>Ga0257125_1001053_pt1 | contig 30609 bp, 27 predicted proteins | sample SI106_200metaG_FD_190183 | JGI IMG/M metagenome (GOLD analysis project Ga0257125, IMG submission 190183) | Marine microbial communities from Saanich Inlet, British Columbia, Canada - SI106_200 | ecosystem: Environmental > Aquatic > Marine > Inlet | place: Canada: British Columbia | collected... | reverse complement strand
CAACCCAAAGACGGAAATCTCTTACACACTGCCTCAGGCTGGTCACGTATTACTGGAAGTGTACAACCTGCTGGGACAGAAGGTAACAACCCTCGTGAACGAGCAACAGGAATCAGGCGAACACGAAACTGTCTGGAACGCAGTCAACCAAGCATCTGGCGTCTACTTCTGCCGGATCAAGACAGAAGAAGCGACAGAGACCAGAAAAATGGTTCTCCTGAAATGAGGAGCTATAGAAGCTCATACATCAAATCCAAAACAAAAGACAATTATGCACAAAGACGTGTTGGGCGTCCTCTGCATGGGGTATCTTTGTAGATATGTTTAGCACACATGTCTGTGGAGATACCCGTTTTTTTATTGATTAAAACGTGATACAATACCAATATGGAACTAGAGACAATTATAGGTTTAGAACTACATGTACAACTCAACACAAAGAGCAAGATGTTTTGTAGTTGTTCTAATGACAGTGATGATATAAAACCCAATACTAATATTTGCCCAGTGTGCATGGGTCATCCTGGTACTCTGCCCGTAACCAACCAACAAGCGGTTGACCATTCATTACTTTCTGCTTTAGCACTTAAATGCGAAATAAACGAGCATTCAAAGTTTGATCGTAAAAACTATTTCTATCCTGATTTACCAAAAGGATATCAGATCTCTCAGCTTGACCAGCCAGTTGGAGAAAATGGCCGTTTGATCATTACTGTTGGTGAAAAGCGCAAGCGAATAGGTATCACCCGTTTGCATATAGAAGAGGATGCGGCAAAACTGGTGCACCCGACGGGTGAAAATTATAGTTTAGTAGATTATAATAGAGCTGGCACACCACTTGCGGAAATTGTATCAGAACCCGATATGAGGACTCCTGAAGAGGCAAGAGTATTTCTTACAGAGTTAAAGCTGTTGATGCAGTATTTAAATATTTCTGATGCGGACATGGAGAAAGGTCATTTGCGATGTGATGCAAATATTTCCATGCGGCCAAAATCGGACAAGGAACATTATACAAAAACGGAAATTAAGAACATGAACTCGTTTCGTGGAGTAGAAAGAGCATTAGCATTTGAAATTGAGAGACAGTCCAAATTGTGGCAAGCGGGAAATCCACCGAAGGAGCAAACTACCAGACGATGGCTGGACGACAAAGGTGTTACTACTGAAGAACGTTTGAAAGAAGAAGAACACGATTATAGATATTTCCCAGAGCCAGATTTGGCCCCACTTCATTTTACAGAAGATTACATAAGCGAGATCAAACAGAATTTACCAGAACTACCTGATGAGAAAAGAAAAAGGTTCCACTTACAATTGGGGATTACATATTCTCAGGCAGTAACCTTATGTTCTTCGCAAGCAATTGCTGACTTTTTCGAAGGGACGGTAACTGAACTTAAGGCTTGGGTAAAGAGTCAAGAAGGAAAGTCTAAACTTGACGATAAGACCCAAAAGAAATTAGTACAAATGACTGTAAACTGGATTACTACGGAGTTATTTAAATTGTTAAAGGAAATCCAGTTGGATCCCAAGGATCTTAAAATCAATCCAGAAAATATGGCGGAACTGATCAAAATGGTTTATTCAGATGAGATTAATAGCAGTGTGGCACAGCAAGTTTTAAAAATAATGTTTGATAAGGGGTCTGATCCATCGCAGGTTGTGGATGAAAAAAACTTGAAGCAAATGAGCGATTCATCAGAGGTTGAAGTTATTGTGGATAAGATTGTAAAGGAAAATGAGGAAGCAGTCACTAGTTTTAAAGCTGGAAAGGGTAAAGCTTTACAGTTTTTGGTTGGACAGGTTATGAAAGAGACAAAGGGGAAAGTTAATCCAAAAGTGGCAGCTGAGATACTCACAAATAAGATGAAGTAGATCTAGTATATGATTCTACCTGTGGAAAACTCAAGTGTAAATGGGGTTTACAGCTTATACTATACCTGTTACACTACCGATTGAAATGATTAAATATTACGCCGACAATTTGTTCCGATACAATATTGAGCGGTGATTTATTCCCTGAAAAGGGAATTTTTTTTATCCTAAGGACAAACTATGACCAATATCAACTTCAAAAACAGAGATGTTATCTCAATCCGGGATTTTTCTAAGCAGGAAATCCTTCATATATTAGATAGAGCCAAAAAATTTAAGGCAAAGCCAAATCCAAAACTTTTGGAAGGAAAAATAATGGCAAGCTTGTTTTTTGAACCATCTACGAGGACTAGATTCTCATTTGAATCAGCTATGCAACGCCTAGGTGGGTCAGTAATTACTTTAGCAGATGCAAAAACAAGTTCTTCTGCAAAAGGTGAGTCATTATCAGATTCTATCAGAATTGTAGAAAAATACTGTGATGCGATTGTAATGAGGCATTCACTTGAAGGCGCAGCTCGTTTGGCGGCAGAAGTTTCCAATAATCCCGTATTAAACGGAGGTGATGGTGCAAATCAGCATCCTACTCAAACATTTTTGGATCTATTCTCAATTCTAGAAACTCAAAAGAAACTCAGCAGGCTGAATGTAGCTTTAGTAGGAGATTTGAAATATGGACGAACTGTTCACTCATTGGCATATGCACTGTCATTGTTCAACTGTCGCTTATACTTTATTTCTCCCGAATCGTTAAAAATGCCAGGTCATGTTATAGATGAGATCAAGGAAAACAAAGCTAACTTTTCAGAACATACTCAACCAGAGAGAATAATGCCAAAACTAGATATATTCTACGCAACTAGAATTCAGAAAGAACGTTTTGCTGATCTAGTAGAATACGAAAAAGTTAAGGATGTTTATATCATTAATAACGCTCTGCTAAAAAACGTGAAAAAGAATTTTAGAATTCTTCATCCACTACCAAGGGTAAATGAAATAAACTATGAGGTGGATGATACGCCATATGCCTATTATTTCCAACAGGCCTCAAACGGCCTTTGGGTCCGAGAAGCACTTTTAGCCTTAACCTTAGGAAAATAAATATGAGAGCCTACAAAGTATACGCAATAAAAGATGGCACTGTAATTGACCATATTCCTTCCGGGAAAGGATTGGAGGTTATCAATCTTCTTGGAATTGCGAATGATCAAGATACAGTAACTTTAGGAATGCATTTTAACAGTAAAAGGAACAAGAAGAAGGATGTAGTAAAAGTGGAAAAGCGGGAATTAACACCAGAGGAGGTCAATAGATTGGCAATTGTTGCTCCTACAGCTACAATCAACATTATTAGAGATTTCAAAGTTGCCAAAAAGATTCCTATTAGAATTCCAAATGAAATTAACGGAATAATTAAATGCGGTAATCCAAATTGTGTTACTAATCATGATCCAATAGTAGTGACAAAGTTTCAGCTGGCCAGTGAGAAACCAATCAAACTGTATTGTTTCTTCTGTGAACGTACATTTGATTTAGACGAAATTACTTTAAGCTAAATATGCCAGATATTTCTACTAATATAGCGGGAATAAAATTTGAAAACCCAACTATTTTGGCGTCAGGGATTCTTGGGGTAACAAAAGACTCTTTGAAATACGTCATAAAAAGCGGTGCTGGAGGTTGTGTAATAAAATCAATCAGTAGAGAAGAACGCAAAGGGCATAATGCTCCAAATATGCATGCAATAGAAGGTGGATTTATGAATGCGGTTGGATATTCAAATCCGGGACTGGAAAAAGCAAAGGAAGAGTTTACGAACCTGAAAGAAGTTGGGGGACCAGTAATTGCCAGTATTATTGGACAGGATGCTGATGAGTTTGCCTATATGGCAGAGAATTTACTAAGCGATGAATTTGCAGCTGTTGAGGCTGTTTTATCATGTCCCCACACTCCTGGTTATGGAACAATGGCAGGTCAGGGAACACCGGAAGCCACTGAAGAAATTACGAAAAAAGTTAGAGCAAAGACTAAGTTGCCTTTACTAATTAAAGTTTCTCCAGAAAGTCAGCCAATAGGTGAGCTTGCAAAAGCAGCAGAGGCAGCTGGCGCTGATGCTATTTCTGCGGTGAATTCTATGGGTCCGGGTATTCATCTAGATATTTATGCAAAAAAACCTATTCTACATTTTGGCATGGGAGGAGTTTCTGGTCCAGCCCTGAGGCCAATTGCAGCCCGATGTGTTTCTGATATCTATCAATCAGTAAAAATTCCAGTTATTGGTATTGGTGGTGTGACTTGCGGACGTGATGCAATCGAATTGATGATGCTGGGTGCCTCTGCAGTTCAAGTTGGCACGGCTGTATATTATCGAGGCGCAGAGGTATTTAAAAAAATAACAGACGAGATTGAAGAGTATATGAAACAAGAAGGTTTTGATTCAATTAATGATCTTATTGGTATAGCTCACGAAAAATAATGGATAAATGGATAAATAAGCTGGACAAACCTCTGATGTTGCCAATAGTGAGGCGGCAAAAGGAGAATACTAATGTTGACACATTCTTTTTTAAATATTCTCTAAAATCCCAAGCAGGACAATTCGTTATGATGTGGATTCCTGGAGTTGACGAGAAGCCATTTAGTATAGCTTATGATACTGGTGATGAGCTTGGTTTGGCTGTAGCAAAGGTGGGACCATTTACAGAAGAACTCTTTAAACTAAAGGAAGGTGATAAAGTTGGTATTCGGGGTCCATACGGAAAAGGGTTCTGGAAAGAAGATAGTGCGAAAAAAGTTGTTATGGTTGGAGGAGGGTATGGAGTGGCACCATTATTAAATATTGCTGAAGAACTCGCGAAAGCTGGAGTTGAGATTCATATGATAAATGGAGCGCGATCAAAAGATTTATTACTATTTCAGGACAGACTGAATAATCTTGATGCTAAGATATATACAACAACAGATGATGGGTCACATGAAATCAAGGGGTTAGTGACTGATCCACTGAAGGAAATATTAGAAAAAGAACAGATTGATCTCGTATATACCTGTGGTCCTGAGCAAATGGAAAAGGCAGTATTCGATATATGCGAGAGTGCGAAGGTAAATTGCCAAATTAGCATTGAAAGATACATGAAATGCGGAATGGGCGTCTGCGGCGCTTGCGCAGTTGATGGTACTGGAGAACCAATGTGTATAAAAGGTCCGGTAGTTGATTCAGAAACAGCCAGGGAAATAACAGAGTTTGGAAAATATCACAGATCAGGGTCTGGGGTAAAGAAAGATTTTTAATATGAGTATTACTCTTAAGAATTGCATTCTAAATGATAATCAGACAGATATTCACATCAAAGATGGTGTGATTGTTAAAATTGGAGAGAATGAAGAAAAAGAAGTCATTGATTGCACCGGACTAACTCTGATGCCAGGAGCAATTGATGGCCATGTGCATTTTCGCGAACCGGGTGGAGAAAAGAAAGAAGACTGGCTGACAGGTTCACGTTCAGCTGCTAAAGGTGGTATTACAACGGTTCTTGATATGCCAAATAACAATCCGCCAGTGATAGATCAAGAATCATTAGATTTAAAAAGAGAGAGAGCAAAGAAAAGTATTGTGAACTATGGTTTCCATTTTGGTGCTACTACAAAAAATCTTGATTTAATAAAAAATATTGAAGGAATTGCAGGAGTGAAAATTTATTTTGGATCATCAACCGGCAATTTATTGGTTGATAATCCTGATGATGTGAAGAAGATATTCACTGAAGCTAATAGAGTTTTTTTAGTCCACGCAGAAGATGAAAAATTAATCCAAAGCAAGATTCATGATTTCAAGGATTTAAATGATCCTCTGATTCATACCGATATTAGACCACCAAGGGCGGCGATTAAGGCAGTACGAGATATTTTGAAACTGGTTGAAATAACAAAAGCGCGTGTTCATTTCTGTCATGTAAGTACAGCGGGTGAGCTTGATTTGATTGCGGAAGCAAAAAAGAAAGGGCTTAACGTAACATGTGAAGTTTCGCCTCATCATTTGTTCTTGAATAGCGATGAATATCACCAACAAGGGAATTGGGTAAAAATGAATCCGCCACTTCGTCCAGAGGAAGATAGATTAGCATTATGGGAGAGGATTAAAGATGGAACGATAGATACTATTGCAACTGACCATGCACCACATACGAAAGAGGAGAAGCATTTAGCATATTGGGATGCGCCAGCAGGTGTACCTGGAGTAGAAACTATGTTGCCATTGCTTTTGAATGAAGTCAATAAAGGAGAATTAGATTTGAAAAAGATTATCGAACTAGTATGTGAGAATCCAGCAAAAATATTTAAAATAAAAAATAAAGGTAAGATTGAAGAAGGATACGATGCCGATCTAACACTAATTGACATGCAGTTTGAAAAAGAAGTAATGAACGAAGACCTGGAAACTAAATGTGGTTGGACCCCGTTTGTAGGTAGAAATTTAATAGGTTGGCCGGTTACTACAATCGTCGGTGGAAATATAGTTTACAATTCTTTAGAAATTAACGAACAATTTAAAGCAAAGGAGATTGATTATGAATTATAAAAAAGATTTTATAGAATTCCTAGTAAAATCAAATGCGCTTAAGTTTGGAGAGTTCACTCTCAAAAGTGGCCGTATTTCTCCATATTTTTTCAGTACAGGCAATTTCAATACGGGAGAATCAATATACAAACTGGGATACTTTTATGCAGCATTAATCAAAGAGGAAATCATAGATTTCGACGTGATATTTGGACCTGCATATAAAGGTATTCCATTGGCTGTGGCTACTTCTTTAGCACTGGCAAAAGACTTTGGTATGGATAAGGGATACTTATTCGATAGAAAGGAAGTTAAGGATTATGGTGACAAAAGCGCCTTTGTGGGGTATGAACCAGAACCAGGGAACAAAGTTTTATTAATTGATGACGTAATGACAACTGGTAAAACAAAAGAGGACGCAGTTAATATGGTTAAAGAGCAGTTCGATAATGTTGAATTCTCAGGATTAGTAATTGCATTTAACAGGCAAGAACAGGATAAAGATGGGAATGATGCATTACTAGAATTTGAAAAATCATATGACATTCCAGTTAAAGCGATAGTCACTGTTAGAGAAGTAATAGATGTCTTATACAATCACAAAGTTGACGGGAAAATATATATTGATGACGGAATTAAAGACAAAATGGAAAATTATTTAAGCAAGTATGGAGTAAAAAATGACTAGCAAATATTCTGAGAGAGTAAGTTCAGTAAAAAATCCTGTAGCGTCGAAACTACTGGAATTAATGGATGAAAAGCAAACTAATGTTGCTTTAGCAATTGACGAGCCGGATGCAGAATTAGTTTTAAAACTAGCTGATCAGATAGGACCAGAACTTTGCATCCTCAAAACACATATTGATATCATAGAGGGATTTAGTAGTGACTTCGTGTCGGAGCTTACCTCATTGGCAAATAAGCACAACTTTCTAATTTTTGAAGACAGGAAATTTGCAGATATCGGTAATACTGTAAAAATGCAATATGGAAAGGGGATATACAAAATTGTTGAGTGGTCGGATATGGTCAATGCACATATTGTTCCAGGCCCAGGAATAATAGAAGGTCTGCAGGAAGTAGCAAATGAAAGTGGGCAGGATAGAGGATTAATTCTCTTAGCACAAATGAGTTCAAAGGGAAATGTAGCAACTGATGAATATACAAAAAAAGCGGTTGAAATGGCAAAGGAATATTCAGCTTTTGTAATTGGATTTATTGGAAATGGGGGAAATGTAAAAGAACTAACAAAACTTTCGAAACTCAATAATGACAAGTTCATCATTATGACTCCCGGCGTAAAACTAGGTGGTGGTGATGATGCTCTAAAGCAGCAATACACTACTCCAGCGGATGTCATAGGGGCTGGTTCAGATATTATTATAGTAGGACGCGGAATATACGGCGCTGAAGACCCAGTTGCATCTGCGAAGAAATATAGAAAAGTTGCCTGGGACGCCTATCAAAATAAATTAGTGAATAATTAATAAGGAAAGTACAAATATGAAACATTGCTTAACACTCAAAGACTATTCCAAAGAAGATATAATTGAAATTTTGGAAAAAGCAAAAGATATTAAAGCAAATCCCGAGAAGTATTCTGATATTCTGAAAAATAAAACTTTAATAATGCTTTTTCAAAAGACTTCTACTAGAACTAGATTGTCATTTGAGGCTGGAATGACTGAATTGGGTGGGCATGCAATATTTTTAGATAGCAGAACATCACAATTCTCGCTCACAGATTTTAAAGATGAGATTAAGGCAGTAATGAGATTTGGAGATGTCTTAATGTTCCGAGCAAAAGAATTTGCCGATGTGAATACAGCGGCAGAGCAGAATATGATTCCTGTGATAGATGCCTGTTCTGAGAAATATCATCCTTGTCAATCGTTGGGTGATTTCTTAACAATGGTGGAGCACAGTGGTGGATTGGAAAATATTAAAAAAGTAACCTGGCTTGGAATAGAGAATAATGTTAGCAATACATTGAAATTAGTATGTGCAAAGCTTGGTATTGATATATTTATAGCCGCACCAAAAGTACATGAGATAAGTGTAGATGAAGAACTAGACAAAATGGCGGATGAAACTGGTAAAGTGCACAAGACAACTGATATGGAAGAAGCAATGAAAGATACGGACTATGTTCATACTGATACTTGGATGGATATGGAATTCTTTGAAGATGGTGAAGTTAAGCCAGAGTTTAAAAAAGAGTATGATAAGAGAATAGAGGAGTTCAAGCCTTTTCAACTAAATGCTGAGATAATTGACAAATATAGTCCCAAAGCTGGAATAATGCATTGTATGCCCTGTCATGTAGGTTTTGAGATATCTCGTGATGCAATTGATCATAAGAACTCAGTAATATTTGATCAGGCGGAAAACAGAATGCATATTCAAAAAGCGATCATTCTTTGGCTGCTTGGAAAATAACTAGTACTTAGAATAATAAAGAGGGCTCGTAAAGAGAAGGATGAGCTCTTTTTTTGTTGACAAAAAGGCATTCATATCATAAGTTGTATGTGATAGTAATGCTCTTGTGTTTTTCAGGGAGAAATGTCTAATGAATTTTACACTCGTATTCGGTTGGTTCAAGGGTCCGGAGCAAGAAGAGGGGAAATGGAAAACTGTTCTAGTATTGTTGGATGAACACAGAGGGGCCAAACGATTGGCCAAGGAACAGTGGGGTAATAAGAAGCCCAAAATCGTCAAGGCGGTGTCGATCAAGGCGCCCCAGGGCAGAATGGTTGACTGCACCCGGAGACCTATGTGGAGCAACTAACACCCGCTTAATTTCAATCGATCTTTAATTCTACCTACTGATCTGGATTGGGGGGAGATCATGAAAAAGCTAATAGCATTTTCCCTGCTATTAGTCCTCGTGTGTCTGGCCGTGTCTTTAATGGTACATCCTCTAATGAAGGGTGTGATTGATCAGGAGACACGCGAAAAGTGTCAACAGACATGTGGAGGGTAACCACCTATTCTTTCGTGGAATACTGGTGGTTTTTTTATTTCAGAAAAGGTATATATTAAAGAGTCAAGTTTTAATGTTCTTTGAACATCAAATCACATCAGCGAAAGGAGCGCTAAATGAAAGCAAGATGGTCTATCGAGGATGCGTTTGCAGATTTGAAGGCTTCATCAACAACTTTGCAGCTAGTTATATACCAGGAAATTACCAATCTATTACTTTCACAGATCCTGATTCATTAATAATTTGATTTTCCTTTAATGTAGCTTCACCAAGTCTATACTGTGCGTATTCAACATGAAATTTTAACTTATCTAATCTTTGGTCATCTTCCGCTTCTTGTACCCTTGCCCAGATAGATTCTTGTTGATCTATTATATCTTGTGTTATCTCTTCAGGCTCAAGATCGACTATTCTCTTTCCATTAATTTTGGCTTGTACTTTCAGTATTGTAGGTTCATTGTTTCTATTGTTTGCGATCACAAAATGTGTATCAACTAAATTATCTCCTAAATACTCCTTTAATACTTCATAAGTTTGTTTTAAAGCTGAAGCAAGGTTTTCTAAACTCTCAACATCTTCGTATACTTTTTTCCAATAATCAATGTCAGTATTGCGAAGTTCTTTATACACCATATCTTTATTTCCCTCTACTTGAAATTCAAAAACATCAGACTCTTTCGACTCCACATCTATTTTCGTCGGTTCATTGATATTTTTAAATGGTAAGCCCTCTCGTTTATTCATCATTATAAAATTAAAGATTTATTTCATATATCGGAATGGCGTATCTGAAGTCGTGACTGAGCGGGCTCAAGAACTTTTATTTCGACCTCTTACAATTAGTATTGCAGCTAAAGGTCCTAGAACGATTAGGCCCGCGATCTTCAGAATCAGAACAATCCCTTTTTCACCTTCAACCGTAAAACCCAAGTAGAACCATACAGCAATCAAAAATCCAGCCAACAACAAAGCTCCTTCTTTGGTTTTTACGATCTTATTTAGCAATTTGGTTAGTAGTTGTTCCATGTGTTTAGCCCGCGAACCGGCTAGCCCGTGTTAGGCGATGTAATTATTTATTCCGTTAGTAGGCTCTCACAAGCTATTCTATCGTTATCTCTGTCTAAGTCGTGTACATCTTTATTTGCGGTATCGAAATCTACGCATTCATCATAAATTGATTGCGCATCAACTTGGTCAGTAAAATCTTCGCAATCATAGTGATTATAAGAACATATTTCACAAGAGTAATCATCTTCGTCACAACACGATTGGTATTGTGCGCTAAATCCATAGTCACACCATTCACCTGTTATTGGATTCTCACTCCCCGTGAAACTATTCACACCAGTGTTGAAGTGCTCAATAACAATAAGGACAAGCGCAAGTATAATAAAAGCTCCTACAATTCCACCAAGGATTTTTAGTGCCATGAGAACCTTTTTCTTCATTGGGGAATAAATAATTATTTCTCCTAACTCCCTTCCATCAGAACAAAAAGCAGAATTTCATTGCTTATTTGCATATTATGCGAACATCCTCAGATAGGATCAGTATACTTTACTCTCTTGATAGTAGCAATCAGTTCTGTTTAGTCTATCAAATGAATATTTATAGTAGGAAATTGGAAATAAGTTCCGTACCTTGTTCAACAGACTCCACCCACTTTATCCTCTTATCACGTTTAAACCAAGTCATTTGTCTTTTAGCATAACGACGGGAATCAATTTTAATCAATTCTATTGCCTCCTCTAAAGTAAGCTCTCTTTTAAAATACAGTCCAAGTTGTTTATATCCGATTGCAGACATAGAAGGAATGTTCCAACCATACTTTTCACCAAGCATTTTAGCTTCATCCAATAATCCTTCGTTCATCATTTCATCAACCCTTTTATTTATTTTCTCACACATCTGTTCACGAGAAATTTTTATACCTATTTGCAGTGAATCTACAACTGGCTTTTTCTTTTTTGTCTGGTCAGAATATTTATGACCTGAGGTTTTGTATACTTCAATTGCTCTGATTATTCTTCGCTTGTTATTCTGATCTATCATCTGTGCAGCTTTTGGGTCCGTATTAATAAGCATCCTAAAAAGAGTTTCGGTGGTTTTCTTACCCAATTCTTTTCTTAGAATTTTGTCAGGTCCTCCCTTAGGTATATTCAAATTATCTATTATAGACTGAATATATAATCCAGTTCCTCCAACTAAAAAAGGTAATAACTTTTTCTGCTTTTTTATTATTGCTAATACGGTTTTTTGGTATTGAGCTAAATTATATTCCTGATCAGGGTCAACTATATCAATCATCCTATGATCTATCCCTTGCCACCTGTCTTTTGCTAACTTATCAGTTCCAATATCCATTCCACGATAAATCTGGCGAGAATCCGCGGAAATTACATAACCATCAAACTTTTTTGCTAGTGGTAAAGACAAACTGGTTTTACCAGCTCCAGTTGGTCCTAGGATAACTACTATTTTTTGCATTGACCTAAACGTTATTTAGTGATATATTAATACACTTTGAACTCGCCTTCTACTCAAGCCTGACAAGGAGGTCTTATGGACATGATGGATGAACTATTCTTCGTCTGGTCTGCCATTTGGCAGGAACAAACCACAGCAATAGCGCTGTATGCGGCCGGTTATGGGTTCTGGAAAGGATACTTCATCCTGCTGTGCGGTTCCAGTATCGGGATTGTGCTTCTATATTTCTTTCCGGAATATACCAGATTCATCGGCCATCAAGTATCAACGGTCGCCAGAAACGTTGTATCCCTAAATGGGTACAGGAAGGAGACGACTCGTTTCGAGTTATGGTGTATTCAGCTATGGGCTGCAATTGAGAGAGAGCGGGAAAGGAGAATCGAGAAGCTAGTAAACCACGGATTTCCGCAAATGGCAATCTTCTTTGCCACCGCTATACCCATTCCTTTTGTATTCGTAGCACCCATTGCTGCGGCCAGGATTCTGAAATTACACCGCGGATTCACTATCGTGTATGCCGCAAGCGTAGTTCGCTCTTTTATCATCGCGCTCATCGTGTATAGAGTCTTCGTGGCTCTAGACTAAACGCTTTTCCCTTCTAGGTGACAGGCGTTTTTTTTAATGTTCCCTCGAGGCTCCAAGGCAATGCTTTTTCTACTTCAACAGTAACAAATTCACCTATTAGGTTTTTTGAGCCACCTTTAACAAGTATTGGTTTATTTGTATCAGTTTTCCCGAACAATAACCCCTTTTTCATACTTTCAACTAAAACTGGTACAGTCTTTTTAAGTAACTTTTTGTTATTTATCAAGGCATACTTTTTTACACTCTCATTTAGTTCTAGCTCTCGTTTTTTCTTTTCTTTCTGGGGGATATTGTCTTTAAAAAGTTTTGTAGCTTGAGTCCCAGGCCTTTTGGAATACTGTGCAGTATAGGTCATGTCAAATTTTACCTTTTCATAAAGATCCAGCGTATCTTTGAAATTCTCTTCAGTTTCCTCACAAAAACCAACAATAATATCAGTAGTGATTGCAGCGTTGGGTAGTTTTTTGCGAATTCTTTTTATTAAGTCTAAGTATTCTTCTCGAGTGTATTTTCTAAGCATTTTCTTCAACATATCGTTACTACCGGCCTGAACAGGCATATGCAAGTGAGGACATATCTTTTTCTCAGTCGCCATTACTTCTATTAATTCATCTGAAAAATCGGTTGGGTATGGTGAAATAAACCGGATCCAGAAATTTCCCTCGATGTGAGCTAAGGTTTTTATCAGATCGGTAAATGTCTTGATAGTTCCTTTTTCAGGGTTTTTGTACGAATTTACTGTTTGGCCGAGTAATGTAATTTCTTTGTAACCTTTTTTGACCAAATCATTAACCTCATCTACAATCTGGCTGGCTGGTCTGGAAATTTCTCTGCCTCTAGTATAGGGGACTGCACAGTAGCGACAGAACTTATCACAACCTTCTTGGATAGTAACAAACGCTTGGAAAGTTGATTTATGCTTGGTGGGTAATTTAAAATAGTCGCTTTCAGGAAAAATATCTTCTATATCCTGCATTCTCTTTTTTAGTATTTGAGGAAGTGTATGCAATTTATGAGTATCAATGAGAATATCAAATTTCTTTCCAAGACCTTTTTTATCTTTTGGTAAAACACAACCAGTCAAAAGGGTGGTCAAAGGTCGTTGCTTTCTTATTTTACTCCACTTCTTTAACCTCCCATCAACTCTGTTTATTGCTGATTGTCTGACTGAGCAAGCAAAAACATTTATCAAATCAGCCTCACTCTCATTATGAGTTGGTTCAAATCCCATTTTATGCAGAAGAGCATCCATTTTTTCTGCATCAAGCGTATTCATTTGGCACCCTAAAGCAAGGGTATAGTATTTTGGCATACTTACTGACTAACGTTCGCAAAGTGCTCTTCCGCTCTGGTTAAAAACTCCTCGGCATCTTCCATAACGGGCGGTCTCATGACGGCATTATACATTGCATTGCGCCAAGCTTGCCAGGACTGATAAAACCTGACTTCGGTATCATCTGGCTTAATATTATCGCCGTATCCCTCTAAGAAAGAAGCCTGAAAGTGCTCTATTAAGTCTTCATTCGCTAAACCCTGATGTTTTAAAATGGCATAGGTCTGTTCCAAAAATCCGCCGATGTCCCTTCCTTTGACGGAAACGGACACTTCGGTAAAATCGACCATGCCAGCATTATTATCCTTCTTTATGATCAAGTTTTTTGGATGAAAATCACCGTGTGTGGCAACTAATTCCGCTTCAGCTAATATACCGGCTTCGTAAGCTATAATCTTTTCGTAAAGCGCTTTCAGCCTATGACTAAATTCCGGCTCTACTTCTTCAATTTCAGCAAACGCGTTATGATTAATGGAGCTCATAATATTCTCTAAGCTGGTATTAGAGGTATTAGTAGCGGTATTCATGGAAGCCATATCAACCTGATGCAGTTGTTTAAGTAACATTCCAGCCTTTTGAAAACACTTTAGTTGCTCTGCTTCAGGCTTATGTTGAAGAAAATCGGCAAAGTTTTCTCCTACCAGCTCTTGGTAAATTACGGTGCTGTTGTCTTTTAGAAAAGTTATCGGACGAGGAATAGTCTGATCTGGCATTTGAGCGTGAAGGGCCTGCTGGTTTTTGAAAGACGGTTGCATTTGATAATTAGTATTTGTGGTAGCATAAAAGTCTGCATTTTCCGAATGATATTTAATTAAATATTTTTCTAAAGTTCCATCATTATTTTTGCTACAATGTATTACTGTGTGCGATTCAATTCTAGCCTCTACTAATTGAGAGATGTACTCCAAATCAAATAATTCTGGATGTTCTGCTTCTAAATCATAAGGTTCCTCTGGTGCCAGCGGGGGAGGAGGAAATTCTTTACTCATATTTATTTCCTTTCCGTAATTTCCTTTTTAATTTTCTTTACAAATTCATCCTTTTCCATTTTCTTTACAGCATTTGATCCTCTGGATCGTACGGTTAAAGTTTTTTCCTTCATTTCTTTATCACCAATTACTAGCATATACGGAACTTTAAGTTTTTCTGCTTTACGGATTTTGTATCCAACAGTTTCTCTGCTTAAATCAACTTCAGAACGAATATTTTCTGATTTAAGCAATTTGCCTAACTCTTCAGAAAACTTGAAATGATCCTTTCCGACAGAAATTATGTATACCTGAGTAGGGGATAGCCAAGTTGGAAATGCTCCACCAAAATGCTCAATCATGATTGCAATAAATCGCTCTAGAGAACCAAATGGTGCTCTATGAATCATGACCGGTCTATGCATTTTGTCGTCAGATCCCTTATACTCCAGTTTAAATCTTTCGGGCAAATTATAATCAACTTGGATTGTTCCCAGTTGCCATTCTCTATTCAGAACGTCCTTAACGACAAAATCCAGCTTTGGTCCGTAGAAAGCAGCTTCGCCTTCTTCTTTAATATGTTTAACCTTTTTTGATTTTACTACTTCTTCTATCTCTTTTTCCGCTCTTTCCCATAACTCATCAGAACCAACGTATTTACTGGACTTTGGATCTCTCAATCCAATTCGTGCTTCAAAATCCTTGAACTTAATTGTCGAGAAAACAGTCTTTATTAGTTCAATCACTTTTGAAAACTCTTCTTTCAGCTGGTCAGGTCGACAAAATATGTGCGCATCGTCAATTGTGAATCCCCGAGTTCTCACTGTTCCAGACAATTCACCGGACTGCTCATATCTATAAACGGTTCCATATTCTGCATATCTTATGGGCAGTTGCCTGTAGCTTCTCATCTGTGAAGAGTAAATATGAATATGATGCGGGCAGTTCATTGGTTTTAACACGAATTCCTCATTATCTATCTTCATTGGAGCATAAATATTTTCACGGTAATTTTGCCAATGGCCAGATGTTTTGTACAAATCGATTTTTCCAATATGAGGAGTCGAGACTTGTTCGTAACCGTCTCTTTCCTGCAATTCGGTTAAAAACCTTTCAAGCTCTTTTCTGAGAATTGTTCCTTTAGGTGTCCAGAGTGGCAGGCCAGATCCAATCTCCGGTGCGATATGAAAAAGATCAAGTTCCTTTCCAATCTTTCTATGATCTCTTTCTTTAGCCAGCTCCAAATTATGTCTATGTTCTTGTAGTTCCTTTTTGCTGTTAAAGGCAAGACCATAGATTCTTGTTAACTGCTTGTTTTTTTCATCACCACGCCAGTATGCTCCTGCGATGCGGTCTAATGAGAAAGCACTGTTTTGGAGTTGCTCTGTAGATTCAACATGTGGTCCACGACATAGATCTGTAAAATCACCAGTTTTATAAACTGTGACTTTATCCTTTTTCTTTGGGTCTAGATCTTGCGACTCTTCCTCTGAAATTCTGGTAGTTCCTTTTTGCTTCAAATCGTTCAGAAGCTCAACTTTGTATTCTTGCTTGTATTCAGTAAACATGTCCACAGCTTTTTTAAGTGTGACTTCTTCTAGTTCAAATGGAAGCTTCTTATTTATCAGTTTTATCATTTCTTTTTCAATTTTCTTAAAATCTTCAGGAACAAGTTGCTTTGATAGTTCTACATCATAATAGAAACCATTGTCTATAATCGGTCCTACGCCAAATTTAGCCGTTGGATATATATTCAATACAGCTGCAGCCATAATATGTGCTAGTGAATGACGTTTTACCTCAATTGGAATTTCTTTTTTCATAGTATTAGCTTAATGATTCAATTTTTATATCTAGTAGTTTGTAATTATCATCGTATTCAGCCTTCACAAACTGGAAAGTTTCAGGTTTTGCTAGCATTTCTGGAAGCCAGTATTTTGTGTCTGGTGTAAGATCATAGTTACTCATTTTGTCTTTTGGAATCCATTCAAGCATTCCCTCTGAATTGTCTTTAATCTCTACATCCTCTTTTTTAACACGGCCATAGAAGATATAGATCTGCCAAAAACCGAATTTATCCTTAACAGAAAGATTTGCTTTTAATTGCAGATTTTTTATATTACTAACTGCTGCTTCCTCGCTTGCTTCGCGCAATATTGCTTGCAGAGGTGTTTCACCTGATTCAAACTTGCCACCAAGACCATTATAAACATTTGGCAGGACTTCTTTGTCTTTATTGCGTTTGATCATTAGGATTTCTCCTAGTTCATTTTCTAGAAAAACATCAGTGACGCAAAAGTGTTGTGATTGTTTCATACGTTGAAATTAAAAAAACCCAAACTATTATAGTGTCTGGGACCAAGCACTTGCTCGGCGGTTCCACCCTTATTCCTAGTCTTAGACAAAGTAAGAATTAGGCGCTTATTATTGAATTGACTTTGCTAGTTTAGTGGGATAATTCCCATCTCTATTGCTGGAGAAGGAAGCTGGTAACTTCCTCAATCGCTAGAAAGTATATTAAAGATAGATTAAATAAGGTGAATTGTCAAATCAATTATATAAATTATCTTACAATTATTACTTCTATATGATCCTTCAATGAAGGTGATCTAAATAGCCAAAAAGGTGAGAATTTTACATCTACATTTTGAATTTCAGAAAAGTCCAAAAAGTATGTTCTAATCTCCTGCTTATCTCTATTTGTAAGGTTGTCACGATCAAAAATAGGACTAGTTAACTTTATATATGTTGTTCCATTAATCGTTACCTTCAAAACTGCTGACTGGGGTTTTTCCTCCAAAGATTTAATTTCATAAGTTAGAAGACTCAATTCAGTTCCACCAAGCTCATTATTATCTTTCACTTGCTCTGCAAGAAGTTGTTTTGCATATTCAAACAATTCTTGCTCATCAAAAATAGCAGCAGTTATCTTAATACTGCTTGTTAATTCAAACGAATTAACTTCTGCGTTTGGTTCAATATCAGCTTCCTCATTCAAAATTTGATAAGTAATTGCCTGAGGCAAGATTTTTTCCGCAGAATTTTCCTTGACTATCTCTCTTGATAACTCCTCAATTGCTTTTTCTTTCAGTTCTAGGGCAAATTCTTCCTTGGAATCATTTATATTCCCTAAGGTAGCAATAGTTACATCCCGAAGCCCACTGCTCATGTTTTCAACACTCTCTGCATAAATTTTGTCCTGTAGTCCTTTCCAGAGTGCGACAATTGTGAAATGGGTTGGTTCTATATTTCCTTGTTCACCTGATTGGTCGGCTATAACGTCTACATCTACCTGACCACCAGCTGGTACGCTAACAGTTTCTTTTGTTCTAAATAGCACTCCACTTTCTGAAAGGAGGCGAGTTGTGGCGACTAATGGTTGATTACTAGAATAATTATTATAAATTGTGACGGTACCTTCAGCTTTTCCTGCTACTTGATTTTGACTGGTTACATTTGTAAAGGTTTTTGTTTCATTAATAGTCTTTTCTACCAATCTTCCTTTTAGAGCGAATGCAGATATTATTTTCTGATCTTCTTCAGAAACTACTCGTGTCTCAAAAGAAGCGGTTATAGCTTCTGGACTTGGCTTAATTGTGATTACTGTTTTTGCTAATGAGACATATACAATAGCAATAACGGCTATCAGTGCTGCACCTAGGAATATAAAAGCTACTTTTGAGTAGTACTTCTCAATTTTCGCTTTCTTTAACTTTGACATAATTCAAAAAAGAATGGTTAGCTTCCATTCTTATCATACCAAAATTGCTTTAATATCGAAAGGGGAGTAGTTATTTGGTTATTATTGCTGATCCTTTACCTACAATGTTTTCAATCTTTTGTATCACTTCGTCATTAGGATCAATCGATGTCTTGGTAATAATAGTTTTTGGGTCATCTCCATTTTTCAATATCAAAATAACTTTATACGAACCATTGTGCTGTTCAAAAACTTCTTTCAAATTATCCAGCATTTCTTTTTCTAGATTTGTGATTCGAATAGTTATCTTTTTTTCAGATAGTTCTGCAGGTTCTGTTGTGTCCTGACTATTAAACTCCACAACTTTTTGACAAATAAGTTTTGGTACGCCATCTTTTGTACTAACCTTACCAGTAATCATTAGCATCTTATCTTCTTCCCATATTTCATGATTTTCCTTCAATGTAGATGGGAACACTATAATTTCCATTGAACCTGTTAGATCTTCAATAGTAACGAACAACATTTGTTCATTAGTCTTAGTAATAATTTTCTTTATTGAAGTAATTATACCTCCAACAGTTACTTTTTTCTTTGGTTTACTATTTATCTCCCGAATTGTACTAGCTTGTGATTCGAGTTGTTCACGGAACTCCTCCAACGGGTGCTCTGAAATATACATTCCTAAAAGTTGCTTTTCCCAAGCAAGGCGGGTTTTTTTGTCTACTGGCTCTGATTCATTGAGACGCAATTTGGGACTATGCTCAGCTGGTAGTAGACCAAAAAGGTTAGTCTGACCATTTAGTCTTTCTCTTTGGCTGTTTTTTGCATAGATTAGAATAGATTCCAAATTATCCAGTAGCGTCTGCCTGTCGCCAAAAACTTCCATCGCTCCACATTTAATGAGGCTCTCCAATGATTTCTTGTTCAAATTCTTTGTTTGAACTCTTCTTAGAAAATCTTCTAGGTTTTTATATTGTCCATCCTTCTTTCGTTCATCAATAATTGTACGTACAATATTTGAGCCAATATTTTTAATTGCTCTAAGACCAAAACGAATCCTAGGCTGGTCAGTATCCAGACTTTCTTTTACTACAGTAAAAGTAGAAAAACTTTCATTTACGTCGGGAGGAACAACCTCAATGCCATGATTCTCAGCCTCCGTAACTTCAACAGCAATTCGGTCTGTATTACCATAATCTGCGGTCAAAAGTGCAGCTAGAAATTGAGCGGGCCAGTTGGCTTTGAGATAGGCGGTTTGATAGGCGATCAGAGCATAACAAGCAGCATGTGATCTATTAAAACCGTATTCAGCAAATGGTTCAACAAAATCAAAAAGTTTCTCGGCGATGCGCTTTTTGATTCCATTATTTATTGCACCCTGAACAAACTTTTCTCTCTGCTCCATCAAAAGCTTTCTTATTTTTTTACCAATGGCCTTACGTAGAATATCTGCCTCACCCAATGTGAATCCACAAAGATCACGAGCAATTTGCAAAATCTGTTCTTGGTAAACCGCTATTCCATATGTCTTTTTTAAGATTGGTTCAAGTTTTGGGTGAAGATATGAAATTTTCTTCTTTCCGCGCTTGCCGGCGATATAGTCCGGTATTAGCTCCATAGGACCGGGACGATAGAGTGAAACCATAGCAATTATATCTTCTAGATCGGTTGGCTTTAATTCTTTCAAATAACGAGTCATGCCAGAGCTTTCCAGCTGGAATACACCAATGGTATCGCCTTTTTGAAAAAGTTTGAACGCTTTTTTATCATCAAGCGGAATGTTGTCTATGTCCACTTCCTTGCCTGTCGTTTTGGAAATAATATCTATTGCATTTTCTAATATAGTAAGATTCTTCAATCCTAAAAAATCCATTTTCAAAAGCCCTAAATCTTCAACAGGATAGAGAGAATACTGTGTGATTATAGTTTTATCATCCTGACTAGCATATTGCGTAGGTACGTGTTTTTCTAAAGGATCGGGAGCGATAACTATTCCGCAGGCATGTGTAGAGGAATGTCTTGCAACGCCCTCCATTTTCTTTGCCGTGTCAATCAATTTTTTTGCATCTGGATCAGCATTGTATAATTCTTTAAGCTCAGGAACGGTATTTTGAGCATCATCAAGAGTCATGAACATAGGAATCATTTTTGCTATCTGATCGCAATAGTTATATGGAAGACCTTGAACTCGTCCCACATCTCTAATAGCAGCTCTAGCAGCCATAGTTCCAAAAGTGATTATCTGAGCAACATGATCTTTGCCATACTTTTCTTCAACGTATCTTATAACTTCATCTCTACGAGAATCAGCAAAATCTATATCGATATCAGGCATTGATATTCTTTCAGGGTTCAAAAACCTCTCAAACATCAGTTCATAGTGTAGTGGATCAATATTAGTAATATTCAAGGCATATGAAACCAAGCTTCCTGCCGCAGAACCTCTACCGGGCCCAACAACTATTTTATTATCCTTGGCCCAGTTAACAAAATCCTGCACAATCAAAAAATATGAAGCAAATCCGGTTTTATGAATGACAGATAATTCATATTCAAGCCGTTTAATTATCTCTTTTGTCTTGTCGTCATTAATATTATGCTGCTTAGTATCAGAAGAGATATCAATATCAAATCTCATTTTGAGTCCCTGATAACATAACTCTCTTAAATGGTCATCGGCCGATTTTGCTTCTGGTGTTTCGTAATGTGGTAGAAGAATTTTACCAAATTCTATTTCCAGATTGCACTTTTCAGCGATCTTGATTGAATTTTCAATTGCTTCAGGCACATGACTAAAATCTTTTGACATCTGTTCAGGAGTTTTCAAAGAAAAATCCTCGCCAACATAAGAGATTCTGTCAGGCTCTTCCTGTTTCTTCTTCATTTGAATACATAAAAGCACATCTTGAGGATCTGCGTCTGTAGGTTCAAGATAGTGTACATCATTTGTTGCAACAAGCGGGACATTCAGTTTCTTTCCCAGATTGATTAATTCATCATTCACTCTACCTTGCTGCTCAAGGGTGGGATGATGTTGGAGCTCTAGATAGAAATTACCCTCACCAAAAAGCTCAGAGTAGTTTTTGATCAATTCTTCGGCATGGTTTAAATCGCTATTTCTGATTGCAGATGGTACTTCTCCTTGCAAGCATGCGGTCAAAGCGATTAGTCCTTTGGAGTGTTTCTGCAATAGCTCCCAGTCGATGCGTGGCTTATAATAAAATCCTTCCAAATGAGCTTTGGTAGTTAGAGAAATCAAATTTTGATAACCAGTTAAATTCTTAGCAAGTAGTATCAAATGGTATGGTCTGTCATCGACTCTGGATCTTTTATTATGCATTCCATTTCGTGCTACATATGCTTCAATACCAATTATGGGTTTAATCCCAGCTTCGGTGGCTTTTTGATAAAATTCTATAGCACCATACAAAACGCCGTGGTCTGTTAAGGCCAAGGCATTCATATTTAGCTCATTTGCTTTTCCGACTAAATCATCAATTTTAGGAAGACCGTCGAGTAGGCTATAGTGGCTGTGAATGTGGAGATGGACGAAGCTCATGCTCAAAAAATAGTAATAAGGCAGTTGTACATTATAGCATTATTTTCACTACCAAATCAATGCAACCAAAAAGCCCTTAGTATCTCCAAGGGCTAATGATTATCGATTGTGTTTTATCAGTTTTTCTTTTTTCTCCGTTTTGATTTTTCTGGTTTTTCCTCATCTTCGTATTCTTCTTCATACTTATCTCTCCTTCCAAATTTTCTATCCTTAAACATGCCCAGTAAATCAGTAACACCTTTTGCTACAGTTGTAAGAATGGTGGTTGAATGCGTAACTTTATCTTTCAATGTCGTTAGCAAATTACCAAACTCTTCTATTTTATTCCTTATCTCTTCAACCATCTCTTTTGAAGATTTCAGTATCTGAGCGATATAATACATAATCCATACAAAAAATACGGTAACAATAAACACACACAGGGCGATTACAAGGAAAAGAACGTCTTTGCTAGTTTCTAACATATCTAATATGTTGAAGAATTAAATTACTAATCTAATTATATCATATCTTTGAGAGGGCTAGAAGGAGACTTCATTTATTTGCTATTTTATGGTATTTTTAAGCGGAGGAAACAGTATTATGGCTGAATATAGTGATAAACAACTTAAGATAGGTATTTGGTGGGTAACCCATAGATCTCAACTGAAAAAATGGTGGGTTATGACACTTGCATTGGCTGATTTAGTTCTTTTTTTGTATATCATGTTTCACGTTGTTATTATACTTTTAACCTGGGGTAGGTTTACTGCTCTACCTGACCAGATAAGTCGACCAGTGGTTGATTTTACTGCATATCAGCAGGTTAACGCTCCACAAAATATCCAGGTGATTAGTACAAAGCTGATGCCAGTTATCGGGGAGCCTCAAACATACCATATAGTAACGGAGCTAAAAAATCCCAACGAAAAATGGATGGCTTCGTCGCTAAATGTTCATTTCAAAATGGATGAAACGGACCTTGATACGAAAACTACATTTCTATTACCACAGGAACAGAGATACGTTTTTCAATTCACTGTAAAAAGTAACGAGGAGAAGCCGGCAGCTCAATTTATAGTAGATTCTGTAGGATGGGAACGAATTGAATTTCCTGATAAGAAACCTATACTAAATTTTGAAATCAATGATACTGACGTGGAGCTTATTCCTATCTTGGGTGAAAGAGGAACATATGATTCATATTCAACTCGTGCCACAGCAAATATTAAAAACAATACCATTTTTAATTTCTGGAACGTAAAATTCTTAGTAGTACTTTTTATAGGAGATACACCGGTAGCTATAAATGAAACAACTTTAAGCAAATTTGGAGCTTTGGAAACAAGGCAGCTAGGAATTTCTTGGAAAGATGAATATAGATCGGTAACAAAAGTAAAAATTATTCCAGAAGTTAATGCTTATGATCCAGAATCAATGTATTCTGATGCTGAATTCTAGAGTTTGATTTATTTTCTTAGCCTTGTATGATATTTGATAAATATTTTTCTCAATTTAAAAAGTTTGACTGGATACTTTTCAGTATTGTTGTAATTCTAGTAGTGTTTGGGTTATTGGCTATTTATAGTATTTCAGTAAATACAGAAGAAGGGGCATATACATTATTGATTACGCAGGGAGTTGCTTTTGGCTTGGGCTTGGTATTATTATTTACCCTGGCCTTTTTTGATTACAGGATATTAAGAGGTTATGCAAACATTATTTATTGGGTCGGAGTCGCGCTTTTGTTGGGAGTGCTGTTCTTTGGTATTACAGTCCAAGGAACAAAAGGATGGTATTCAATTTTCGGACAGGTATTCCAGCCAGTTGAGTTTGTAAAAATACTGACTATAATATTTCTTGCTCGATACTTGGCACATAAAGCATCGGGGCCATTTACATTTAAAAATGTACTAGTCAGTGCAATGTTTATTGCGTTGCCGGTTTTACTCGTGCTTATGCAGCCTGATCTAGGTTCCGCTTTAATTTTTATTGCTATTTGGGCAGGGATGATATGGCTTACTAGGATAAATAAATCACAAATATTTATAATTTTAGGGGCAATGTTAGTTGTGATATTTATAAGTTGGTTTTTTCTTGCTGACTATCAGAAAGAAAGAGTTCTTAATTTTATGCAACCTACTCGAGCTCCATTGGAACAAGGCTATAACGTTAGTCAGTCAATTATTTCTGTTGGTTCTGGTCAGATTTGGGGAAGAGGTCTCTCTTTGGGTCCACAAAGTCGCCTCAATTTCTTACCAGCAAAGGAAACCGACTTTGTATTTGCTGTTATTGCAGAGGAATTAGGATTTATTGGATCATTTTTTGTGATTTCTATTTTTGGTTTCCTATTCTGGAGGATCATCAAAATTATTCGTACAGCTCAAGATGATTTTGGAATATATCTTGCTTGGGGAATCATGATAATGATAGCTGTGCAGATGTTTATTAATATTGGTATGAATTTAGGCTTGGCGCCAGTTGCTGGATTACCATTACCATTTATTAGTGCTGGAGGAAGCTCACTTATGACGAGTTTGTTATCTGTCGGTATTTTGGAAAGTATTTATTCACGTAGGAAATCAATTAAATAGAAACATGACTATTCAGCTAAATTCTTGGATTCTAAGTCCACTGCATTTATTTGTACGCATTCTATCAAAGAAACCAGAGGGCTGTGAGAATCTTCCTAAGAAGGGAGCGTTTATCATTGCATGCAATCATGTGGGATATTTTGATCAATACATACTAATTTCTCCTGTCGTCAGAGAGATTTCCCGTCATTTCTATTTCCTTTCAAAGACAAGCAATTATAAAGTATTTGATGCTATTCCTATTGATAAAGATGATCCCTCAAGAAGCCTGGAGAAGCTAGGAGAAGTATTGAAAAAAGGTGAAGTTGTTGGTATATTTCCAGAGGGCAAAGCAAATCCTTTAAGGGAATTAACAAAAGGGAAAACAGGAGTAGCTAGACTTGCGATTACAAATAAAGTTCCGGTAGTACCGGTTGGTCTTGATGGTCCACATGGTTCAACTGTAGGAGAATCCTTCAAAGACCTATTCAGAGGGATAAGCAGGACAAAAATAAGAGTTGGTAGACCAATTTTGTTTGAGAAATATTATGATCAAGAAATTACTAAAGAGCTGCTAGAAATAGTTACAGGTAATATAATGCAAGAAATATCTAAACTATCTGGTAAACCATATCCTCACTAAAATATGACAAAGAGAAAGAAAATATTATTTATTCCGCATTCTGATGGCTTAGCACATATCACCAGATGTTTGGCTATTGCTGATTTATTGCCGAAATCAAAATATCATATGCGATTTGCAGTAAGCCTGGATAAGCGTGCATTCGTCAGAAAGGCGGGGTATGGAACGTATACTATGTCACCTTCAACCAGTTTTGATGTCGTAGAAGAATTCAAATTTGCCAGAAAAGAAGAGTATATTGATTTGCTATCCAGCTATATTCAGGAAGATATGGATATCATGGACAAATATAAACCAGATATTGTGATTTCTGACAAAAGGATTTCCGCCTGTATTTCTACTAAGATAAAAAAAATACCTTGGATCACAATTGTAAACTCAATATATCTGAAAGAATTTTGGAAAGGAAACGGACTAGATTTGTCTGAGAAGAAGTTCCTAAAGCAAGTATTCCACTTCATCGGCTGGTTCTATGTTAACTTTATTTCTAGGCAGGCGTTAAAAGTTCCGTTTCACAAGGTATCTGACCAATTTGCTAAGGCGTCAGTTTATGCTCAGTTTGATGCTGACTTAAAACTGGTTGTTGATGTTCCGGAATATAATTCTTTATCACCGCTTCCCGAAGACGCTTATTTTGTTGGGCCGTTGTTTTGGCAAGGATTTGAAAAAAAGCAACCAGCTTGGTTTAGGAAATTGGACAAAAAAAGGCCGATTATTTACCTTTCCCTTGGTGGTACTATTTATAACCAGGAGATGTTCAACAGTACCGTGGAAGCAATTGCCAATACTCCTTATCAGCTGATTGTAAGCTTGGGGCCTAATTTTAAGAAAAGCAAAATCGGTAAGTTACCAGAAAATGTTTTTGTTGAGACATATTTGCCTGGACAAAAGGCATGCAAAATTGCGGATGTTGTAGTTCACCACGGCGGACATGGAACAGTGATGCAAGCACTCAAATACGGTAAGCCAAGCGTGGTGATTCCGCATAACTACGGACAGTGGTATAATGCCAAGCGCGTAGAAAGGCTAAAGTGCGGGATAAACCTGAATCCGCTGAAGCCGACATTTGTAAATCCGAATTCTTTACTAAAAGACGCACTAGATGTAAAGCCGGCAGAAATAAGAGTAGCAATTGAAAAAGTGTTGACTGATTCAAAGTATGCCAAGGGTGCAGAAAAATTTAAAAAAACTATCAGATCTTACCGCGACGGCGAGCGCGCGATAAGCATCGTTGAGCATTTTATAGAAGCTCAAAATAAAAATACTAGAAAGGGAAGAAAATAATAAATGAGTATTATAGAGGTTAAGGAATTAACCAGAAAGTTTAAGGACTTTACAGCAGTCAATGAAATATCTTTCTCCGTTGAAAAGGGAGAGATTTTTGGTTTTCTGGGACCAAACGGTGCCGGTAAAACTACAACTATTAATATGCTAACTACGCTTTTGAAACCAACTACCGGACAAGCTTTGGTAAATGATTTCGATGTTGCAAAGGATAAAGATAGAGTTAGGTCGTCAATCGGAATAATTTTCCAAGACCCGTCATTAGACGACAAGCTAACAGCCAAAGAAAATCTACGCTTCCACGCTTGGCTATACAAAGTGCCTGCAGACAAGATGAAGAATAGAATAGACGAAATGTTGAAAATGGTGGAGCTAGACGATAAACAAAAGAAATTGATAGAAACATATTCCGGAGGAATGAAGAGGCGTCTAGAAATAGCCCGCGGGCTTCTGCATTATCCAAAAGTATTGTTTCTTGACGAGCCGACCATCGGACTGGATCCGCAGACCAGAGCGCATATTTGGGATTACATTTTGAAACTGAGACAAACAGAAAGCATAACTATGTTTATGACTACTCACTATATGGATGAAGCGGAATACTGTGACCGAATAGCAATCATAGACAAGGGAAAAATAATAGCATTGGACACTCCGGCAAATTTGAAAAAGACTGTAGGTGGAGATGTAATAATTCTAAAAACAGATGATAATGCAAAAGCAAGGCAAGAGATAAAGGAAAAGTTCCAGACAGAAGCACAGGTTAAGAATGGTGAACTAATGATTACTAAGGAAAATGGTGAAGAATTTATTCCACAGCTGTTTAAACAGCTTTCAGTCAGTATTATTAGTATAAGCAATAGAAAACCAACATTAAATGATGTTTTCCTCAAATTGACCGGCAAGGAAATTCGTGAAGAAGAGGCATCAACAAGGGACAAGGCAAAGAAGCAGTTCAAGATGAGAGGAGGAGGACACTAATATGAAGCTATTCAAAGAAATATATATTATCTGGCTGAGGGAGATGATCCGATACTGGCGAGTGAAAACCCGACTGGTATCTTCATTGGCTATGCCGATTCTATGGCTGGCATTTTTCGGTTCCGGAATGAAGTCGACTTTAACAATGGGTGGTGCCGGCGCTGAATTTGATTTTCTACAATTCCTGTTCCCGGGCATAATCGGAATGTCTATCCTGTTCACATCAATATTTTCTGTAATGTCCATTGTCCTGGACCGTCAATTCGGGTTCCTGAAGGAAATTCTGGTAGCTCCGGTATCCAGAACTTCAATCGCATTAGGGAAAATTTTGGGTGGATCAACTACTGCTATGATTCAGGGCACAGTCATGCTGTTTCTCGCTCCTTTTGTCGGTATTGAACTTAGCATAGGGCTGATCCTTGCACTGATGCCGATAATGTTTCTGTCCGCCATTGCTCTGACTTCCATAGGTCTAGTAGTGGCGTCTCGCATGAAGACGACAGAAGGATTCCAGATGATCATGAATTTCCTGATGATGCCCATGTTTTTTCTGTCTGGGGCACTTTTTCCGTTAAATGACCTGCCGATATGGATGGAAATATTAGCGAAGATTAATCCGGCTTCCTATGCAGTGGATCTGATAAGACAAGTCGCATTCAAATTTATGGATGCACCGGCGTTCATGGTGGAGAACTTAAGTCTGGAACTGTTTGGTGAAAAAGTAGGTATTCTCACGGATTTGGGAATAGTAGTAGTCTTTGGTGCAGTGATGGTATCTATCGGAGTGTTGCTATTTAGAAAAAGCGATTAAATAAGCATATTATTCAAAAAACCGCCCTTTCAAGGCGGTTTTTTTGATTATGAATTTGGCTAATTTTAGGATATAATAGAGCTATGTTCAATTGGCATATATTACGATAATGTGCTACCATTTAAATACAACTAAACAAAACATATTGGGCGGCCTCGTAATCTTTTAGATTTAGCCGTCTATTTAATTTGGAAAGGAATAAATATATGGAAGAAAACACAAATCCTACTCCTAAAAAGGGGAGTAAAACAGGAGTAACGCTATCAATTTTGGCAGTAATAGTCATTATTGCCGGTGCTTTATGGTATTCATTTTCTGGTACAAATGATAATACTAATACGACTGTAAATAGCAATACAAATAGTACAACCAATACCAATTCTACTGTAGATACTAGTGATTGGGAGACGTATACCAATGAAGGTTTGAATTTTTCTATAAAATATCCTAAGGATTATAGAATAGATGAAGGAGATATTTATATACAAGTTTTCAGCTATCCCAAAGGTGCTAATTTCAACACTGGTTCATCAGTTCCGCAAGAAGAAATCAAAGTAGTAATTACGATTGAAGATAATATCACCGCGATTTTAGATAAATGGGTGGAATCGAAGGATTTTGTTATAACTGACACTGAGATTTATTCCAAAGATGGTAATATTGCTAAGAAAGTATGGAGTACTTCAGAAATAATGGGATCAATGTTCAATAACTACCAAGTATATTACAAAGAGTTAAACAAGGGAGTTGTTTTCACAGCATATCCAGATAATTCAGATAAGCTAGATATATTCCACAAAATGTTTGATTCTTTTGATTTCAATTAAGTATTTGTAATAAATAATTGCAAACAAAGTGTTTGCATTAAAATAAAAGTGAGTAGTTCGTTGACAAGAACATGTCTCAACTATGAGACTAGTAAAGGAGAAAAACATGTGCAGAATAGCAGTAGTTCTTGCAAGTCTTCTAATTCTCGTAGGTAACGCTCAGTCGATCGATTTGAGACTTCCGTGGACTGTGGGAGAAACGTGGAAGGTAACCGTTGAGTATGGTGGAAATTGTGGCCCTGATTGCCATGATGAATACCACACAGATGCCAGCAACGCATACTATGCGCTTGATTTTGACGACCCCAATGCACAGCCTGATTCAGGACTACCAATACTAACTGTTGCAGGAGGAACAGTGACATTTGCTGGTGGTGACCCTGGAACTGGATACGGCTACTACGTAAAGGTAGATCATGGAAGTGGCTACACAAGCCTCTATGCTCATCTGAAAGAGTGGCCAATGGTCTCTGTCAATGACATCGTGACACAGGGACAGCAAATTGGAAAATTGGGGAGCACTGGTTGGTCATCAGGAGACCACCTTCACTTCTGCTTGTACTACAACAACCAATGCCTGAGCTCGGTTTTTCAGTCGAAGCCTGAGCCATTCTCAGACTACGAAAACATCCAGTACGGACAATTGTTGATTTCGGACAATGAAAGTCCAACCTACACCGCAGCGTATGTTGACCAGTATCCTCACTATGATCCTGGAATGAGCTACTTCGAGTTGGCTCCAGAATCAGTGTTGAACTGCTGGTTGGATATGCGCAATACCGACAATACCTACTGGACAGGTGACGGCAGCTCTACACATTACGTTGAGTTGCACTCGGTCAATTCGACCTATACCCAGGATCTCCCTTCCGCTCTTGCCCTCAACTGGATTGAAGGGAGTGATGTTCGGGTAGCGACTACGACTGGGGAAGTTGAGCCTAATGGTGTTGGTCGGTATGACTTTCAGATCAAGGCGCCATCAAGCCCAGGCACATACAATCTCTACCTCAAGCTCTACCATCCGGATGCTTCAGACTACGTACCCGACAACAATGCTCAGATTGAAATCGAGGTACGCGTACCTAGTGCCAATCCACCTCCAACAACACTCGAAATAGTCAGTGGACCTTACCAGATGGTGATGAAAGATCACCTGGCGTTAAGCGAGGTTAATGGCAATACCGCCTGGTTTACTACCCACTATCCGGTCTATGGTGGTAACTACGGCAGTACCGACTCTCGGGTCAAGATATACTGCAATGGAGTTCAAGTAACTGGGTACAAAGAGAATAGCCGTCTCTATGTGACCAGCTACAACTCCAACGGGGTATACGAAGCTGACTATCCTCAGACCAAGGCAACTCTAACCAAAGGCGGTCTATACAACGGATATCGCACTCTGTACGCGCCATCTGAAGTATTCGGCAATACCTGGGGAAATACTCACGCCAGCCTCA
>Ga0257125_1001050_pt1 | contig 30672 bp, 20 predicted proteins | sample SI106_200metaG_FD_190183 | JGI IMG/M metagenome (GOLD analysis project Ga0257125, IMG submission 190183) | Marine microbial communities from Saanich Inlet, British Columbia, Canada - SI106_200 | ecosystem: Environmental > Aquatic > Marine > Inlet | place: Canada: British Columbia | collected... | reverse complement strand
TAAAACATGAAAACTTTATCGAGGCAATCAACATATTTAGAAAAAAGTTATCAAAAATTATACCTAGGATTTCTCTTATCAGTCAGTCTTATATAGAGTTTACAAGAGTTGGATTTTTGTATCAAAAAATAACCGCACATTTTTTAAAAATTTCTAAAGCTATTAAAGAATTAATCAAACAACAATCTGCTTCTAGCGATGGTGATTTAGATAGCCAAGAAAAAAAAGATATTTTTACTACAGGAGTTTTTCAAAATATGCCAGACATATTAAATCCAATTAGAGTATATATGAATGATATTTTTGATATTGTTCGAGAATATATTCCCAGAAAAAAATATGATATTACAGCTCAAGGCTATAGAGCTATAATAGCTAGTGTTATTACGTATTTTAAAACTAGGAAAAGATCAACTGAATTTAGTCATTTGTTTACTTCAAGTAATGATCCTTTTATGACTGATATATACGAAAAGCTAACCGCTTTAAATAAAATATCATTACAGACTAAAGATTTACAAGGAGCTAAACAAAACTTAGATACTTTTAAATTGATAGCTATAAATGCTGCAGATTTTAAGCCTCTAAAGGATAGTAATTTTACCTGTAGCATGGCTATGGGGTATATGAAAGGAAATATTATAGAAGGTATGATGTTTGGTTTAGATGATATAGCCTTGGATGGTTCACGACATATTGGAGATATAGGCTTAAAAATACCCAAAGAGCATCACCTTACCATAACTACTGCGATTGGCTACTTAAAAGAGATTGCCTTTAATGGAATACTTGTGAGAAAAAACTATATAGTGGAAACATCAATACAGTCACTTATGGCTATATATAATAATAAGATGGATTTATCTCATTATAAACATGATCAACTAGCTATCGGATCCAACGTACTAAGCGCCATTAAGTATTTATCAATTAATTATATCAAAGCGGATCTAGATGTTTCTTTTAATTGTTATGGACTTGGTCCTGCATTTAGCACAATCAATGAGAAATCTTTTCCATATTTTATATCTAAATATATAGATGAAGTTGATGTAGATAAATTTGATGATGATTTAGTAAAAGATTTTTTTCATATATATATGGATATTGGCGAAGAAGCTGGTGAGAAAGAGTCTTTCTTAGTGCATTTTTTAGTGCAAGGTATAAATATTGTATTAGAAAATGCTTTACATACATATTCTAATAAAAATAAAGATGATAAGGAAAAGTTTGTTAAAATTTTAGATGAGTTAACTTGGCTTGTATCTGTCTATTGGAGAATTTATAATAAACAACCAAAAAATTATAAAACAAATTATATTGAATTTCATGCAATAGAAAATCTAACTGCTTTATCTTTACGAAGTATAGAATTAGGCTTGGAAGATTTTGCAAAAAAACTATGTGAGCAAATATTTTCAATAGCTTCTATGTCTATAGAAAAGAAGAGCAATGAATTTACAGCCCCAAGAATAATAACTTCAGCATTGAAAGTTGGTGTTTTAGCAAGGTCTAAAAAATGTGATTCTTTGGCTGATTTTGTTGTTACTGAAACAGAAAATTTTTATAAAAAATTCATAAATTATCATAAAACCTCTAATAGTATACCTGCCGATTACTTTGATAGATATAAAGAAAGTTTAAGCAAGGAAATGTGGAGTCTATACAGAAACTATCATAATTATCGTACAGGCTTTTTGGATAGCTCAATGTTTTATAACCTAGTAAGTCAAGAGGAAATAAAGCAATATCTAAATGAAGTTGAATTAAAAATATATAAAAGAGAAGTAAAAAACATTAAAACTGATTCCGTGTTGTTATAGTTACATATCAATGTAACTATATAAGTGGTTATTGTGTCACTTTTGTCACTTTTTAATAAAAAACAAGGCGCTCGAGGATCTATTGATTTATAAATAAAAATAGTGTAGAATCTCCTTACCGGGCTTAACGGTTGGCGGTTCCAGCCCGATGTAGCCCGCCATGTGTCCTCGTAGCTCAGTGGATAGAGCGTTTGGTTGCGGTCCAAAAGGTCGCAGGTTCGACTCCTGCCGGGGACACCATATATAGAATAGCTACTTATTTAGTAGTTTTTTTATTTAGTTTAATATGCTATAATAAAAACACATATTTAACACAAAAATATGGCTGAAAAAAATAATAAAGAAAACAAAAAAGACGAAGAATTTGAAAATATTCCTCAAGATTTTGTCACCGAAGACTATGGTGAAATTTTAGCTGCCTGGAGTTTCCCAGAATTTGAAAAACCAAAACGTAGTCGCAAATGGTACATCTGGGGTGTAATCATTCTAGCTATTCTGATTATTCTATCACTGTCACAATTTACTGTTAATCTCGGTAGTATTGGTGGAATACCTTTTAATATGTCTTTCGACAAAAATCCAATTTTTATAGGAATATTAGTCTTGTTCGTTTTTATATATTTTTATAATGAAAGACAAGGGCCTCTAAAAATAAACTTTTTTATTACTGAAGATGGTATTGTTATCAATGAACGTTTTATTGAATATGGTGAACTAAGAAATTTTTGGATCATATACTATCCACCAGAAGTCAAAAATCTTTATTTTCAACCAAGAAGTAATATCAAACAAAGAATCATAATACCACTTCAAGATCAAAATCCAGTTGAAATCAGACGTATATTACTAGAATTTTTAGAAGAAGATCTAGCCAAAGAAGAGGTACCAGCTAGCGAAGGTATTTCTCGTATATTGAAGTTATAAACTTTACATAAATCAAAAACTTTTATAAGCTGGAATAGTTAATTCCAGCTTTTATAAACTATGGCTAAGCAAATACTCAACACTGAATCCCCTATCTCAAGCTTGCATTCTATTGCAGCCAAACTTGAGAGTGATTTTGATAAACTCGGTATTGATACTATTGGAGATTTGTTGTGGTACTTTCCTTGGCGCTATGATGATCTTAGTGAAATAAAAACTATCCAAGATTTAGCAGAAGGCGAAGTGGCTACTATTAAAGTAATTGTAAATAATATCAAGACTTATCGCTCACCGCGTCGCAAGCTAGTAGTCACTCAAGTAAAAACTAGTGATGATACCGGCAAACTAGAAGCAGTATGGTTTGGTCAAAAATTTATCAGCCAAGTTTTGAAAGAGGGTGATGAAATATATCTCAGTGGCAAATCACAAATCAAAACCAGCAAGACCAAGACTATGGCTAGTCCTGATTATGAAAAGGTAAAAGACGATCTCAACAAACAAATTCATAGTGCTCGCCTAGTACCAAACTATCATCTAAGCGGAAAAATTACTCAAAAGCAGCTCAGATTTTTGATAGATCGAGCTCTCAAAGTAGCCAATTATCAAGATGACCCCCTGCCAGTAGAGATATTAAACAAAGAAAAATTTATCTGGTTGCACGAAGCTTTACAAGAAATCCATTTTCCAACTGAAGAAAAAAAACTAGAGCAAGCAGGTCAAAGACTCAAATTTCAAGAATTATTTTATCTTCAGGCCAAGTATCAATTGGCTGCCAAAAGCTACAAACAACAGCCTAGTTTTGTGGTGCCGATTAATAATAAGTTGCTAGAACAAAACATAAAATCTTTGCCTTTTGAACTGACTGATGATCAAAGACAAACATTAGGTGAGGTCATAGCTGACATGACCAGTCCTCACCCTATGAATCGTCTGATCGAGGGTGATGTTGGCTCTGGTAAGACTATTATTGCTTTATTGGCTGCTATCAATACTATGTCTCATAATACACAGACAGCCATGATGGCTCCTACTGAGATATTGGCTCAACAACATTTTGCTAATATGCAAAAAATATTTCCCAAAAATCAATTAAGCCAGATTGCTTTGTTGACCAAAGATCTACAAATTTTGGGTAATAATAAAGTATTGACTAAAAAAAATATTTTGGAAAAAATTGCCAACAATAACATAAAATTTGTAGTTGGTACGCATAGTCTAATTCAAGACAAAATAAATTTTGATAAATTAGGTTTGGTGATAATCGACGAACAACATCGTTTTGGTGTCAAACAACGACAAGCTATCAAAGACAAAAGCCAAGGCAAAGAAGTACCTCATCTATTATCAATGACCGCTACACCAATTCCTAGGACTTTGAGTTTGACTTTGTATGGTGATTTAGATATTTCTATTATCAAACAAAAACCAGCCGGTAGACAGGAAATAAAAACTCATCTAATCCCAGATAGCAAACGTGAAGATGGTTATCAATTTATACTAGACAAAATAAAACAAAACCAACAAGTCTTTGTGGTCTGTCCCCTGATAGACAAGAGCGACAAACTAGGTGTCAAATCAGTCACTCAAGAATACAATAAATTGAACAAAGAAATTTTCCCTGATCTAGATATCAGAATGTTACACGGTAAACTAAAAACAGAGGCCAAGAAAAAAATCATGGATGATTTTCAAGCTAACAAATTTCCTATTTTGGTTTCTACCTCAGTCATTGAAGTAGGAGTAGATATACCCAATGCTACTGTAATGTGGATAGAAAGTGCTGAAAGATTTGGTCTGTCTCAACTCCATCAGTTCCGTGGTCGTATTGGCCGCAACAAACTAGCCAGTTTTTGCTTGTTATTTACTACTGACAAAAACAAACTAAATACCACTAGACTCAAGGCCTTGACCAAGAGTAATGACGGTTTTGAGCTATCAGAACTTGATCTAGAGCTCCGAGGAGCTGGTGAGATATTTGGTACCCAACAAACTGGCTTGATGCGTCTCAAAATAGCCAAACTGTCAGATACAGCACTAATCAAAAAGGCCCAAAAATGGGCCAAAGAAATAATAAATAACAAAAAATATTTATCTCAACAACAATTACAAAAAATACTAAAAAATTTGAAAACTGAAATGCATTTAGAATAAATTAATTTGTCATACAATTATCTATTTCTGTAGCAACTCTACACCAGTCCATACCTTTACTATCTTCGCAACAATAAGTACCAGAACCATCATAATCACAATCAGAATTATAATCACAAGGTACATCTTCAATCTTTACACATTTATCCATACGATTTATACCACAAACTTGATTCATTGTTCTGCCATATCTATCTTCCTTGCCTAGGCATTTATTTGTTAAACACGAATTTAGTATCTGATAATACCCAGCACAACCATTTACACCGTCTCCTGGGTTAAAATTTAATAAATTACAAGCCTCTGGCACACATGTACAATCTGGATATTCTTGAGAAGTATTAGGTATAGCAGACGGACAAGGTGTAGATTCATAACTTACCATACATTTATTACCTTCTGGACAATTAGAACTTACACACAAAATACTATCAAAAATTGATCCCTTTTGCTCCATAAAACCTTCTTCCATATGCTCCTCCCAGAGAGATTGAGGTATAATGTACTTACATTTTCCAGCATAAGTATCGCCAAATTTTTCAATTAATACATCTTCAACCACTTCACAAGCTTTGTGTGGCATTACCCCTGCTGGTATCATTTTCATCTTTAGATCAGCAAAATTTACAGAATTTTGACTAATTTGAGACATTAATAAATATCCTCCAAACAACAAAGCTAGACCCACAAAAACACCAACTATAGTGTCTTTGGCTTTTGTTATTTGATCAGCTCGTCCAGCAGCCATTAGCCATTGCCAACCCGCAAAAACCAACATAAACATAGCTACAACTCCAGCCAAAATTGCCCCATATCTATACAAAGCTACTATATAAAAACCAATCGAATCAGTACCAAGACATACTCCTTCTTCAGATTTTAGAAAATCACTACCTGGTATAGAAATATTCGGTATAAATTTTATATCACATTTAGGTTGTTCAGTTGTTGGAACAGTATCTCCTCCTTGAGCCATAATAGTACTAGCTGCCAAAAAACTAAATACAAATATCAAAACAAAAGCTATTAAAAATAATTTTTTGTTTTTTGTTTTGTTAAAAATATTCATATTTTTTATAATCTTAGTCATCACCACACGGATATTCACCACCTTCAATAGGCCCACATTTATCATTAAAACCAAACCCTGGAACATCCATACAACAATATTCAGAATTATTATCACCGTCTAAATCTACATCACACTGATCATTTTTAGCACAAGCTTTACCTTCTATAGACCTACATTCGTCTAATGTAGTACCCCATTCATCTATTACATCAGAATACCAATAACAAGCCTCCTGAAAATCATCAGAATAACATTTATTTTGAGTACATCCTATAAGATCATTTTGATAGGCCTTACAATGCATAGTAGCTCTCTCATAAACTCCTGTACAACTAAAACTCTCACAATTACAATCTGGTGTTTCAGAAAATGCTAAAGCAGCTGGACAAGGAGTATAAACACCACTTCTTACACAGTCACCATCTCCTGGACAATTTTGACTAACACACTGCACCAAACCATTCACTTGTTCTAACAAGGTATTAAGTTCAGTATCATCATTACCAGGACTCATACCTATTATATCTCCGCATTGATAATTTATAAGAGGACCTGGTGAATCAGCTAATAGTTCACTAATTCTTTCACAAGCCCTATGATTATCAAGCTTTGGTTCAATGTGCGCTAATTGTATATCTTTAAAATTTACAGAATTTTGACTAATCTGAGACATTAATAAATATCCACCAAATAATAAAGCTAAACCTACAAAGACACCAACTATAGTATCTTTGGCTTTTGTTATTTGATCAGCTCTTCCAGCGGCCATCAACCATTGCCAACCAGCAAAAACCAACATAAACATAGCTACAACTCCAGCCAAAGTAGCTCCATATCTATATAGAGCTACTATATATTTACCAATTGAATCAGGACCAATAGTAACTGACATCCCTTTAGTAAAATCACTGCCTGGTATAGAAATGTTTGGTATAAGTTTTATACCAGGGTCTGATACGCCCGCCTCTTGAGCCATAATAGTGCTAGCTACCAAAAAACTAAACACAAATATCAAAACAAAGGCTATTGAAAATAACTTTTTGTTTTTTGTTTTGTTAAAAATATTTATACTTTTCATAAATATTATTACTCTAAACGAATACTTTGTAATTCACCTGTAATCTTATCTGTAAAATATAAAATGCTGCCATCAGATGATAAAAATAAATTGTGAGCTGTATAACTACCATTAGGGCCTACTGGACTAGCTACCAAGGTTTTGATACCAGTATTTAGATCAATTTGATAAAAATTGTCATTATATTCATCAGCTATTTCTGGATAAAATCCAGCCCCTCGAGGCAAACCTTGTGGTACAGCACAGTACATATTACTTTCTCCAGAAAAAGTACATTTGTCCGGCCAAGTAGCTACATTGAGAGATACTTTGAGATCACCTAATTCATTTGTCCGGCCCTTGGTCACCCACAAATTTGGTGTGTAGTTGGTCGCTTCACTATAAACACTGTATAACAAAGCATTACCCTCTGGTGACCATTCAGAAGTAAAACCTGCTCCATTGACTATAAAAGATTTAAAATTTTCTCCGTTCAAACCAATAGGATAAACTTCCTGGCGTTGAGCGTCTATATATTTTTCATGCAAAGCTGCTACTTGATTGTCTGGAGAAAATCCCATCTGAGTAGTATGAGACTGATCTCCCAATGGTTCTATCAAAAATAATCCTGAACCATCATCATTGGCTCCAACAAGCCAATTGTCATCTTCGTGTTGACCTATAAACTTAGCTACAATCTGATTACCACCACTATTAAAAGAAAAGTCTTCTAGCTCAGGAGGTAAGGTAACTTGTTTTCCAGTAGCAAAATTGTATAGAATATTTGTGCCGTCTGGATATTCCAAAATGGCTTTGTTGCCATTATTTGCCCAAGTGACATTATCTACTCCATAAAATTTTTCATTTGATAATGAAACAAGATCTCCGTTGTCATCTATATAAAAAAATTGCTGCTGCTCTTCATCATAAAATTGAAGACCAACCTGTCCAGCAAAAACTCCATTTACTCTACTGTCAGTTAGCTTAGTAACTTCTGTCAAGCCACCATTGGCAACTTCAGAAACTTGATTTTGAACATATTGTTGCCAAGGCAAAGGATCAATCTCATTTGTATTGTCATTAATAACGGTAAGATTACCTGGTCCAATACCAGGGATATCACCGCCTACAAAATTGATATTTCCATCATCTATTGTTTCTGATCTAAAGAAAACCCAATATAAAGCAAAAGCTATCAAAAAGACAAAAATTATGAAACCAACTACTTGTAATATTTTTTTTATATTCATATTTTTTAAAATAGTTCTTTTAACCAATCTACTATTTCAGAACCCAAAAATTTGACTGCTTCTGCTACTCCCATAGTGGCTATCATCATAATAAACAACAACAAGATTACAAATATTATCAGTAAAAATACAACTAACATCAACACACCTAAATGAAATTGCTCCTTCATGTCTAACTTAGGTAATGTCTTGTTATTCAACAAATTAGCACTAATACCTCTACCAGCTAAAACAATAAAAGCTATCAACACACCAACACCAGTGCCAGAAGCTACTTTAGGCAAAACTTTAGCTATTTTTTTTTTAATTTTATTTTCTACACCACCTCCTAAGGATGTTGCATTTTTCTGAGCTGTTTGCCTATTTTTATTATGTTGTCGCCGCCATGCCTGTTGTTCTAGATAATCATCGGCGGTATATTCTCCAGCCATATTTTATTGCCAATAAGCACTATTAACTAACCAAATATCATTTATTTTAGACAAAGATACTTCTATGTCTTGATAATAAATATTTTGCTCAAAATTTTCATCAGTAGCCACACGTTGAGTATTGACTATGACAGCAGCTTGACTATCTGTCATAGTCAATATTTCAGCTGAAATACTCTTGGTAGTAATACCAGTAAAATCATCATCATAATTTGCTTCCAAATTATTTAAATAATTTTGCATAGACTGAGTACTTAGGGAAGATAATTCGATCAAGTTGTGTCCTGGGTTATCAGTTGACCAACTACCAAAACGTTCCGCAAAACTTTTGGACAAACTAACAACAGAAAATTCTGTAGTAGTCTGAGAAGGAACAATCAAAGGATTATATTCTAAATCAGAGCTTGGTGGTGCAAAAACCGGCTGGTCATCAACACCAGGAACATAATCAGGCTGACGATTTGACAGGCGCCAAATAATAAAGAAAATACCAATGATTACTAAAATAATAATAGCTAACCAAATTATTTTTTTTCTTTTTTCTTTGTCCATAATATTTAAGATAATTTATTTATTATGTAGTAGTCGTATCCAGATCGACCTCTTGATCAAGAGTACCTCCCTCAGCTTCTACCAACAAAGCTTCATCAAATTCTTTTTTAGCTTCTTCAATTTCTAATAATTGACGAGGATCCGAAGTAATTATTTGATGTTCAGCATAAGAGGCTTGAATTTTGATAGCCGCGTGCTTAGCACCGGCAAAGAAAATACCTTCACCAATACCTGATTCAAGCAACAAATATTTTTCACCTTCAGTCAACATAAATGTATCTTGAACTAATTTGACAGCTGATGGTGATTGTTTTAATAACAATTGCATAGATGAGTTGGTCACAATCGCTTTACCAAATTGCGAAGTCAAAAAATCATTGACATCCTGAGTAATAGTAGTCACTCCTAGATAATATTTACGACAACGCTTGACAAGAGCAAACATAAACTTGGCAGAGTCTTCATGACGCATCATAATCCAAGCTTCATCAACTACCAGAATCCTCTTATTCATCTCACTCCTGATAATATTCCATATATAATTCATAATAGTATACATAGCAATCGGACGAAGCTCATCTTCTAGATCACGAATACAAAATATAATTAACTGATTGTTAACCTGAATATTGGTAGGATTATTAAATAATCCTGAAAAAGTACCTTCAGTATATTTTTTGATACGCAAAGCCATATCTTCTCCACCTTCCATACTGAGCAAAATATCTTCAAGATCAGACATCAGTGGTGGCTCAATATTTGATAAGTCAGAAGCAGCTGTAATATCTTTTTTGGCATAAGTCTCAATCAAAGCTCTATCAAGTACAGAATCTTCGACATTGGTAATCTCACCAATCATCAAACGAATCAAGCCTTTCAAAGTAATAACTGCACTACGCAGTATATCTTCTGGTTTAGAATCTCCGCCTATGCCCCGTGGTAAATCAAAAGGATTTAGTTTTGATTCTGAATTAAGGGAAATATTAATATAAGAACCACCAACAGCTTCTGACAAATGTTGATATTCATTTTCTGGATCAACAATAATAACATCAGTACCCAACATCAGTGAACGCAACACTTCTAGCTTAATGGCATAAGATTTACCAGCTCCAGAAGTAGCAAATACTACAGCATTGGCATTTTGAAGGCTAAAACGATCAAATAATACTAGACTATTATTATGGCGATTAATGCCATACAAAATACCATCGTCTGAAGTAAGCTCTGATGATACAAAGGGAAAAGAAGAAGCAATCGGTGAACTATTCATATTGGTTGCAATAAATAGTTCATCATTACCAAGCGGCAAAGTAGAATTAAAACCTTGTTCGGTTTGAAAAAGAGCTCGCCGTGAATAAATCAATTGCATACCAAGCAAATTTTCTACTCTATCAGTAGCTAAATCAAGTTCTTTAATATCTTTGGCATAGATAGTAATATACAAAGCAAATTGAAAAAATCTTTCTGTTCCTTGACTTAAAGAATCACGCAAAGATTCAATATCACGCAAAGCAGTTTCGGCAATCGGATCACGTGGTGCACCTTTTTCATTGTTGGCAATAATTTCAGCTTCCATAGTACCAACCTTATTACGCAATTGTTTGAGAACCAATTGAATATCTAAGGGATAGAAAAACATAGAGATATCAAGCGTCAAACTTTCATTGATAATTGGAGCAAACCAACCAATAGTCACATAACGAGGATAAGTCATTATAAATAAAGACCTAACATATAGATTATTTAGTCGCAAATATTTGCTATCTATATTGAAAGCTGCTGGAGCAATAACATCTCTGACAGAAACTATACCTTCTTGAAAAACCTTTTCTGCTTCTATCAATTTTTTCTCCTTGACGACCTGCTGCCTTTGCTGGGCCTTGGTAGCTTCAGCTGCTGCTTTGGTCTCAGCCGCTTTGGCTTGTGCCTGAGGAGAAACTTGCGCTTCTTTTATTTTTTTAAATCCAAACATTAAGTTTCAACTCTTAATTTATTCATTGTTTCTAAGGGTTCTCTCTGAAATAAATCAGGATTATAACTATTGTAATATAATTCTATCAAAGCTTGAGTGTTGAGTCGTTGAGATCTCAAACCTAAACTTGCCAAACCAGTAGCCACAAAATCACAACGTTTGTTCAAATTTTCAGAAAAATCATCAAAACGTTTACGACTCAATTTGACTACTTTGGCAGTTGAAAATACAGCCGCAAATCTAGAAGAGAAGCCTTTCTTTTTGTCAGTGACCGGTGTATAAGGCACGACAATATAAAAACGTTTACTCATGATACGTTCTAGGGTCAATAACTCATTTACAAATTGCCGATAATCAGCTGTTTGTATTCGTAGTAATTCGTTGGTCTGTTCTTTTTCAACTTTTTTAAGACGTTCAAAATATTCATCAATATTGAGTGGTCGTGATTGAATCACTACTTGCAAAGGATAATCTAGAGTATTTAAAAAACTAACATATCCTGAAATAATAGCTCTTTGTTCTTCTTCTGACTTAAGATCAAAATTAATAGAAGAAATCAATAAAACACCACGAACCGTACCATCATTCAAAACAACCAAGTCATCTCGAACTTCTGCAATATCCAAATATTTTTGAGTGGAAGTCTGTGGTCGATTACCAGCTAATTTTTTATTTTTCATACTGCTTGATATTATAAACTGAATTATTTTGCTGATTGGCTATTGTCTGACCTTTATAAACACCGCCTGTATCAATAATCAAAGACAGTTCTGATAATTTTTTATCAGGTAAAAAAGTCTTTTTATCTACATAAACATCTTTTTTTTCTCCTTCTGTTTTTGATTTGAATTCTTCAGTTGGAATATATTCTTTGTGCCAAACTCTAGTTTTAGCTTTTTTAAAAGTCTCAATAAAATTAAGAGCAAAAACATGGAAAGGAGCTCCATTTATTTTTACAAAAGCTATGACAATTACCAAGATAACAATGAGAACTGTTTCAAAAATAAACAGACTAAAATCAGCCATTTTGTAAGCTATAAATTCAAATAAACCACCAACTAAGATAGTGACAAATTGGCGAACAGTAATTGGTCCCCAAATCTTATCTTCTGAATCAATAAATTGTGGCACTATAAATTTATTTTGCATGTTTAAAATCTTAACTGTTTATTGAGGTCCGAAATACCAGAAAACTCAGCCACGCTCAGGGTTTCTTTACCTCCTTTTTCATGTTCATCAATCAAATTAGCAACTTCTTTGTTTTGCACCATACTATCCGCTCCCAAATCTAAATACATCTGATAAACTTTGCTCTGACGCCAAGCATCAATACCAAGAGCTTTTTTGGTATAACCATCTTTTTCCAAAAATTTTATCTTTTCTAAAATTTTCTCTATCCTCTCTTGAGCTGAATCACCCAAATAACGAAAATTGCTAAGAGTCATGGCTTTTAGTTCTTCAATAGGACCAGACAAACTTTTATCTGAAGTTAGAATTTTTTTGGAAGCAATTTTTTTGTCTACTGTTTCTTCTTTGGGAGGTTGTGGCTTTACCACGTCAGTTATCTGCTGTTTGGCGACTTGCGCACCAGGACGTATGACTTTTGGTAAAGCAGTAGTATCAGTCTTAGAAAGTTTGACTTCAATCGGTTTTGTTTCTTCATCAAGTTTTGGAGTTGGAGCTGGTTTTGGAACCTTTATTTTTGCTTTGACAACTGGAGCTGAAGGCAATTCAAATTCTGGTTTTTTAGGAGGTTTTGGTACTTTGACAGGCTCAGGAACTGGCTTTGCTTTGACTGGTTTTTCTTCAGGTAATTTGAATTCTGGTTTGGTTTTTGGAGGCATGGGTTGAGGAGGCATATCTTCCATCCGTACTACTAAACCTCCGACAGTACTAATCTTATTTTTGATTCCCTTAATAACAGACAAAACACTATCAACTATATCTTCTGATAATTTATTTTTTCCAATAAATACTTGATTAGATAACAAATCACGGACAGAAATTATTTTTTTACGATTACGGAAAAAATCAAAAATTACATTAGTAAAAAAATCTTTATTGGCTTTATCAAATTTTAAACCTTGTTTTTCTATCAGGCGATTTACAATCTTTTCTATACTATATTTATGACTAGTGTCTTTGGGCATGTTCTTAGCAACTTCTTCTAGTTGTTCTTTATCGTCTGGATGAAAAATAAAATCAGCTTTTGCTCCTGATGAGCCAGAGATATTGGGTAAGCTATTAAAACTATCATCAGCTGGTGCTGTATTGATACTAGCTTCCATCTTCTGAATAATAGATTCAATTGGTTTTAGAGAAGATAATACACTAGGCTTCTCACTAGAACCCTTGTCTTTGAAAGGATGAACCTGTCCTGATGTGTCTTTGATTAACAAGTCATCAGTCCATTTATCCTGATTTTTTTGTTTAGTTAAATCTGCCATTTTGTTTCTATATTATAACATATTTTACTTCAACTCGCCAATATTTTAATAGCTTTATTTATAAACAAAAAACTAACCATATTTTTGGTCAGTTTTTTAAAAAAATTGTTCAAATATTTAGGAAACTCTTTCTACATATTCACCTGATTCTGTATTGATAATCACTTTATCACCTGTTTTTATAAACAATGGAGTCCGTAATTCCACACCAGTTTCCAAAGTAACTGTTTTTGTCACAGCTCCTGCACTATTTCCTTTGATACCTTCTGGGGAAGATGTCACTTCCAAAGTAATCTTGGTTGGTAAAGCAACTGCTACTGGCTTATCATTATAAATCATGACTTCCAGAGTTTGACCTTCTTTGAGATACTTGGTCATATCACTAACAGCTTCTTTATCAAACTCAAATTGTTCAAAACTCTCATTGTCCATAAAAACAAACATATTGTCTTGTTGGTACAAAAAATTGGCCTGGCGACGAGATAAATCAGCTGGGGCAATATTGTCAGCCCCGGAAAATGTTTTTTCCAAGGTTGAACCAGAAACCAAATTTTTTAATTTGGTCTTGACTACTGCTCCCCCACGAGCTACTTTGATATGTTGAGCCAAAACTACTTGGTAAGGTTCGTCATTGACTGCAATGACTCGGCCTATTTTTAGATCACTAAGTGACAACATGTTTATTTGGAAACAAATGGCAATAGAGCCATAAAACGGGCTCGTTTGATAGCTAAAGAGATTTTGCGTTGATGTTTTGAACAAACACCACTACGACGCTTTGGCACTATCTTTCCATAGGAAGAAGTAAAGCGTTTGATTGATTGCCAGTCTTTGTAGTCTAAATAATCAATATTATTCACACAAAAATAGCAATATTTAGTTTTTAGTTTTTTATGCATAATTTTTAAAACTTATTATAAATTAAAATGGAATGTCTTCGATGCTGATTTCTTCTTCACCAGCAGCTGAAGTTTTTGGACTAGAAGCTGGACTAGAAGCTGGAGAGTCAGAGCCTGGTTGAGAAAAATCATCAGCTGGAGCTGGTTGAGATCCTTCACCGCCACCCATAGGAGCAGCACCCGCTCTATCCAACATAATCATATTATCAGCAATAATTTCAGTCTTATAGCGCTTGATACCATTGGGATCATCCCAAGAACGAGTCTCTAGACGTCCTTCTACATAAGTTTTAGCTCCTTTTTTGAGATATTGACTAGTAATTTCAGCCAAGCGTCCCCAAGCAACTATATTATGAAATTCTGCTTTAGTCTGTTTTTGATCATTAGCATCTTTCCAAACTCTATTGGTAGCTACTGAAAAAGAGGTAACATTACGACCATTAGGAGTAGTCCGCATTTCTGGATCACGAACAATATTTCCAATAACCATTACTTTGTTTAAATCCATATAATTATTTTAAATATTTAATCAACTTTTGGTTCTTTTTCCAAAAGTTCGTCAAGTTTTTTGTCAATGTCGTCTAGATCAATTTTTTTCTCCGGAACTGACTCCACTTTGGTAGTTGGCTCTAGTTTAACAGGACGCGGCGCTGGCTTGATTGGCCTCCTGTCTGCTGGACGAGCAGGTTTAAGATCTGGTTTTTCCTCCAATGATCTGATTGGTTTTGTTTTGATATTGGCGTCCTTTTTGATAATCAAATGACGCAACAAAGAATTGTTGTGCTTGAGCTTTGTATCAATATCACGCAAGCCATCTGAATTTTCAGTGGCAAACTCCAAGAAAACATAAAAACCATGCTTTTGTTTTTTGATAGGATAAGCAAGTTTTTTACGACCAAGTAAATAAGGTTCTTTAGTTACTGTGGCTTTAGAATTTTTGAGATAGCCCAAAATCTCCTCTTGAACTTGTGGGTGTTCAGTTTCTGGTAGATTTGAACTAATAATAAACGATAGTTCGTAGTTCATATTTATTCTCTTAATTACCTTATCTTCTTAAAATGAGACAAGGGTCAACCCATAATTTGGGTCACATGGTTAATTAATCAAAATACGCTTTTACTTGCAATACTCTAACACAAATTATAAGACAAGTCAAGGTTGATATTTAGCTTATTTTAGCTAAAAAACAGCCTATATTTATTGTTTTTATTCAAAAATAGTAGTATCATGAAGTTATGAAATATATTTTTATGCTAGGCCAATCAATAGATTTAGCCAAACAAGAAGTCATAAATATTTTGCAAGGCCCAGAAGATAAGATAGAACTAATAGGTCAAAATTTTATATTGGCTGATACTGATAAAGATTCAAAAAACCTAATGTCTATTTTGGGCGGTACTATTAAGATTGCCAAATACCTAGACACTATCAATAATCTAGATGAACTTGATATAGATAAATGGCAAGCTTATTTGACTTTACAAGAAGACAAAAAAAATAACTACGGATTTAGCTTGTACAATGATTCCAAAAAATCTTGGCACCATTTATACAAATTATCTTTGGAATTAAAAAAAGAATTAAAATCTCAAAAATACAAAGCTCGTCTAGTGACTGGCAAACAACACGATTTGTCTTCAGTGATTGTCATAAAAAATAATTTACTTAACAATGAATTATTAATTATAAAAAATAACAACAACTACATACTAGCTTTGACTGAAATTGTCCAAGATTTTGTCGAATATGGTCACCGTGACATGGATCGTCCCCAACGAGACGATAGATCTGGTATGCTACCTCCTAAGGTAGCTCAAATGATGATCAATTTGACTGGTCCTGATAGACAAAAAAATATCTTGGATCCTTTTTGTGGTTCAGGTACTATCCTCCAAGAAGCGGCCTTACAAAATTTTACTCAAATATTTGGTAGTGACAACAGTAAAAAAGCTGTCAGCGATGCTCAACAAAATTTGGAATGGCTAAATAAAGAATATAATCTAAAATCTAATTTTAATATTCAAAAAACTGACGTCAAAAATTTGAGCAAAAAATTTGAAGCAGGCTCTATAGATTTGATAGTCACCGAACCTTTTATGGGTGACGCTCGCCTCTTACACAGAACAAATGAAAGACAGACTATCCAAAAAATCATCCAAGAATTACAAGAATTATATACAACGGCTTTTGGAGAATTCAAAAAAATATTAAAACCAGATTCTAAAATAGTTTTTATTTTTCCAGTATTTAATATAAATAATCAAAAAATCTACACCCTTGATGTAGATATAATTAGCCAACTTGGTTTTGAATTGCAACTACCAGACACAAAATCTCCTCGACTCTCTCCAAGCGGCAATCTAATCTATAGTCGAGATAGCCAAAAAGTCCTCAGAGAAATCACTATTTGGACAAACTAAATAGGCTGTGCCCAAGACAACTGATTGTTGGTCAATTCTATATCACGCCACTTGAGACGCCCATCCAATTCATCCAAATAAACAATTTGACCTGAACCTGGTACCAAATTGGTCAAATATAAGGCGCGCAAAGTCGCGTCTGTTTTGTTTAGCTTTAATTTGTCTATTAATATCATCTCCAAAAAAAGACGTCTAGCTAATAATTTATCTTGGTTGTTGTCAAACCAATTTTCAGTTGCTCTATCATAACGAATACCAACAAAACGCTTGAGAATATTATGAAAACGACTGTCTTCGTTGATCATTATGTCCAAAGACTTTTTTTCCAACAAAACTTTCAAACAACTCAAAACTTTGCTTTTGTCCTGAAGACCAACTGCTTGCCACAAAATATTCCTGACTTTATAAATTTCATTATCTGCTTCAGATAATATAAAATCATTTGGTAATAATTCTTTATCAATATTGGCAATATCCTGTTTGAGTTGAGCTATAATAGTATCTATATTGACTACCTTTTCTTCAGCTTTTTTGCTAATTGCTTTGTGTTCACTTGCTTCCAAAATACCAGCAGATTTATAAAACTCTATTTCTAGATTATCGTCATAAGAAGTCAATACAAAACGTAGTGATTCTCTTTCTGTTTCAGACAAAATTTTGACGTTTTTGGCTTTGGCCAAATATTTTGATCTTTGTAGAGAATTATGATATCCAGCTCCCAAAAAATGTATATAATCTTTGATCCAATTATTTACAGTCGGCCCTACTCGCCTTCCATCTTTGTCTATAATCTTTTTGGCTGAAAGACGTAAATCACCAAAATCACCATAAAGGGCTAGAGCTTTTTTGACACTAGAGACTTCATGTTCTGGAAAAGATTTTTTTTGTGCTGCAGATTTACGAAAATGTTTGGGACGAGGTACCTTACCACCCAAACGCAAAATTAATCTATCCACTTCTCCTAGGTAGTCATTGAGTGGCCAAAAAATCTGAATAGCCAAATCCAAAGACAAGGATCGCAAATCCTTATCTCTACTGTCCTCCATATTTCGTAGTTCATTGGGCAAATCTATAACCTTGGTTCTTTTGACGAACATCTCGTCTTCTAGATTTTCCAAATAATCAATGTGTTTTTCTTTGAGTTTATATTTTTTGAAAATATGCTCATTGATTTCTTGGGCCTCAAACCATACAAAATCTTGAACCTCCTTTGGTAATTTTTGCCAATCAGATTTTAGCATTTAATTATTTTTGTTTTATTTATTATCGAAAGCCAGCCTGTCTTCCACTTCCTGTACTTACTTGATCTGCACGATCAGCTAAGATTTTATTGACTGTCTTTTTTTCGTCTCGCAAAGTTTTGACCATTAATTTGATCTGCTCATCATCATCACTATTATCAAACATCTGCTTTTGCTGAGCATTAGTAGCATTTTTAGAAAATTCCACAAACAATTCTCTCTGAGCATCAATTTTGAGATCTAGTTTGGCTATTTTACTAAAATCTAATCCTTTACTAACTGATTTAACAATCGCCTCTTCAGCAGCTCCTTTGTTTGCTTGGGATTCAAGTGCTGCTTGTTTCAAAGTATCAGCACTCTTATGAGGAGCGTTTTGCATAGTAACCATTAATTTTTTACCAGCTGTGCTACCAGTATTTACTGTAGTCTTTGCATCATCACCACTACCCACTGTCTTGAAAGCATCAGCCATATCAATGTCCAAATTATCGAAAGCTTGCATAATGGCTTCACGACTTTTTTCTGGCATTTTGGCCAATTCTTTACCTATAGCTTCACTGTCTATGCTATCATTATTTATCAAACCAGAAGCAATGCGCATAGCTGCCTCATTGGGCTCAAAGGCATCGTTGCCCTCTGCATCTTGAACTCTTTCACCGTTTTCATCATATTTTTCTTGCAATAAAGAATCCTCACTAAATCGAGCTATAAAACCAGCTCCATTCTCTTGCATTGCAGTAGAAACGTCCTTGTCTGTAGTAAAAGCATCGGCACGAGTAACTCGTTGTTTTTTTAATCTGTCAAAATCACCAGTAGTTTCTGCTACTTTTATAAGTTTAGGCATTTCTTCAGCAGTAGCTGTACCAGAATCAAATTTTTCACGCATATTAGCTACATCAGAGGAAGTAATCATAGAATCTGATTCAAAGCCTCTCTTATTACCATCTTTATCAAGTCTAGATCGTCTATAAGCTCCTAAATATTGTTCTCCAACTCCCTTTTCTCTTTTATCAGCTTTGGCAGTCAGACGATCACCTCGTCGAGTACTAGCTCTGACACTGGCTCTCTGTAGCCTACCTCCAGAAATTGTATTAAGCGCATTCCTAATACCGCCTTCTTTCATATTACCACGACCATCTGTAAGACTAGAGGATGCCAAATCATGTCCCCTGGCTATACCAACCGCTGCTAGACCAGCAGTACCAACAACAGCGCCTTTAGCACCAGCTTTAGCTAGACCACCAGCTCGTCGTCCCATTCGACCAGGTATAGCACCCATACTACTAGAAACCTTGCCTGCTATGCCAGCTCCTGCACCACCAGCTTTGGCAGACATCTGAAGACCAGCCATCAACATAGAAATACCAATTACAAAATTTATCAAATTTACAGGTGAAGCGGCTTTACTAATATCAGCACCAATATTATTATTTGTTTCTTCATCACCAACCTTTATTATCTCTTTACCAACTTCTGCCGAACCAGTAATAGTAAAAGCCAACCACAAGAAAAACGCTAACGAAGGTCCGACAACTATATCTTTGATAACTTCTTGCACCCATTCATTATAAAATCTCTGTGTATCTGGAAAAGTGTAGGCCAAAAAAGCAATCGGTGCCAAGACTATCTCAATCCATAGTTTTACTATCCTCATAGCTAACATCATTACAAAAATAGCTACAATAACCACTGTTATTATCAACATAATAGCACCAAAAAACATGGCCAACATATAATTTGCTGAACCTGCTCCTTCCGGTCCCAAAATCATGACATTATCAAGGCCTAGGGCTACTACTATATTACCAGCCGCTACTTCTTTGATAGAAGCTACAAAAGTCAACATAACAACTTGCGATAAATCAATCACCAAACCTACAATGGTCATAGAAAAATTTATCAAAATAGCCATGATCAAAAAACGAGACAATAACTGACGATAGCCATATTTTTGAATACGTAAAATTGTAGAAAAAGCAATCACCAAAAGAATCAGGATAAAAAACATATTAGCCAAATCCCTAAGCGCTACCCAACCTTTGATCACACCAGGTTGACCAGTAAAATTATTATACTGAGCAATCATTGGCAAAATCCAAAGCTCAAGTTCCAATAATTTTGAAGCTGGTGTAATTACAATATTAAATATCAAATCACCTATTATACCACCCCAATCAACAGCAAAAGTAAGTTGAGGTATCAATAAACCAACTGCTAAAACTGCGGTCAATAACCAAACTTTATTTGATGATAACTTTTTTAGTGCTAATGTCATAAATAGACTATTATTAAATTTATTATTCTCTATGGATTACAATCCAACCATTAAAAGCTTCTTCAGTAAATCGTCCCCATCTATCTGTAATTTTTACTACTGGTTGATAACAAGAACCATTAATATTTGGGGCAAGGGGGTTATCAACACAAAGGAAATCTTCATCATAAGAATAATCATAATAAAATACTTTGTAACCCTGCCTACAAGCCTGTGTCTCACCACCAAACCCTTGGATAGCATCTACTGGAACATCACCAGATGTTGTTTGAAAATAATCTTCATCTGGATTACAAGATTCCATACTATTTTTATAACGTCCAGGATTACTTACAAACCCAGCGTTGCTATCTTTCCAGTCAACTTCAATATTAACAATAGGCATATGATCAGGATGAGCATGATAAAAGAATTTTAGACCAGTAAACAAAGATCCTTGACCGAAAACACGATCACCTGGATCATTCAAATTATTGACAGTAATACCACTTTCTACTGTGATTGATTCATCACCTACTATTTTACAGAGTTCATTAGCATTACAAACTTTGAGAATTTGTGGAGAATAATCTTCTTTGGCATAAGGATTATCTTCCCAGTCGACACCTGGATCACCATAAATATCTACATCAGAATACGGAAGATATATATCGCGAATTTGATTATAATCAGGAAGACCACCAGCGCCAACTTCATTTGTCCAGACAAAATTATAAGCATGGGCAAACAAATAAAGTAACCTGCTAGCAGCGCTATTCCAATCGGCATCACTTGGCGAATCATCTGGTGAAGTATCATGAGCAAAGAAAGTAGCAACTGACAAATCCGAATAGCTACTACCAGAGATTGGTACTCTAGTAACAACTGCTTCATTGGCAGGACTACCCCAAGCAGATCCAAAGGGACTATAGGGACTAAAAACTGTTTGCTCGCCTGTTGGAGTCACCAATCCTTCAATAAAAATCTCTCTACCTTCTTTGTATTCAATAGAAGGTACAGAATTATAATAATATGAAGTCCAATCAAATATCCTACCAGCAGGATCAGGATATAGCTCGTGGCTACGATACCAAACATCTGTCCTGACCCAAGAATTATTACCAAGAAAATCCAATTGAGTAACTAGGCTACACTGTTGATAACAACCATCTGCACCCAAACTAGTAAGATTACAGGTTGTACCCCTAGAACTAGCAATATATGTATTTGGACAAACAATTTCAACCCACCAATTACCCCACCAATTGAAGGGGCCGCCAGGCCAATGCCAAACGACATAACAACTAGCACGATCAATTATGCCAGATTCTACAACTGAACATTCGCCACCAACAGCCACGCAACCATCAAGATTCTCACATTGTATACTATCGTCATTTTCACAATGACCACTAGTATAAGGATTTACACAAGCCGTTGAATGGTCTGAATCTAAACAATCTTCCACTCCACCAGGATCTGTAAGTAATTCGTCCATTACTTCTAAATCATCATCATATAGCTCATCTAATGGTTCATCTTCATCTATTGGTTCAGTTATTTTTGTATACTCTTGACCTCCCAACATAAAGATTCTATCCCAACAACCGAAAATACCAACTGGACCAATAGGTTCACCTTCATCATTTAATTCATATTCAATACCACCATATTCACGACAAAAATCTATATTATTTACTAAATTACCATACTCATCATGAGTTGTATGACCAGGGTTAAAAGGAGTAATAGATTCTATACAATAAACAAATTCACAATTTGGGTTATTATAACACAAACTATCATCATCCATTGCAGCTACAGTAGATGTTGGTCTGACTACACAATTATTTGAGTAACAAGCTTCTATTGGCCAACTAGGGTTATCTACTTGACATTGAATACAAGCAGCATCACATTCCTCTAAACATTCCGGATGAGGATGAGTTGGATGATCTACGTCATATTTTGGCTCTATCCAAGACCATGATTTTCCACCACTATCTTCTATATCATTTAATATTTCTTCATAAATAGTTTGATTACCAGCAGCAGGAGGCGCGAGACAGTCTATACCCTTGCCTATTGGTTCTTCTTCACTACAATTGGTTTCAGTACAAAACCAATTTTCTTCTTCTTGTTGTTGTATATCTTGTTGTATATCAGCATTAACATAAATATTATAGCTAAGTGGATTACAATACCTCTCCTTTTTATACTCACGAGGTCCTCCCCAACCACAATGTGGACGTGCATGAAAGGCACTAAATTTAGCCTCATGCCAACCAATTCCACAAGTAGTTTGTGAACCATTACCATGATCATTACCACAAGTATAAGTATCTACTCTTTTATAATCTGGTAAAGTAATACCAGCCCTATAATCTGTGAAACCATTATATCTTACTTCTTCATCATAATAAAAATATTCTATAACTTCTCCCATAGCAGGATTGATATAAAAAATATCATCTATTTGGTCAAATGGTAAAATAGGCACTCGTGAATTTAAACAATCATCACCTTCTCGACAAAAATCTTCTCCCTGAAATAAAGAATCATATTTTGAATCAACGGTAAAATTATGATAAGAAGTACTAATATAATTTTCTTGAGAGGCATCATTTCTTTCAATAAAATCTACTCCTAAACCATCTGCTAATTTGGCTGTTAGACTTGGATCTTCATCAGTATAATCACCTGTTTGATCAATTACAGGACCAGGAACAGCAAGTGGGCCGTCATCTTCATTTGTAACTCCATTATCATCAGGTGATTGCAAATATTTTGTTCTTTCATTAACATTAAGATAGCCATTTACAATAACATCACCATAATCTTCTGCCTTATCAAGATGAACTCTAGTACCAACTGGTACTTCAATCAAAATAGTACAATGATCCATAGTTTCACCAACGGTGAACTTATTAGCACAGTAGGTTCTCTTTTCTGGTAAAGTATAAGGCTCAGCTACAGCACAGAATAAAGCATCTTCACCAGAAGGACTATAATAACCAGCCTCTACATAATTATTAAACAAAGAATTGGTACCTTGAATTTTTTGAACTGGATACCATTGATTACAATTATAAGTACCACCACTATCATCTACTAAGTAAGATGATTGATCGTGTTCTATACAAATACCTGACCAGTTATAAACTAATTCCTTTTTTATAGCTAATTCACAACGACCATCAAAACGACCTCCAGCAGAATCACACTGAAAATTTTCACTACAAGGTATTACACTTGTATCACCAGAAGTACAAATACCACTAGGAACAATAGCACCATCTGGATAATATCGGACATTTTGACTATTACCAAAAGTAACTTTTTTGTATATTTCTTCACAGCTGTTGTCTTCACTAGCTTCATCTTCTAAGCCCTTTTCACAAATATTAGCTTTACTATAGGCTTGTAATCTATTTTCACCTGCATCGTCTGAAGAAATACTCTTGGGAAACGGTGCATCAGGTGTAGCATAACCACGTGTTTCAGGTTTGAAATTGTCAACAATATCATCTCTTACTCGTGGATTGACCCAGCAAGTCTGATCCCAACAAGTACCATAAAAACGTTGGGAATTATATGTTGCATTACAAGAAACTCCATTATTTATTCCAGGCTCTGCTTCTGTTCCTTCACAACCAGCAAATTTTAGACGATTGCCTTCGGCTGGTACCTCAAAACATGTTGTCCAAAGATCTGGATCATACCAATTACAAGCATCAAATACCAAACGTGAATCACTATCAGCCATATCAGTACTAGTAGAAAAATTAAAAGTTATTAATTTATCGATTGGCAACATATTTGGTATAGACATACCAGTGTACTCTAAGTCTTCCCAATTTAGATGTCCTGCCGGACCACTTGTCCTACTCTGGTATATATTGGTTTCTAGAGCAAGTACTTCTTCATATGTTTTCCAATTACTACACTTGGTAATATTATTTTCACCGTCATATTCATCACAAATACCTAGTTTGTCACAAATAATTACATATTCTTTTGTCTCATCATTTATAGAAGCATCTGCTGATTTACAAGACAACCATTCAGAGCATTGTCTGTCTTTGGACACTTTGACCAAAACATTAGACGTATTATCACAGTTGATATCAAAATCAGGACAGATGATCGGGCTGACTGGCCTATTTTCTTCTATATTTTGTTCATAGGTGTCTTTAGTGTCATAAAGAGTCACAACACGTCGGTGATCAGCGTCCCAATTGTTGGTTTCATAAAGCAAGATACAACCACTATTTCTATCTACTGCTCCATTACAGCTGCCCTGGTCTATTTTGTCATTATTATAATAATAATAAATTTGGCAAGCTGGTGTCCAAGTTTCATCAGCATCTTCACACGCAAATCTATCAGGAATACTAGGAATACTACATTCACCATCTTTACCTTCGGTAGTCGGCTTGCAATCTATTGGATCAGCTGGATCTCTAAAACCAGTACAAAGATTTTTGCTTTGTGGACAAAGAGCTGCTTTTGTATTGCTACTATCAAGATCTCCAAAAGTATCCAAGATACCCAACTCATCAAAATTTTGGCCATCACTACAACCAAGTGGGTTGTCAGTATTGAGAGTATCTGACAACCACCAGCCATCAAACATTTGTTCATCACCATCAACAGCATCAAATGGATCATCATCAAAAATAGCCAAAACATTTTTTTGGTAAGTACAGGTATCATTGATTGGATCTTTGAAATAATAAGTACCCTTGTCTGACTGAAATTCTTCACACATCAAAGCATCCGCAGAACATAAAATATTATTATAATTATCAGGATTATTTATTTTATAAACTGTATAAAATTCTTCATCTTCACCACCTCTGACTGGCAAACCTAGCATCTGACAGCCCTTGTAATCAGTATTACAATATTTTCCAGAGTCTGGTACTAAATAATCTATATTATCATCTGGCACAGTAATCTCTGAATATTCAAATATCCATACTTCATCAGCGGTTTCACAAGTAGCTTGTGTGGTAAAAGCAGGATTATTACAATATGAAGGATTAAAAGTCTGCTCAAAAGGATTGGTAGAGTTGTGTGTATCAATCACCGCAGCACAACCAATCGCCTCTTCACGACAAAGACGTGTAAATGATTTTAGATTATATGTATTATTATTTGTATCTACATACGCTTGGCAACCTAGATGTTGAACATCTGGAAGATTGCAAGACAATGGAGTGTGCCAAGAATCCTTGATTACTGTTATGCTATCAGATACTTCTTTGAGCATAATATTATCAAGATAAACATCGCCGCCACTGTTTATACTGGCCACTAAAACCAAGGCTTCATCAAAATTATTTACATCTATATAATGTGATGTAGAATAATAATGCCAATTACCTCCTTCAATGTTTGTAAAATTATTAGTGTCAATAACAGCATTAACAACACCACCATCTGTGTCTGTGATCAAAAAACTAAAATTGATATCATCTATCTGTTCATCGCCTTTCATCCACCAAGATAATTGATATGATTTTTTATTTTTTATATTGTCATTGGTAATATCACGACCAAAATCAACAGCTGAAGACACTTTCATAGAGTGTCCGTTTTCACTAAGTGATTCATTGGATATATCCAGATCACCAGCACTCCATGGACTGAAGGTACCATTTTCAAAATCATCATTGAAAATATTACGGATATTATTGGCTGTATTTCCATAATATTCACGACAACCAAGTTCAGCTGCAGAACAAGCAGTACTCAAAGATGGAATAGCCTTATAACCCTGCGTAGTCAAACTACGACGATAATCATGACAGTCATTACTAGCAAAAATAACTCTATCTTGTAAACGGAAATGACTATTATTATCTTCATCAAAAAATTCACGACAATTTGGGTCAACTCCTATATCATCATTTGGATTGTCAGAGTCTGTATGACAACGAGCTTCTTCAAAAGGTTGAGCAACATCATCATCAGTAAAAGGTACATCAGCACAAGCATCAGAACCAGGTGTAATATTGGTACAAGGAGCATCGCTGATCTGACTTTCTAATGCAAACCAAGTCTTTAGTTGATAACCAGCTACGTCATTACCTTCCCAAGTAAAGTAAGACATAGCACCTGGGTTATTTTCCAAAACACACTGACGTAAATAAGTATAATATTCTCTGCCTTCACCACCCTGAGCTACTTCATCAAGATTGGTAAATTCTTCACAACCCACTGCCTGTAATGGACATTGGATAGCTGTATCAGGAATAAAGTTTTCATAAGCTATATCCAAATTACCCTCCATAATATCAAAATAATCTAACTGTTGGGTAAAGGTAGCATAACCAACACATTCAGCTGGACAAAGATCTTCTTGAGAAATAACTGCTGGAATCATTGGATCACCATTGAGTGGTGTATAGCCCTGACAGCCAACCTCAGCAGCAGTACACATAAATCTATCACCATTCATGACTACACGACCGCCATCACCATAAGGTGAATAAGTTGTGCCACCAGTATTGACACTACTAACTACTTCTAATTTTAGATCATCAAACCAAATCTCATGTTCTTCAAGATGATCAGTTAGACCCAAAACATTTAACCAAGCAGAAAATGAATATTCATTAGTAGTAAAAGTACAAGTTTTTCTTTCCATATTATCACCTGGTTGCCAACGCAAATCTATATTTTGAGTGTGTCCAGTATCTTCAACACCAGTCAAACAAGTACCAATACCATCAACTGGGCCAGCTAAATTGAACCCTCCACTATCTGGATCATAATCATTACAAGCCCCAGTAATATCACAAGCAGAAACTACAACACGAGCTACATCGTTATCACCTGGGACATACTGAGCTGCTGAAGCTGATAAAACATAAGTAGTGTTTGGTAATAAAACAATTTTTTCTCTTACATATCCCCCACCACCAAAAGTATAAGGAGCTGCTACTCTGTCTCCATCGTATTCTAAGAAACCACTTGACCAGCCGTCAGGAACACCATCAGCACTAGCAATACCAGAAGCATTCAAAACATCTTGTTCAAAATCACCATTAGGAACAGAGTTGATACCTCTGTCAGCAGACAAGACAATATACTCTGAACAACCAGCTTCATCACTAGTACATTCAGTAGTCCTTCTGTTTAAAAATAAGTCATCTTCATCAGACTCGATATCAGTCAAAATCCATTGACCATCAAAACTAAGATCCTGAGAATAACGTCTACAACCAGCTTCATCACTAGTACAATAGTCCAAACTGCCTTCTATGTAAGAATTGGAACCAATGTCTTCATTGTCAAAAGTCAAACAACCAGAATATATTTCACCTTCCTGACAAATATCAGCACCAAAACGCCAAATATTCTCTGTCCTAGTACAATAACCATATTGGTTATCCAAACAATTTCCACTATCATCTTCCCGCAAGCAAAATTTGGCATCTACACAACTTTGTTGGCGACTGCTACTTTCGGATGATTCCAAAGTAGAACTATAAATAAACGCTTCACATAATGCTTGTGGAGATTTGAGTACCCAATCTGCATCTACCAAATGATAAAAAGGATTATGATTATCATAATCAGAATCTTCAGCATATTCACAATTTGGCCCATCGTCTTCAAAACAATCAATAGCTTTTTGGATGGTAACTGGGTCTGTAGCTGAACTACGTTCAGCAGCCAATTCCCAACCAATTGGAATAATATTAGCTTTTCTTAATTTGATTAAATTATGATAACAAAAGGCATCTCGATAACAGTCATCTGAATTATTACGTAAAATATCATCAGGACCTATCAAAGAAGAATTACCATTGATAAGACCCTCATCGATGGCTTCTTGAATAGTCCTTTTAGCAGTAATAGCTTGCAAAAAAGAAGCATTCATCACACAATTATCTGGTTGACGAAAATCCTTCTGAGCTGGACAAATAGCAAAACTTTCTAAGAAGCTATAATCTAAAACTGGTTCTATAGATACTTTTTTAAATTCTTGAAAAATATCCTGTCCTCGAGGTTGCAAAATATTACCACCACCCCGTAGCTGGTCCAAAATACTAGACTTATATTGAGAATAAATATTTTCATCTTGGCCAAACAAAGACCACATACCTTTTTGGATATAATTGTTTAATAGTTTAGAAGTAAAAGTATTCATAAAATTACTAGCCGCTTGTTTGATAATATCAGAAAGCTTTGTAGCGTCTTCTCGTTGAGCAATTTTTAATTGCTCTTGTGTGGCATCAATAGAAGAATCAAATTGACTTTCTGATAAATTGAGTATAGCCGAACAATGAGTCTTGACCTGTTCAGTAACAGTTGTACCTACATCTATATAACCCTGACATTCAATCTGTTCCGCAGTTTTAGCTTCTTTAGCTTCTTGTTCCAATTCTTTAGCTCTTTCATTAAGTTTTGAATAAACACCAAAATCACTTTGTTCTAGACTAAAACTATCCCAGAAACTATTCCATTTTTGACCACCGCCACTTGGATCCAAATAGGCCTTAGTCAAACCACCAAAAGGATCATTGGGATCTGTAAAATCAGTAGCAAAATTTTTCCATTTTCGTTGTACATCTCGCCAATCACAACCCTTGGTTACTTTAGGTGGGCTCTGTTCATCAATTAAGGCTAGAGTAACTGTCAATTTGACATCAAGAGAAGGATCACAAAGATTAATACCTAAATCAGCAAAACTTTTGCTAGTCAATTCACCCAAAAATTCACCTATGGCTGCATCTTGTGCTTTTTGCAAAGATTTTTTGATAGTATCTACTCGAAACTGTGGCTTACCACCTGGACCACCAGTCGCCAATTCAGTAGCAATATCATGAGCAAAGGTATTCATGTACATTTTCAAAGTCTCATTGGCCAGTTGAGCACCAACTATACCCTGAATTTTGTCATAAACTACTTCAACCTTTTCCCAGACCCATTTACCTGCATCAATCACACCTGAAAAATCTGCTTGAGCTCGTTTTGGACCCAAAAATGAGAAAACTGGCAATAATATTACAACTGCCAATAAAATACCTAACAAAGTCTTTTTGATATTCATAATATCTATTTAATATTTGTTTTATTCTTCTAATAAAAATTGATTGCGAATCTGTAGTAATTCCTCATCAGTCAACTCATTAATACTTGATTCATCGGCTCCTGGTTGAGACAATAAAAATCCGCGGATTTGTTCTGGTGTACTATCTACCAACCAATCATCAGCTGGTATAATATCGCTCTCATAGACCGCTTGAAAAATAACCATCAAGTCTTCGTCTGTAAGTTCATTGACTTCTTCTTGGGTCATACCACTTTCCAACAAAAACTGCCTAAATTCATTAGCTGCAGCTTGCTGAACATTCAAATCAGGGTCAACTGTTACATCTTGGATAATATCACTAATTTTGGTCTCTGGGGTGATAAAACGCAATAAATTACAATATTGACCAGTTGGACAAAGTGGGTCATTACCTGAAGTAGCTTCTTCATAATCAGTAAAACCATCGCTATCAGTATCAGGCAAAAACATACTAGTATGATATTGATAAATTTCTTGATAATCGTTAAGTCCATCCTGATCAGTGTCCCTATCCTTCAACTCCTCTATAGATGCCTCACTAGAGTCATCTACTTGTTCTAAAATCCAATCTGGCACATCATAACTAACCGGATCTACAATATTGGAATACACAAATTTGACTCCAAACCAGACGATAATAATACTTAATATCAAAAAAGGCCAAAAAACATGGTGTTGTTTTTTATCAACAAAAATTCCTTGAGGGTAGTTTGCTTCAACATTATTTCTAGGCATTCCCTCTAAAGACTCGTCTTCATCCGTTTTGACTGTATACAATTTTTTCGCCATTTATAGCTTTTAGATTAACTTAATTATAACATAAAATAGCCAGAATTACAAAATAAAATAGCCAACCCAACCCCTCCCGACCTCCCCTTGACAGGGGAGGAGATTATTTAAATAAAAAGTCCCCCTGTTAAGTGGGATTTAGGGGGTTAAATAATATTTTATAAATTTTTGGCTAAATCTATCCAGTTTTCTATAGACAATTTTTCAGCTCGAATATTCTTGTCTAGTCCTAATTCTTCAAAAACTTTATTTATTTTTACTTTATCAATCTCTTGATCTGTCAATAAATTATTCAATAA
>Ga0257125_1001044_pt1 | contig 30854 bp, 22 predicted proteins | sample SI106_200metaG_FD_190183 | JGI IMG/M metagenome (GOLD analysis project Ga0257125, IMG submission 190183) | Marine microbial communities from Saanich Inlet, British Columbia, Canada - SI106_200 | ecosystem: Environmental > Aquatic > Marine > Inlet | place: Canada: British Columbia | collected... | reverse complement strand
AATAAAAGCCAGCTTCAGCTATATCCTTACAAACTGGCTCTAGCATATGATAGCTCATCATCATTCCCCACAAACTCTGCGTTCCATCACGCAGTGTTTCGTCGACCAACTGCAACGTGCCATTGGCGGAACTTGGTTTTTTCTCATTAACCATAAGAACTTACCTCCTCATTTAGTGGTTTACAAGCTTACACACATCTACAAGCATCACTATGCTAATAGCGTCTCGAAGATTTAGATATAACTTTACCGGGGCCACAGTTACGGGGATTACTGCGCATATCGTGCCATCTTCTTGTTCAATAGCATTTAGCCATGTATTGGTTTGATATTACATTGAAAGGTCAATATGCAGGGGTAATGATACCGTTCGTCATTGAGTGTCATACCATAGGTTACAGTGTAACAGATAGTGTAACAAAACTTACACATCATTGGGTCTACCGAATCCCGCAGTGAAGTATCGGACTATCTTATGAACGGGCAGTTCCAGGAGTATATGTTCTTTGAATAATCCCGCCCATGACTGTTCCATAGGTTTCTGTCTTTTGTGTCCCAGATGGTCCCATGGGTCGAAGGGGTACCCTGTTGTGTGGTCTTTTCTCTGATACAGACCACCGGTGGAATTTGAAGAGCTGTTTATTAAAAATCAGAAACTCTGTCCGACTGCCATAACCCAATCTGTCTGATCACAGGGGTGCCGTCCAAAAATACATTTGACAAAGGATAAACAATAAGATAGTTAAAAGTTGGGCGAGTGCTCACTCATTATATGACGTATCACCAGCTCCGGAATGATTGGATTTAAAGACTTATAACGTATTGTTAATATTTACCAATAACAGAATAATGACTATCATCGACTTACTTCGTCATCCGGACTAAATCCTATCGGAACTGTAGAAGCGTATATTCCCACGTAGTAGATCGGAATACGGGTTTGATTTGCGATCAGTCCATTCTCCTCTCCGGCCATTATTCCTCCGGAGACTATCCGGAAAAACTGCGCCGGGTGGAGTATAAAGACAAAGAAACGGGCAAGACTCTGGTGTTCCTGACCAACAATTTATCAAACAATATGTATAATTGTATCAATATATTATCTATAAATAAAACCTTTAAGTCTTGAAGGGGGCATTATGGAACAATTATTGGACAGCAACTCATCTTTTAAACAATACATTCTTAACTCATGGAATCAATGCAGATCTTTGAAAATTGATCCCGGACTCCAAAGAGCTCCCCAAATTCCCAAAAATGAATTTTCATCAATCTGCCGAAAACGAGAGCATCTGAAGAAGCTGAAGATGAATACGACAATGCCTATTACTAGTGAATTTAGGCACTATTTTGATTCTTGGGAGCATACTGTTGCATTAACGGACGAAAATGGCGTGATCTTGTCCATTAACGGACATGAAGAATTTGTCGAAGAAGCATCTGAATCAGGTTATGAAATTGGTTCAAGCTGGTCTATAGAATCTGTTGGAACGAACGCAATTGGCGATAGTCTTGCTGTTGGTCAACCGATTTGTGTTGTTGGTAAAGATCACTTTGTCGAAAGGTGGAAAACATACGCTTGTGCTGCAGCACCTATTCGAAATCCATTCTCGGGCGAAATTATCGGTTCTCTGAATATATCATGTCGTGCCGATACCTTTCATTTTTTTACATTAAGCCTTGTTACATCATGGGCAATGACGTTAGAGACGGCACTACGCAATGCATCAAAGATACGCGATTGCAAGAAGCACAATCTCATCATGGAACAGTTTCTAGAAGCGTCCAAGCAAGCCGATATACGAGAGGGCATAATCGGCATTGACTTGAATGGAAACATTCTTGATTCTAATAAAGAAATATATTCTATTTTGTCGTGTGAGGGTTATACACCGCTTAAAAATATTTCTCAGTTAAGTCCTAAACTTCAAGAGAGACTAATTCAATCAAACTCGACCGCTGGTGCTCGTGTTACAAAAATTGGAAAAGAGGTTAGCGGGGATAATGCATATTCGGCTAACTATATACCAATTTTCAACAATGATAAAATGCTTGAAGGCTGGATAGGTCACTTATTAAAAATTTCTTCGGACCGCAAGGCTCATGGAAAGAGAGTGGATGCGAATATACAAGAAAAATACTCACAACCAATATACATCTCTTCCAGCATGAGTGAAATCATAAACAAGGCTAGAAAAGTAGCCGATTTTGCTTCAACAAAAATGCTACTTGGGGAAAGTGGTGTAGGTAAGGAGATATTGGCAAAATTTATTCACGCAAATGGACGACGAGCTGCTCAACCAATGATTGCTTTGAACTGTGCGTCGATACCAAAAGAACTACTGGCCAGTGAACTGTTCGGCTACGAAGCTGGCGCCTTTACAGGAGCAAGACTAAAGGGAAAGCCGGGGAAATTTCAGATGGCCAATGGTGGCACACTCTTTCTTGATGAAATCGGGGACATGCCACTTGACCTCCAAACATATCTACTTAGAGTCATTGAAGAAAAGAAGGTGACGCGTCTCGGAGGTACAGAATCTATACCCCTTGATGTACAAATTATTGCATCAACGAATTGTGATCTCAAGAAATTAGTTGACGAAAAAAAATTTAGATTAGATCTATATTATCGACTCAATGTCATACCAATCGTTATTCCACCTCTAAGGGAGCGTAAAGAAGATATTCTACCTCTCACCGAATTTTTCCTGGAAAAGATGAAAGAAAAATTGGATGGCATCCAGAAGAAACTCTCGCCGGAGGTCATTAAAGTCTTCTTGAATTACAATTGGCCGGGAAATATCAGAGAACTAGAGCATGTGATAGAAATGGCTCATGCTCTATCAACAGGAACTGTAATCGACATAACAGACATCGGAGAGGACGTTTTATCCGTAAACTGTTGTTCGAGCGAAAACTTGATTTCCGGTCAAAAAAGAAATGCGGAAGATGAAGAGATTAAAATGACCATTAAAATGTGCGAAGGAAACATGTCTAAGGTAGCTAAAGTTCTTCACGTATCGAGAACAACTCTATACAGGAAAATGGAGAAGTACAACATTCCCTTAAACAAGGATTTTTCCGCCCCTGAAAATTAACAAAGACAAGTATCCATTAAAGATAGCCTGCCATGGAAGTATCTATAAATCATGTACGTACAGAGAGCATAGCGCATTATATTACTTATTGCCGGCGATAACGCCATCTTATGGTCAATCTTTCTGTAATTCCGGCAAATTAGCAAAGTTATCCAGCACTTCCGGATTTTGAAGAGAATCCTTGTTCAGTACAGGTTGATTGTGGACTACATTTCTTACTGCCAGCTCCACCTTCTTTCCGTTATAAGTGTATGGAATTGCGCCTACTTGAATTATGTTAGCAGGAACATGCCTGGGAGAAACGTTTTCGCGAATTGCTTTCCTGATTTTGTTTTTCAATTCATCAGTTAGCTCAATTCCGGGGGTTGTTTGAACAAATAGCACGATTCGAGTATCATTCTTCCACTTCTGGCCGATAACCACGCTGTCATCCACCTCTTCCAGTTGATCCAATTGGCGATAGATTTCCGCGGTGCCGATTCTAACTCCTCCCGGGTTCAGGGTGGCGTCCGACCGTCCGAACACAATTATCCCATTCCGTTCGGTGATCTTTATAAAATCGCCGTGTCGCCAGACATTGGGATAGATATCGAAGTAGGCGTTCTGATATTTTCTGTTGTCAGGATCGTTCCAGAAATAGATGGGCATGGAGGGAAAAGGCGCAGAACAGACCAATTCACCCACCTGATGCAAGACCGGTTTCCCGTTTTCGTCGAAGGCCTCAACCTTCATACCAAGATTGCGGCTTGAGATTTCACCGGCATAGACGGCTCCCATGGGATTGCCACCGGCAAAAACGCCATTAAGATCGGTTCCCCCGGTTATTGAAGACAACAGCATATCGGTTTTAACTTCTCGATAAATGTACTCGAAATCCTCGACTGACAGCGGAGCGCCAGTGGAAAGCACTGATTTCAGTGGGGAAAGATCATAATCCCGGCCCGGTTTCACATCAGCCTTCCGTATAGCGTTGATATAGGCCGCACTGGTCCCGAATACGGTGATTTTTTCCTCCTCGGCAATTTTCCATAATGCTCCTGGATCAGGATGGAAGGGATTACCATCGAACAATACAAGAGTTGCCCCGACCGAGAGCGAACATGCCAGCCAATTCCACATCATCCAGCCGCAGGTGGTGAAGTAGAAAATGGTATCGCTGCGTTTCAGATCGGTGTGGAGAACATGTTCTTTTTTTTGATTGATTAGAATTCCTCCTGCGGGCTGCACCATGCATTTAGGAAGACCAGTGGTCCCAGAGGAATACATAATATAAAGGGGATGTTCGAACGGCAGTTGTTCGAATTCCAATTCCAGGTCTGGTTCAGTCGATTTAAAGTCTTCGTAATAAACGCCATAGGGAATTCCACTGATATCGGGCTTTTTTTCCGTATAGGAAACGACGATAACTTTCTCGATGCTTGGCAGTTGTTTGAGAATACTGGAGACACGTTCAAGGGAATCGAGGTGTTTTCCTTTGTAGAAGTATCCATTGGCGGTAAAAATTACTTTTGGTTTGATTTGTCCGAATCGATCCATAGCCCCTTTTACACCGAAATCCGGCGAACATGAAGACCAGGTGGCACCGATACTTGCGGCTGCCAGCATAGCGATAATAGTTTCCGGCATGTTAGGCATAAAGCCCACCACACGATCACCCGTTTTGACACCGATTTCTTTCAACGATTTGGCAACACCGGCAACTTCTTTGTAGAGTTGGGAATAGGTCAAACTCCTGGAAACCTGATCCTCTCCCCTGAATATCAAAGCTTTCTGGTCGTCGCGATAACGCAGGAGGTTCTCGGCGAAATTGAGGCGGGCACCGGAGAACCATTTGGCGCCGGGCATTTTGCCCAAGTCGTCGATTACCTGATCGTAAGGAGTTGACGCAATGATTTCTTCAAAATCCCACATCAAAGCCCAGAATTCGGGAATATTGTCTATGGACCATTGATATAATTGCTCGTATTCAACGAAATTCTGATTGTGCGTTTTGTTGACGGTATCCATGAAACGCTTCAAATTTGTTTTTTCTATTCTCTCTTTTGTGGGTTTCCAAAGCAGTTTGGCCATATTGAGCTCCTATTGTTGTATGATGTTCTATTCTTGTATTTTTATTTTCATATTTTTCAAAATTGGTACTAAATCAGCCGACTCATTTATCAGCAATTATGTGTGTATTTTTTTCGTGCTGTTGAAAGGCTATTTTGCAAACCGCGTTTTCGATTCCCTGAATGTCGCGACAGAAGGAGCCGAACTTGGGCTGGCAGAGATGGCTGCTAACAAATCAGCAACACACCAATTAACCAGGGCAATCGTATGAGATTTTATCTTGGCATTTTATCTGGTTTTAATAGAGATTTTTGATTTTCGCTTAGAACTCATGTGTATCGTAGTCATTTTTTTTCATGCGATTGCCTTGGCCAATTAACCAGTCGGCCTTGAATTAGTGCCATTTTGAAGGCATAATGGAATTATAGATGAGGCACCTTCGGTAAGGAGCTTATATATCATTATTGGGAGAGTAACTTCATAAAGCATAAGCTGAGGATCAGCCAATTGCAGGATTTTCAGGAGGTCTTCATCATCAGGGACTAGTTGATAAATAACAGCTTTTTCTGCAGTGGCAGGATCACACCAAGCGGGCGGGCTAACAGAATGTTGTCCCGAACAAGGCAACGGCCGAACATCATAAATAAGGCAAGTATTATTTACGAGAAAGGGACACGGAATGTTCATCTCAAGATAGCGTGTGGACAAGGGTCTGGTGACTGCTATGATATCATTGATTGGCATTGATGACGAGAATGCCTGGGCTCGGTTGCGATCGATACTATTTGAAATATTATACACTTTTTGACGCCACTTTTCGTAGTTATGAATAAATTGCTTCAGCAATTCCTTTCTGTTATATAAGTAATCAACAATCACAATACCATGAGCTAATGGCACAGCCAAATAGTGGAAACAACAATAAGTACACTCCTTCCGACAGGTGATCATCTCGTCTTTTAAGGAAAGTGTTTTCACTAGAGAATTGTAACTATTATTGCGAGCCTGGATAAGGAGTTCCCGATATTTTCCACAAAATTCCCTGCGCCATGCCCCATATGAGCCGATATTTTCTTTCGCTTCAATTTTCTCAATTTTCCGATAACGGTGCTTCGCCATTTTAGCCCTCAGAAAGTCCGAGTGGATAAGACTGATCTTTTCATTGAATTCTCTATACGGTCAGCATCTTATTATTGATGGTGTTAACTATAGTTCAATTTCCTGCCTATCCGGCTAAAAGAAGTTAAACCCACTTAATTCGTTATTTGGTTTTTTCTCCTCAGCCATAATAATTTACCTCCTCCTTTTGCAGTTTACAAGCTTACACACATCTACAAGCATCACTATGCTAATAGCGTCTCGAAGATTTAGATATAACTCTACCGGGGCCACAGTTACGGGGATTACTGCGCATATCGTGCCATCTTCTTGTTCAATAGCATTTAGTCATGTATTGAGTAGATATTACATTGAAATGTTAATATGCAGGGGTAATGATACCGTTCATCATTGAGTGTCATACCATCTGTTACAGTGTTACAGGTGTAACAGATAGTGTAACAAAACTGACACATTGTTTATATATAGCTATTCCCAGAAACTAGACAGAGCAATAAGGTGCATGGTTGCATACGGAAATAGCAAGGAGGAGAGGGTGCGCTTTTAGATGTTTGACTGTACTGTCGCAGACAGCGACAGCACGAGAGAGGACGACGATTACAGCCCACCGAACCCGGCATCGGTGATATCGACGGCGGCGCTGTTGCAAGCTCCGACAGCATTCATTTTACCGAGGGTGCCCGGCAGGACCGTCTTGATGAAAAACTCGGCAGTTTTGATCTGGCCCTGGTAAAATGCAACATCTTTTTTCTTTGCAGTTTCAATTTTCGGTGCAGCGATGACAGCTCTCCACAGTAGCATCCAGGCGTTAATAATGTCACCCGTAGCTTCCATAAACGGATAAGCCAGGGAATAGGCCGCCTTGAAGGCCGGCGATGCAGCGGCTTGTGTAAGTTGCAGGGCCGTCGCGGCAAGCTTTGATGCCGCACGTTCCATCTCCATGCCCAGTTCTTCCAGGCCTGCGATTTCTCCTGCTTTGACAGCGGTCTCATTGATTTTAGCGAGCAGCGCCAAAAAGGTCTTTCCTTCGTTCATCCCCAGATTTCGCCCCAGGAGAGTCATGGCTTGAATACCGTCGGTACCTTCGTAAATGGAGGTAATCCGACAATCCCGGGTGTACTGCTCCATGGGATATTCCTTAATGTAGCCGTATCCGCCGTATACCAACATGGCCATTGAACAGACGTCATACCCACGTTGACTGCCGTAAGCCTTGACCAACGGGGTCAGAAAGTCGGCAAACTCTTTGGCCAGTGCCCGATCTTCTGCATTATCGGTGCTCTGCGCGATATCAAAACAGCGGGAGACGAAGTAAGTGAAGCTTCTCAAACCGTCCACATGGGCTTTCATCCACATCAACATCCGACGCACGTCTGGATGATTGATGATGGCAACCGGTTTTGCCGCCCGGTCTTTTCCCGCCGACATATCCCGGCCCTGTATGCGTTCCCGGGCGTAGTTCAAAGCGGACAGATAGGCGCCTGATGCATAAGAAAATCCCTGAGAAGCAACCGTCAGGCGTGCATCGTTCATCATATGAAACATGATTTTCATGCCTTCGTTTTCCTGCCCCAGCAGCAACCCTCGGCAGGTTCCCTTGGTCCCCATGGCCATGCTGCAGGTAGCACCGGAATGAAGGCCCATTTTTTCCTCAATCCCGGTACACAAAATATCATTCCGTTCGCCCAGACTGCCGTCTTCATTAACCCAGAACTTGGGAACCAGGAAGATTGAGATTCCCTTGGTACCGGCCGGGGCGCCTTCCACTCTGGCCAGGACGGGATGAACAATATTTTCAGTCAGGTTGTGTTCACCGTTGGTAATGAAGATCTTATTCCCCGAAATGGAATAGGTTCCGTCGTCGCTTTTGACCGCCATGGTTTCGAGGGCACCCACATCGGAACCCGCCATCGGCTCGGTCAACAGCATGGTTCCTCCCCACTCACCGGTAAAGAGTTTTTCTAAAAAAAGTTTCTTCTGAATTTCAGTACCGTACAGATCGACCATCTTGCCGGTACCTTGCCCCATCATGCCATAATTTACAAGGCAGTAATTTGCATACAGGTACTCAATCACCGCTTTCGTGACGATATTGGGCAGGCCCTGTCCGCCGTATTCCGGATCTTCGTTCATGGAAGTCCACTCTCCTTCCAGCAGTAATTTGAAGGGCCGATGGAAGCACTCCGGAACCGTCACCTCTCCGTTTTTATAGACAACGCCTTCGGTGTCCCCAATGCTGTTGGTGGGCAGCAGTTCCTTGATAGCGAAACCACGGGCCTCGTTGATGATCAGGTCGACCGTTTTCCTGTCCAGGTCACCGTATTTTTTCGTTTGAAACAGCTCTTCTGTTTCCATTTGTTCATAAAGGACAAAGTCGATATCACGCCTGTCGGCTATTACCTGTGCCATATGTTTTCCTGAATAATAGTTGAGTTACTCAAATTTTTTCAAATATCAACAGGTTCACCGAATCAGCACGATTGTCCTGTTGACGTGTTCATCCTGTTATCCCGTCAAAAGAAGAAAACTTACTATTACGAGCAAAGCGCGGCATTCGCTTCATCACCTTTGTCAAGTATACTTCTTAAGCTATCTGCGAATCTAAGATAATCAGAGTAAGCTTTGAGATTATACGGCTGGTATGCTCGAAATACCTGCAAGGCGAAGCCACAAATATCCTGCCTGGATACGGATCCGGGCAGGAAAAGATGGCTAACACTAATTCAGAGCCTCGATAATGGTGGAAATTCCCTGTCCGGCGCCAATACATTGGGTGGCCAGCCCATATCGTTTGTTGCTCCGCCTCAATTCCTTAGCCACCGTCATCACCAAGCGGGCACCTGTAGCACCAATGGGATGGCCGATTCCCAAAGACCCACCATTGACATTCACCTTCTCCTCGGGGATACCAAGCTCGTTTATAGAGGGAATGACCTGGGCGGCAAAAGCTTCATTAAATTCAACCCGATCGATCTGATCTGAAGTGATACCGGCATGCTTCATCGCTTTATAAGTTGCGGGAACAGGACCCATTCCCATAATCTGACCCTTGACACCGGCAACGCCAATTCCAATGATTCGCGCCAGCGGCTCCAGTCCCAGTTGAATGGCAAGTTCTTCCGCCATGACCAGCAAAGCAGAAGCGCCACTATTAGTTGGACACGAGTTGCCGGCAGTTACACGGACATCACGACCGATATAGCTCACCAAACCCCTTATCGCTCCCAATTTTGCCAGACTTTCCATGCTGCTGTTGGGACGTATGCATTCGTCGCGATCAAACAGCACCATCTGGCCGCGCTCTTCAGCCACCCACATCTTATTCTCATCAAAGACCGGGTCTTCCACTTCCATGGGAACAACTTCGTCCTTGTATATCCCCGCTTCATATGCGGCCGCCAGCTTATGATGACTGCGAACGGTGAATGCGTCCAGCTCCTCCCGGGGGATTCCGTACATATCTACAACATTTTGTGCGGTTTGGGGCATGCTTTGCTGAGGAGGAGAGTCCAGGATCGCGTCGGGAATCGGGACAGAGAAGTAGCGATCGTGGTCATGGGCCATATCACGCTGCTGGTTGTTTCGTTTTTCACCATCTGGATGGGTATCTGTCACGCGGTTGGTTCCTTGCTGCCCAGCACCTGCCAGTGCCCGCCCTGTTCGTTCCACACCCAAGGCAATCGCGCAGTCGGAAGCTCCGACCATGATAGATGTTGCCAGACGGTGTAGCGTATCCATGGAAGAGCCGCATTCACGATTGGTCACAAAACCGGTTGTCTCTTCGGGGAATCCCCCTAAACGGGTTATTGTGCTGATATTGCAGATATCAGGTTGGGCGGCCCAATGACCCAGGCCGATATCTTCGACCATCGTTGGATTGACCTTTGGATTTCTTTCCATGAGCGTACGCAGAACGATCACTGCCACGTCGTCCAACCGGGTGGCTTCAAATTTTCCCCGACCTCCCCAGGAGAACGGTGACCGCATTCCATCAACAATTACGACATTTCTTAATTTCATCTTTGTGTTATTATTAAAGGGTTTTTGAATGAACCTGCGGACGATTTATCGTCGCGATTGTCGCACCATCCATTGCCGGTTATCCGGCCATATTCGTCAGGTATCATGCCATATTTTAGTGAGTGCTTACTCAATTCTACCGAGCATATTTTATTTTCCTACCCAAGAACTTGTCAAGACTTTTTTTGAGTAAATACTCAATTTTTTTATTAAACTAGACAAATTGCTATAATTATTGACTTATTTTTATCAAGCGACATTCTTACGCCACATTCTATACTTACCAGTATTTGTTGAATAGTATGGGTCATTCTAATAAAGATTTCGGTTCGATGAATGACTCGCATTCAGTTTTTTTTCATTACTTTAAACAATCTTTTTACGGTTTTTTCTTTTCCATCTAAATAATAATATTAGGGAATTCCTTTTGCTCACAATATAGTGAGCACTCACTCAAATTTGTTCTTGACAAGGCCTTTGGGAGAAGGATAGGATGACACCAAGATAATTGAGTGAGCAGTCACTTAAGATTCCATTCCACTAATTTTGCTATTGTCTATTTCAAATTAGATTTAAAGATTTGATAAAAATGTGTGTAAGTACTCACATTTTTATTGTAGACTTGTTAGTCAAAAGTATGCAGACGGGACTTTAATTCACACCATCATCTTTATAAAAAAATCTAATTGAGGTTGAACAATGTCTAAAAAGCTATCTAAACAGATCTCTAAGAAAGAGGTCAAAACAAAGATCAAGAATCCAAGTTTAATTGATAAAAGAAGGAAGCAAATTATCGAAGGTGCATTGACGGTTTTCAAAGAAAAGGGATTTCACAGTGCAACTGTCAAAGAAATTGCAGAAAAATCCGGGCTGACTGAAGGAACGCTCTATAATTATATCCACAGCAAGCAGGATATTGTTTATTTTGTGTTTGATTATGTGACAAACATATTGAGAGAAGAAACACAAAAGGGAATTGCTGATATCAAGGACCCGCAGGAACGATTGCATACGGCCTTGCGTCAGAATCTGAGCGCCATAGATAAGCTGAAAGACAGGATTATGTTTCTCTACAGGGAGTCGGCCTCTCTTGATAAGGAAAGCTTGTATGTGACGCTGCAAAGAGAGACCGAATATATTGAATTTTTTGAAGATCTGCTAAGGGGTTATTTCAAGGGCAAGACAGTGAATGAGAATCGTCTGCGTATCGCTGCGGACTTACTGACTTATATTCCGATAATCGTGACATTCAGACGTTGGAGTTTAAAACGTCGCGTTGATTCCATGGACATTGCCATACAAGGAATTCTCGATTTTATCCTTTGCGGAATTGAATTTGTCCATGAGGTCCCAGGGGATAACACTTGATAAAACAGGGAAAACCTATGCCAAAACTGAGCAAGAAAGAAGGGGTTCATTTTTTCCAGGAAATGGTCAAAATTCGCACAGTTGAGGAAAAACTCATGGAGGTTTTTTTCAAAGGTGAAATACCCGGGTTTATCCATGTGTGTATTGGGCAGGAGGCAACTCCTGTCGCTGTTTGTGCGCATTTGCAGGATTCAGACTATATTTCAACCACTCACCGGGGGCATGGTCATGTCCTGGCTAAAGGAATCGATTTAAACAGTTTCATGGCGGAACTGTTCGGCAGGAAAAATGGCCCCTGCCGTGGGCGCTCGGGTTCGATGCATCTGGCTGACAGCGATTTGGGAATCCTGGGGGCCAATGGTATTGTGGGGGGTGGTATCCCTATTGCGACGGGGGCTGCGTTTGCCTCTCGTTATAAGAAAACGGAACAAGTGACGGTTTGTTTTTTTGGGGATGGTGCAACCAGTGAGGGAACGTTTCATGAGTCCCTCAATATCGCTTCTCTAAGAAAGCTCCCCATTGTTTTTGTTTGTGAGAATAACGGTTGGGCCGAGTTTACACCACAGGAAACCCACATGCCGATAAAAAACATTGTGGATCGGGCTGCGGGGTATGATATGCCAGGGGTGATGGTGACCAATGATTTTTTCAAAATATATGAGGCCGCTGCCAAGGCAGTAAAAAATGCCAGAAAAGGGAGAGGACCTACTCTGATTGAAGTTAAATCCAGGCGTTGGCACGGACATTATGTCGGCGATGCACAGAAATACAGAATTGAGGATGATATAACGGCGGCAAAAAAGGATGACTGTATCCTAAATTTTGAGAAGGTACTTTTGAAGGAGAAGAAACTCCTGAAGAAGGAGGTAAAGACGATACGGGAAAAAACCACCCAGCGGGTCGCGGATGCCATAGAATTCGCTCGTGAAAGTCCATTTCCGGAAGCCTCGGAACTTATGGACGACTTGTATGTATAAAAAAACAATCAGGGAGAGGAGCACGGCATGAAGGAAATAAGGTATATCCACGGAATCAATGAGGCCATCAGGGAGGAGATGGAAAGGGATGAAGATATCTTTCTGATTGGTGAGGACGTTGGCATCCCCGGCGGCTCATTTGGTGCGACTCGTAAACTTTATGATCAGTTCGGACCTGAGAGGGTTGTTGATTCACCCATCAGTGAAGCCGGGATTATGGGATTGGCAGCTGGTGCCGCAAGCTGTGGCTTACGGCCCATTGTAGAAATTATGTTCATGGATTTTATGGCGGTTTGTATGGACGGAATCGTGAACCAGATTGCCAAGATGCGCTATATGTTCGGCAGCCAGTATAAAATGCCCATCGTCATTAGAACACCGGCAGGCGGTGGCGTCAGCGCCGGACCACAGCATTCTCAGTGTCTGGAAGCCTGGTTTGCCCATGTTCCCGGCTTGAAAGTTGTTATGCCGGCTACGCCTTATGATGTCAAGGGATTGCTGAAGTCGGCCATCAGGGATGATAATCCCGTGATCGTGGTGGAAAATAAGGCATTGCATGGGATGAAAGGGACCGTACCGGAAGAGGAATATCTGGTGCCGATCGGTCAGGCCGATGTCAAGAGGGAAGGCAAAGATGTCACTGTAGTGGCAACTTCGAGAATGGTGCATGAAACGCTGAAGGCGGCAGATCGTCTGGCTGAAGAAGGCATTGAAATTGAAGTCGTTGATCTAATGTCCATTTCACCTTGGGACAAGGAGACCGTCTTTAACTCCATCGGAAAAACACACCGCCTGGTTATCGCTCATGAAGCGGTTAAGAGTTTTGGCATAGGTGCGGAGATCTCAGCTACGGTGGCCGAAGAGATAATGGACGAGATAGATGCCCCGATTATGAGGGTTGGAGCGCCATTCGTACCGGTACCGTTTAGTTTGGAGAAAAGTTACTTACCCGCTGAAAAAGATGTGATTGACGCAGTTAAACGGACTTTGGAACGGGTTTTTTAAAAGGAGGAACAATCCATGAAAGCAGCTGTCTGGTATAAAAAGGGCGATATTCGAATTGAAGAAATTCCTGAACCGAAACCCGCAACAGGTCAGATAAAGGTCAGGGTCAAGACGTGCGGTATTTGCGGTTCAGATCTGCATGAATACAATGCAGGACCATTTCTCATTCCGGCCAAACCTCATCCTTTGACCAACAGAATGGGAGGACCGGTTGTCATTGGACATGAATTTTCAGCTGAGGTTGTTGAGCTGGGGCAGGGCGTAAAAAATTTCAAGTTAGGCGACAGGGTCACCATGAATGCCTTGATTCTTTGCGGTGAATGTCACTATTGCAGGCAGGGAGCTTATAATATGTGTGTGAAGCTTGGTAGTAAGGGGTTTGCGGACGACGGAGGCTTTGCGGAGTACGCGGTTCTGGATGAATATTCTGCCTATAAATTACCGGATACCGTCAGCGACGATATGGGATCATTTGTCGAACCCCTGGCGGTTGCTGTACGCGCAGTCAAGCGGAGCCGTCTCGTCATAGGGGATTCGGTTGTGGTTGTGGGTGCGGGTCCCATCGGACTCCTGGTGATGCAGGTCTGCTTGACGGCCGGTGCCAGCAAGGTTTTTGTGGTTGAACCCCTGAAGAAACGACGCGAATTGGCCAAAAAACTGGGAGCAAATCTGGTTTTTGATCCCGCCGCAGTAGATCCGGGCAAAGAAATTGCCAAGATAACCGAAGGATTGAGGGCCGATATTGCCTTTGATTGTGTCGGCAATCAATCCGCTTTTAACACCGCCCTTAAGGTAACTGGCAGAAGAGGGGTGATTTGTGTGGCCGGGTTGGCTTTAAAGCCGATTGAAGTACCGTTTATCAAGTTATGGGGTCATGAAAAGGAATTGACCTTCAGCAGCGGTTATGAAAATGAGTTTCCTGCAGCCATCGCCCTGCTTGCCAATGGCAAAATCGATATCGACAGCATGGTCTCAACCCGTATCAAACTCGATGATCTGGTTGAAAAAGGGATAAAACCGTTGGTTAACGATGGCGGCAAATACGTAAAGATTCTGGTTGATATTTAACGCAAGCGGAGAAAATTAAATGAATCTACCCTACTTCGATTTACACGGCAAAGTCGCTCTCATTACCGGTGGGGCCACTGGTATTGGCAAGGGTATTGCTGAAGGGCTGGCAGAAGCCGGAGCTAGTATTGTCATTGCTGCCAGACGTTATGAAAAATGCCAGCAAACCTGTGATGAGATTCAGGGAAAGACGGGGGTTGACACCCTGCCGCAGGCCTGTGACATCAACCAGGAAAAGGAAGTTGAAGAGTTGGTGGAAAACGTGATCGAAGAGTTCGGCTTCATCGATATCCTGGTGAACAACTCGGGTATCGGAGGGAGTGAAAAACCAATTTTGAATATGACGGGAGACGATTGGGACAGCGTCCTCAATACCAATTTAAAAGGTATCGTCACACTCTCCCGGGCGGCGGTCGGTAAAATGGTAGCGCGGGGTAGAGGGGGAAAGGTTATCAACGTTGCCTCCATCCTAGGGAAAATCGCCTGGCCGAATATGTCTTCCTATTGCGCCAGCAAAAGCGGTTGTATTCAACTGACTAAAGTGATGGCCCTGGAGTGGACAAAATTCAACATACAGGCCAATGCGATCGTACCGGGCTATATTAAAACCCCTATGAATACGGAATTCTTTGACAGTCAGGCGGGAAAAAACGTGATCAGGTCGGATATTCCCATGCGGAGGCTGGGAACCATTGAAGAATTGAAAGGCGTAGCCGTATTACTGGCTTCGTCCGCATCAAGCTTTATGACGGGTTCGGCGGTTGTGATTGACGGGGGACAAACCTGCTAAATCGCAGAATCTGGAGTCGTTCTTTTGTCCCTTCCACCGAGGAGCGAGTCTACTGGACATTTTGCAAACAGAATGTGACAGCAACGTGTTTCCTTTTCATTAATGGGAAACACTTGAGTAATTTTTGAGCCGACCCTTAAGTAAATGATATTGCATCAGAGAGGATATGATGAAGACCTACAAGACCATCATCCTGGAAAAAAATGAAAGCCTGGGATACTTAACCTTGAATCGTCCCGAGGTCCACAATGCGATCAGCCAGGAAATGATAGATGAGATTGCCGACGCTCTCACCCTTATTGACAAAAGCACCGAGATCCGGATCCTGATCGTGACCGGTGCCGGGAAATCTTTTCAGGCCGGGGCTGACATTGCTGAGTTGAATGCCATGAGCCCTTTACGGTTGTTACGCTGGAATGAAGGAATTGTGCGAAATAACGCGGCCCTGGAAAAACTGAGGCAACCGGTTATCGCAGCGATGAATGGTGCAGCGATGGGCGGCGGACTGGAATTGGCGATATCCTGTACTTTGCGGGTAGTGACCGCTTCGGCCAAGATGGGATTGCCGGAAGTAAAACTCGGGATTATCCCCGGCACAGGCGGAACGCAGCGCCTGCCGCGTTTGATCGGAAAAGGGCGGGCTGCCGAGCTGCTGCTCACCGGGGATATTATCAACGCGGAGGAAGCCTATCGAATCGGTCTGGCCAATAAAATCGCCCCGGATGGAGAGGCGGTCAAATATGCGGAAGAGCTGGCCGCCCGAATCCTGGTTAACGCTCCGATTGCGGTGGAGCTCGCTAAAGACGCTCTCGAGATCGGAAAAGACCTGCCACTCGATCAGGCGATCCAGTATTCACAGAAAAACTGCGTTACCTGTTTTAGCACTGAAGATATGAAAGAAGGCACGGCCGCATTTATCGAAAAACGTAAAGCCCAATTTAAAGGAATTTAGGAATTAAGAGGGAAAAATGCCGTTAAAGATTGTCATGCCGAAACTCGGTTTAACCATGACTGAGGGCACACTGATAGAATGGACGAAAAAGGAAGGGGATTCGGTAAAAGCAGGTGAAGTACTTTTTATCCTGGAAACCGAAAAAGTTACTTACGAATTTGAAGCCCCGGAAGACGGTACATTGGGGAAAATTATCATTCACAATCAAGATGAGGTCCCGGTCGGGGAAGTTGTAGGTTATCTTTTAAGGCCGGGAGAAACACTGGATGACCTAAAAATTGAAACGGCAGTTAGCAACCAAAGACCCGAGACGTTGGAAACGTTAAATGCCGAATCCGCAGTTAGCCAATCCGACTCGAATACGGATTTACCTCTGGAAACGAACGATATGCGGGTAAAAGCAACGCCCATGGCTAAAAAAGAAGCCAGGAGACGGCATATTGATTTGCGGACGGTGAAAGGCACAGGGCCCGGGGGTAGGATTATCAGGGAAGATGTACAAAAAAAGAACGAGGAACAACAAACTGCCTCAACGCCTGAGCAGCCTCATAAAACCTCGGGACAAAAGCTCGTTCCCTTGACCGGTATGAGAAGAGCGATTGCCAAAAAGATGTTGTCCAGCAAGGTAGAGACGGCCCAGACTTATATGAGTAATACGGTAAATGCGGCGAATGTTAAGGAATATCGGAAACTGCTTCTTTCACATCTGGAAAAGAAAACCGATGCCAGGGTAACCATTACCGACGTTATGATGAAAATAACCGCCGCGGCCCTGAAAGAACACCCGGTGATCAATACACGGTGGACAGATGATGGCATTCTTTATTTTGACGACGTTCACATGGGAATGGCGATGGCCTTGGATGAAGGTCTTATCGTTCCTGTCATCCGTGATATTAACCGCAAGAGTATAATCCAGGTGGCGGAAAATCGTCTGGAGTTGATCGGACGTGGCAGGAATAAAAGTTTCCTGCCTGATGATATCAGCGGCAGCACGTTTACCCTGTCTGCCATGGGCATGTATGGCATTGAGCAATTTACCTCAAATATTAACCTCCCGGAAAATGCCATTCTTGCCGTGGGGGCGATCATCGACAAACCGGTGGCCATTAATGGAGAGCTGGCCATCAGGCCGATGATGAATATCACGCTGTCTTATGATCACCGGACCATTGACGGCTCGGAAGCGGGTAAATTCATGCAGACTCTCACCAGGTATATTGAAAATCCAATCTTGATATTTGAATAATTCCCATACAAAAGGAATGACAGACAGGGAGACAGAAAATGGGTAATGGAGTCAAAATCACCATCATTGGCGGCGGTGTCGGCGGGTATCCGGCAGGTATCAGAGCCGCGCGTATGGGAGCAGAGGTAACCCTGATCGAAAAAGACGAACTGGGCGGCGTCTGTTTAAACAGGGGATGTATACCCACAAAATCATTACTTCAATCAGGCAAAGTGATTCAGACCATCAAAGAGTCCGAAACATTCGGCATTAAATGCGGAGAGTATAAAGCAGACTTCAGCGCAATCATGGCGCGTAAGAACCGGGTTGTCAGTCAGCTCTGCAGTGGGGTGCAAAGACTGCTGGCTGCCAAAAAAATCAAGGTCATCAAGGGAACTGCCTCGATTCTTGATTCCCGAACCGTTCAAATCGAGCAGTCAAAGGAAAAAATAATCTCGGACACGATCATCATCGCCAGCGGATCAAGCCCGGCTAAATTAAATATCGAAGGCGCCGGCGGACCCGGAGTGATGAACAGTGATACGTTCCTGGAGATGAAAACCCTTCCGCAAAGCGTCGCTATCGTCGGCGGGGGTGCTATCGGCTGCGAGTTCGCACAGATTCTAAACAACCTCGGAGTTCAGGTAACGATTCTGGAGATGGAGGAAAACCTGATCCCTGGAACAGACAAGGAAATAGCCCGGGCATTGCAGAAAAGTCTCGTCAACGATGGCATTAAAGTATTTACCAAAGCCGGGGTGAAAAAAATCGAACACCGTAAAAACAAGAACACCATCGTGTTTGAACATCAGAAAAAATCTCAAAAGTGTGAAGCAGCAAAAGTCGTTTTCTCGGTAGGAAGAAAACCGCAAACGGCAGCCCTGAATGTGGATAAAATCGGCCTTGCTCATCAGAATGGTGCCCTGAAAGTGAATGAATACATGGAGACTAATATATCAGGTATTTACGCGGTGGGGGATGTCATCGGCGGAACCATGCTGGCCCATGTGGCCACAGCCGAAGGTGAATGCGCGGTGAAAAATGCGCTGGGGCAGAAAACCAGGATGAATTACAAGGTAATTCCCGCCTGTATTTATACCTCGCCGGAGGTTGCATCAGTGGGCTTGAGTGAAGAGATAGCCAGGGATAAATATGATGATGTGGAGGTTGGACTTTTTCCCTTTACCGGCTGTGGAAAGGCCCTGGTTATCAATGAGACCTATGGATTGGTAAAAATCGTTGCGGAAAAAAAAGACAGAGAAATTCTGGGAGTTCATATTATTGGACCTCATGCAACAGATATGATTTCAGAAGCTGTATTGGGCATGTCCATGGAAATGGGTGTGGAAGACCTGGCAAATGCCATTCATCCTCACCCGACATTATCAGAATCAATTCTTGAATCCTCTTTAACTTTGCACGGTGGGGCGATCCATATGCCGTAATTTTGATCGAATCCCTAAATCGAGGTAGAACATTTTTTTAGTCTGGAGACATGATATGGATTTTGGATACACTAAAGCAGAAGAAGAATATAAGGAAAGACTCTGCCGCTTTTTAGATGAAGAGCTGACCGAGGAGATAGCCCGCCAAAACTGGGAAGACTTGGGAGTAGGACCCGAGGCAAGGGAATTCAGTTATCGACTGGTCGCTGAGGGTTTTCTGGGAATGAGTTGGCCCAAAGAATATGGTGGAAAAGGTTTGTCCCCGGTCTTCGATTATATTCTCCTGGACGAACTGGGTAAAAAGTGGGGGGCTCACGTTCCGCTTGATGTAGGGTATACCATGGTCGGGCCCACCATTCTGCGACGAGGCAGTGATGAAATGAAAAAAGAGTTCATCCCCAGGATCATTGAAGGGGAGATTGAGTTTTGTCTGGGCTATACCGAGCCCAATGCAGGCTCCGATTTGGCGTCGATGGAAATGCAGGCGGTAGATGGCGGAGATTCCTACATTATTAACGGGCAGAAGACGTTTAACACAGAGTGCCATTATTCCGAATACCATTGGCTGGCTGCCAGAACTTCTGATTTCAGCCCGGATGTTCCTCAACATAAGGGAATCAGCTTGTTCATCGTCGATATGGATAGCCCGGGTATTACAATTCGCCCTTTATGGACCATGTCCGGCGAAAGAACCAACGAAGTCTTCTACGATAACGTGGCGGTTCCAAAAAACCGGCTGGTTGGCGAAGAGAACAAGGGATTTTATTACATGATGGAGGCGATCGGTTCCGAACGAAACCAGGTATTTGTTCCCCAACGGCTGTCACCGATCCTGCAGGATATGATCAATTATGTTAAAGAAACCGAATATAACGGGAAAGCGCTTTCCGAAGACCCCCTGATTCGTGATAAAATTGCTCAGATAGCCGTTGAACTTGAAGTAGCAGGCGTGCTTTGCGACCACTCCAGGTGGCTTGAATTTAATGGTCTGCCGATGTCTTACCAACCTGAAATTACGAAAGTGTTTACCTCAGAATTGGAACAGAGGATGGTCGATATTGCCATGCAAATCCTCGGACCTTACAGCCAGCTGACAGAAGAGTCCAAGTGGGCACCGCTGAGAGGCAGGATATCCTGGTATTATCTTCATTCTTTTATGACAACCATTGGCGCCGGCACCAGCGAGGTTGGCAGAAATGTCATTGCCCAACGCGGCCTGGGTTTGCCGAGGTCCAATTAAATTCTGCATATAACGATGAACAGCCTCATGTAGGAGTTGAAGACTATGGATTTTAATTTTACTTCAGAACAGGAAAGGTTGAGAAAATCCGCACGCGATTTTCTTAAAACTGAGTGCCCCAGCTCATTCGTGCTTGAAATGGAAGCCGATAAAACAGGATACTCTCCCGAATTATGGCGCAAGATGCAGGAACTGGACTGGATGGCGCTGATCATCCCTGAACAATACGATGGTGTTGGAGGTGAGTTTCTGGACCTGATGATTATGTTGGAAGAGATGGGTCGGGCTTGTACTCCCGGTCCGTTTTTTTCAACCATCGTGCTGGGTGGATTAAGCATAATGGACTGGGGAAACGAATCCCAAAAAAAACGATTTCTGCCCGGGATCGCCAACGGTGAAATAAAAATCACACTGGCCGATTCCGAACCGGAAACCACCCGCTATAGCCCCTACCCGATCTCAACCGTCGTAACAGTCCAAGACACAGGATATACTATCAATGGCACCAAGCTGTTTGTGCAGGACGCGGAAGTGGCCGATTACATGCTGGTTTCCACCAGAACCTTCGACTCTGGAAGCATAAGAGACGGAATTTCCCTTTTTATCGTGGACGCCAAAAGTCCGGGCATCAGTCTGACGCCGCTGCAAACGATAGGCGGCGACAAACAATATGAAGTGGTTTTTGATGAAGTCAAGGTATTGGAAGCAGACATTCTGGGAGGCGTATATGATGGTGGGCGTCAATTGGATTCGATCCTGCAGAAAGCAACCGTCTGCAAATGCGCCGAAATGGTTGGCGGTGGGCAAATGGTTCTGGAAATGGCTACTGAATATGCAAAGGAGCGAAAACAGTTTGGCAAACCCATCGGTGCGTATCAAGCTATCCAACACCACTGCGCTAACATGCTCATCGATGTTGAAAGCAGCAGATTTATTACGTATAAAACAGCCTGGATGGTGAGTCAAAACCTGCCATGTGTCAAGCAGGTGGCCATAACCAAGGCCTGGGTTTCCGATCGCTACAAAAATGTGGCAGGACTGGGTCATCAGGTCCAGGGCGCTGCCGCCTATATTATTGAACATGCAATGCCGCTATATTCCAGACGGGCAAGTGCTTCTGCGGTTGCTTTCGGAGACAGTAACTATTGCCGCCAGGTGGTTGCCAGTGAGCTGGGGATTTAAAAACCTGAACGGCTAATTGAGAGATTCCACCCTTGTATAAAAAGGAGGAAATTACATGCTTAATCTTGTTAACTCTGAAAAGTTCAAACGCTATATCCGCCAGGACGACTGGAACGACCTCGGTTTGTCCACCAGCCATATGATTGAAAAAGCAATTGATGACGGTCGCTACGACGAAGCCAAAAAGCTTGCCCGCTATTATATCCCCGAGGGCAAGTCTCTGCATGATCTGTTTTGTGACTGGATTTGGGATATTTTTAGCAAAACAGCGGAAAACCAGGGAGAAGAGGCTGTATACGAATTATGCAAGGCTACCCAGGAAACCTGGATGATGAAACGAACATGGAAGGGGCTCTCAAAGATGTCGGTGGAAGAAAGAGTTCAGGTTAACGCTGAAGTTATGAGGTCGCATCGTTGCGGTCCCTGTCAGGATGGTTGTATAGAAATCATTGAAGATGAGAATCGGTACAGTATTAAAATGGACCCCTGTGGCAGTGGTGGTAGAATGAGACGGGGAGATCCTGTGGATGGCACACCCAGCAGATTGGGAGCTCCCTATAATTTCGGCGTTACCAAAAAAGCTTATCCCTGGAGCTGGAATCGTACGAACGTGCCTTATTACTGTATACATTGTGCCATCAATGAAATCCTTCCTATCCAGTGGGGCGGTTATCCACTCTGGGTCACTGGTTATGCCGATGACGCATCCAAACCTTGCTACTGGCATTTTTATAAAAAACCGGACTTGATTCCCGATGAATATTACAAAAGGCTGGGATTTGAAAAACCGAAAAACTTATAAGTCCTCTCCAAAAGTTGCGGGTCAGCTCTTCTCTTCTCTTCTCTTGCTTTTTCCCAGCCTGGGCGGATTAGCCGCCCAATAACACATCCCTCAAAACCGCTCCGTATCCAAAAAACTGTTTAATGATACAGTTAAGCGATAATGGAACCACTAAAATACCACAATATATTCTAATAGGGACATCCCAACGCTGATGGAAAATCAACCGTTAGAGAACCAATAAAGAAAAACGGAGCTAAGTAGGCGATGAAAAAATTGGAACAAAACATTGGCGATTGACAATTAGCCAATTTTTGTGTTTTTTTGATGAATCATTTTCAAATTGTGTCAACTATTCACCACAGAGCCACGAAGAACACAAAGATACCAATTCAAAAGCTTCAAGGGAAGGGGTTTTAGCAGATCCGGATTCGAGGAGACAACCCGAGACATGTGCCTGGATTTCGATATTTTATCCTGAAGCCAGCTACATTCAAATCATTAAATTATTTGTTTAAATCTCCGTGAACTCTGTGTCTCTGTGGTGAACAGATACAAATTGTGAATAGAAAATTCCTGACTGGGTTCATCTCAGAAACCCAGGGAATTACTCGATTTTTGTCAAATCCGGTGTAAATTTATCCAGAAAAAAAGGAGGCATTAAATGGCAGGGCGATTGGAAGGGAAGACCGCTGTGATTACAGGTGCGACGAGCGGTATCGGAGAAGTTACTGCAGAGATCTTTATTAGAGAAGGTGCCAGTGTGATCCTGGCGGGACGTTCAGAGGAGAAGGGAAAAAAAATAGCGGACCGTCTGGGTGAGAAAGCGGTTTATCAGAGAGCAGATGTGATGCAGGAAGCGGACATCAAAGCCCTCATTGATCTGGCGGTAAGCCATTTCGGTCGCCTGGACTGTCTCTTTAACAACGCTGGCGGCCGGACGTATGGAACTCTGGAAACGGTGACACCGGATGATTTTGATCACGCCATGCGTCTGCTCCTGGGCAGTGTCGTTTTGGGCATGAAACACGCAACCCCTGTCATGAAAGCGCAGGGATCGGGCTGTATTCTTAACAATTCCAGTATCGCAGCAATTCGTTTCGGCCAGGGAGGGTATCTGTATGGTGCAGCCAAAGCCGGGCTGACCCATCTGACCAAGATGGCCGGAGTGGAGCTGGGTGCGTTCGGTATTCGGGTCAACTCTATTTCGCCTGGTGCCGTGGCCACCCCTATTTTCTGGGGGGGGTCCGAGGTCGCCAACACCATGGAAGAGTCGGTCAATGCCAAGAAACTGGAAAAACTGAAAAAAAATCTGGCTTTCGCGACGCCACTGAGAAAAGCCGGGTTACCCGAAGATATTGCCTATACGGCACTTTTTCTGGCCAGCGACGAAGGTAGTTATATAACCTGTCAGGATCTTGTCGTAGATGGTGGCCGGACATCGATGTTTCATGAAGCGCCCGCAGGGTAGAGGTTGGGGTTTTGTGAGGGGCTGGACACTGCCGGCGGGATTCAACCGGCAGTGCCTTTGGTTGAGAGTCTCTAGTTCAGGTCCTTGAACCCTTTGCCTTCGCTGACCAGTTTCTCGATCAGGGCAGCTGGTTTCCAGTGTGCTCCGAATGTTGTTTCATACTCTTTAATCGTTGCCAGCACCTTGTCCAGGCCGATCAGATCGGCGTAGAACATGGGGCCGCCCAGGTAAACCGGCCAGCCATACCCGTTGATCCAGATAATATCCAGATCGCTCGGTCGCACGGCGATGCCCTCTTCCAGAATCTTGGCACCTTCGTTGATCAGTGAGTAAATGCAGCGCTTGACGATCTCATCGTCTGAAATCTCCCGTTTTTCAAAACCCTGTTTAGCCGCAAAGTCAGCGATCATCTGCATGACCTCAGGATCCGGGATAGGTGTGCGGTTCCCGGCCTCATACTTGTAGTAGCCGCTGCCGTTCTTTAAACCGAGACGGCCGCTTTCACACAAGATTTCCCTGACAGACGAGCTGGAAGAGGTCTCCTTGCTCCAGCCAATATCCAATCCGATCAGGTCTGACAGTACGAAGGGTCCCATCGGAAAGCCGAAATCGAAAATGACCCGGTCCAATTGTTCTGCCGGAGCGCCTTCCAGGAGTAACTGGTCCGCTTCCCGCTTTCTTTGAGCAAACATCCGGTTTCCGGCAAAGCCGAAGCAGACACCCACCACAGCAGGCACCTTCTTAATTTTTTTAGCGATAGCCAGCGAAGTAGCTAAAACAGGTTTAGAGGTCTTCTCGCCCCGTACAATCTCCAGCAGCCGCATCACATTTGCCGGGCTGAAGAAATGGAGGCCAATCACAGATTCAGGTCTCTTGGTTTGTGCCGCAATTTCGTTGACATCCAGATAGGAGGTGTTGGTGGCCAGGATGGCTTCCGCCTTGCAGATTCCGTCCAATTTGCGGAAAATCTCTTTTTTGAGATCCATATTCTCGTAGACAGCTTCGATCACCAGATCGACATCGTCCAGGGCCTCAAGAGAGATTACACCGGTAATCAGCGACAGCCTTTGATCGACCTCAGCGGTCGTCATTTTGCCTTTGGAAGCGGTGATGTCATAGTTCTTTTTGATCACAGCCAGTCCCCGATCCAGGAAATCCTGCTGGGTTTCAACCAGTATGACTTCATATCCGGCATTCACAAAATTCATGGCGATGCCGCCGCCCATGGTTCCAGCACCGATGATGCCTACCTTTTTAATGTCCAGTAAGGGAGTGTCCTTGGGAATATCCGGAATTTTGGCGACCTGCCGTTCTGCGAAAAAGACGTAGCGTTGCGCTGCAGATTGGCTGCCTGACATTAATTCCATAAACAGTTCCCGTTCGACTTGCAAGCCCTCTTCAAACGGAAGGTTGACCGCTGCTTCCACCGTTTTGACACAAGACTCGGGGGCATCGAAACCCCGTGTTTTTCTGGCAATGGATTTTCGAAATTTGTCAAAAATTTCGGTCTTGCCTCGGGCAGCTTCCACTTTTTCATTGTTTGCGCTGACCTTCTTCAAAGGTCGATTTTCAGCCAGGACCTTTGTGGCAAAGGCGAGGGCGCCTGCTTTCAAATCCCCTTCGATCATCTCATCAATCAGACCCACTTCCAGTGCTTCCGGCGCAAAAATAGGATTTCCGATGGCGATCATCGTCAATGCCTTCTCCGGTCCGACAACACGAGGAAGTCTCTGGGTGCCACCGGCACCAGGCAGCAGACCCAGCTTAACTTCAGGAAGCCCGAACTGGGCGGTGGGAACACCGACCCTGAAATGACAGCTCAGGGCTGTCTCGAGGCCGCCACCGAAAGCCGTGCCGTGGATCGCGGCGATAGTCGGTTTGGGGCAGGCATCCAGTGTCACCAGTACTTCGCCCAGACCCGGATCTTTGGGGGGTTGACCAAATTCTCTGATATCTGCGCCTGCACAGAAGGTTCTGCCTTCGCAGATGATAATAATCGCCTTGACCTGGTCATCTTTGACTGCCTGGTCGATGCCATCCGCAATACCTTTACGGACAGGATATCCCAGTGCATTCACAGGGGGATTGTTGAGTGTGATAATGCCGATTCCGTCTTGAACCGTCAGAGTGGCAACTTCTGTAAGCTGAATCATGATACCTCCTAAAGTGAATTTTTTGGTTAACAATCAAAAAGAGAGATTTTCAAAAGTAAAGCGTATGGAATATAAGATCATGAAATGGGCCTTTGATTTTCATGAAACGTTCAAGGTGTATCAAGAGGTGGCATCAAATGAAACCGGGTCTCTTATGTTAATCATAAGCTCCTTCCCACAGACGAGACAAGAACTCTCGCCAGGGCACGATGCTAATCCCATCAACCTGTCTGGGTGTAGTTTCTAACGAAACCAAAACATAGTTTTTAAGTAGCTTTTCTTCTTGAAGGGCTCGAAGTCCTCGACAATCTTTGCCGGTAATATTTGATTTCCCCTTAATTTCAATTGCGGATATATTATTTAGAATAAAATCAACTTCAAATCCGGAGGTAGATCGCCAATAGCACAGTTCACCACCCCCGGTATAATAGCGATAGGCGCTCAATTCATGATGCAAATATGCTTCAAGGGCTTCCCCAAACTCAGGGGAGTGAGTTGCCAAACCATGTCGCCCCTGTAAAAAACGAGCGACGCCTATATCAAACATAAAAAATTTTGAAGTTGAAAATGGTTTGCGCTTTTTTGACTTCTTCCAAGCTGGCAAATCCTCTCCGATTAATGTATCGCGTAGAATTTGAAAGTACTCCTGCGCTGTCGATTTTGCGACTTCCGCATCGCTTGCAATATTAGTGTAGTTTAAAATCTGACCGTTTGAAAGACCTGCAACAGTTAAAAACCGGCTGAAGGCCGGAACATTTCGAACCAGAGCCTCGGCTGCAATTTCCTCTTTGAGATAAGTTCCAACATAGGATTCAAGATCCTCATGAGGGGTGTTGGAATTGTAAATCGAGGGAATTAAACCGGTATCAAGGGTTTGCACCAAATCAAAACGTTCCTTTATTTCGCGGTGGATAAATGGCAGCAGGCGTTTCGTTCTGGCTCGTCCTCCGAGTAAATTTGTTCCGCTTCTTTTAAGTTTTCTTGCACTTGAACCGGTCAACAGGAAATGAATGCCTTTTTCTTCAATCAGAGAGTGAACCTCATCCAACAGAATCGGAAGCTTCTGTATTTCATCGATTATAACTATTTTTTCCGAATCTGTGATTTCTTCCCTTATCCGGTGAGGAGCGCGGCTCAGTTTTAAGAAGACATCAGTTTTCAGTAGGTCATAACATCGGTAGTCGCCCAAAGTTTTACGAATCAAGTATGATTTTCCTGTCTGTCTTGGACCGAATAAAAAACATGATTTGTTTCGCAAAATTGCTATTAAATCTATTTCTCTGGTTATGTCCATAACCGAATAAAATGGGATGATCAATAATACTTTGAAGTCAATCTTTCTGATTTTTTTAACTTCAATCTAGTACCTGACATCTAAGTTGTCAAATATGATGATATATGACGGTATAGGTGTCAGATATAAGGAAACAGATATTAAGGTTTTCTTATATCTGATGAATCAAAAAGCGTATATCCCCTCTGAACCCATCAGTGATTATTAAAAGTAAAGAGTAAGGAATATAAGACCATGAAATCGACCTTTCATTTTCATGAAACGTTCAAAGTGCGTCAATAGTTGATGTCAACCTAAATCCACCATCAAACCTTAACATGTTGATGATTGATGGAGGTGCCCCCATCAACTGGTATGATTGCGCCATTGGTATATGCTCCTGCCCTGGAGCTGAGATAAATAGCGACGCCTGCCATCTCTTCGGTCTGCCCGACTCTTTTCAAGGGGCAGTTCTCCTCGATGTCCTTCTGATAGTTGTCAAAGAGGATGTCCGTCATTTTGCTGGGGAAAAAACCGGGGGCAATGGCGTTAACGGTGATGGTTCTGGGTGCCAGCTCAATGGCCAGGCAGCGGGTCAGGTGGTGCACAGCCGCTTTGCTCGCAGTATAGGCGAAGGTGCCGGTATGACTTGCGGTGGGTACGTGCAAACCGTCCATGGAGCCAATGTTGATCACCCGCGCCGGGTCTGCAGCAGAGGCTCCTGCTGCCAGGAGATCGCAGAAATCACGGGTCATGGAGAAGATAGCAGCGACGTTCAGGTGCAGAATTTTATCAAAGGCCTTGTCCGGATAAGTTTCAAAGGCCGCACCCCAGGATATTCCTGCATTGTTGACCAGGATGTGCAGTTTCGACTCTGAAGCCTCAAAGTTTTTCAACAGCACTTTCCGACCCTCCGGAGTTCCTATGTCGGCGGGGATGGAAATGCAGGTCCCAAATTTACTGAGTTCCTGGGCGGTTGCATCACATGCTTCGGCTTTACGGGCTGTGATGTAGACCTTGGCGCCGGCCTCCAGAAAACCCTGTGTGATCATTTTCCCGATACCGCGTGATCCGCCGGTCACGAGTGCCGTTTTTCCTTTTAGTGAAAACAGGGTTGTAAGGTCTGTTGCTGCCATTTATTCAACTCCAATAGATTGAGCCTGAGTGTTGATGCTCATACGGCTTAAAACAGGCAGGAGAGTGAATTGTCTCCTGTCATGCCAGTTGTATTAAGAGTGCGGTTTTTGTAACCGTTGTTGGCTGAATTATAGCGAAGCCGTACAAATATGCAAATTAATAAGATGGTCAGAGGCGGCTGAATTCTCTTTTATAGACTGCCAATTCTCTGATAGGGGTTGGAAATCCATTTTCGGAAACTGTGGTGATCTGCCTCTTAATAAAAGGAACCCTCAGCAGAAACATTACCCATTGACCATATTGTAATTGCCCGTTTCCGAATGATATTTTATAAATTAAAAAGAGAAAGTGAAAAGTACAAGCGGCGTCGGCACGAAATTAAGCAGTATTTTGACATAAATTTGAACAGGAAAAACAGTAATGGATAACAAACGTCTGGAATTTTTGAGAAAAGACTATGTACAGGGCTTCCCGGCATTTTGCGGTTTCGAAGTCAAGCATGTGGCGTATGGTCATTTCGAGGCGCAATTGCAAGTGCAACCCGAGCATATGCAGCAGGATGGTTTTGTGCATGCCGGCCTGATGGCGACGCTGGCGGATCACACAGCCGGATACTCTGCATATACGACTGTTCCGGAAGATATCAGTATTTTAACCATCGAGTTTAAGATCAACTATTTCAAACCGGCAGTGGGAAAAATGATTATTTGCAGGTCAAAGGTGATCAACAAAGGAAAAAAAATCATTGTCTCTGAATCAGAAGTGTTCTCAGTGGCTGATGGCAAAGAGAAGCTTGTCTGTAAAGCAACCGTGACGCTGATGGCAGTTCCCATTTCAGAGCTTGGATGATAGGATTAGGTTGAAGACTGCAATGACAAACTCAGGGATCGTTAAAAAAAAAACCTCACTTATATCTTTTAGCCAATCCTTAGGTACAACAGTTACCTGTTGTTTATTCATCTGTATATGGAGAAAAATATGAAGTTTGAGCATCTGCTATATGAAACACAAGGACGCATCGCCACGATCACCCTCAACCGACCGCAGCGCTTTAACGCCATCTGTATCGGCATGCCGACCGAGATCAGGGAGGCGGTAGAGCTGGCGAACCGGGACGACAATGTTCATGTTATCGTTCTACAGGCAGCGGGAAAAGGTTTCTGTGGCGGATATGACCTGGTGGAGTTTGCTGAAAATGATCTCACCCAGGGAACCACTGACGGGAGTTCCGGCACCCTCTGGGACCCCATGGTGGATTTTCAGATGATGTATCAGAATACCAAGGATTTTATGAGTCTCTGGAACTCATACAAACCGACCATTGCCAGGGTTCATGGGGATGCAGTGGCCGGTGGCAGCGATATTGCACTCTGCTGCGACTTGATTGTCATGGCGGAAACTGCCAGAATCGGCTATCCACCGGCCCGGGTATGGGGGTGCCCGACTACCGCCATGTGGGTTTACCGCATCGGCGCAGAAAAGGCCAAGCGCATGTTGCTGACAGGTGATTTGATCTCAGGAGTTGAAGCTGAAAAAATGGGCCTTATTATGGAAGCGGCGCCGCTGGAAAAACTGGACGAACGGGTACAATTCTGGGTGGAAAGAATGCAGGGCGTGCCCCGCAACCAGCTGATGATGCAGAAACTGATGATCAACCAGGCGTTCGAGAATATGGGCATGCAGAACACGCAGATGATCGCTACACTTTTCGATGGTGTCACACGTCACTCGCCGGAAGGTGCCTGGTTCAAGAAACGCGCCCAGGAAGCGGGGTTTAAGCAAGCCGTCAAAGAACGCGATTCGGGAGATCCCATCGCCGAAGGGGCATCAAAACCCACCTATCGATTTTAAGCCGGTTTTTTTTGAATTATGACCCCCTCGACTCTTGAAATATGGTGAATTGATACATTTTTTTTATTGCGTAGCTCTGGGTTTAATACCCCACCGCTTGCGGTGATGTATTAAGTTTGTTCCGCTAAGATACCCCGTCCGCTTGCGGCGGGGTAATTCATTCTTTGTTGTACTTGGGCATGGTGGTTTGTGCAGAACGCTTAATATCGGAAAATAAAATGAAATCTTATGATTTGAAAGCTATCCGGTCACAGATCATTGGTCGGGATCTGTTACACCGGACACCCTTCGGCGAGAGGAATCTTTTTTATTCCGATTATACCGCTTCCGGAAGAGGGCTGGCGTTTATTGAAGAGAAAATGATTAATATTCTGAAATCCTATGCCAATACTCACACCGAAGACGACTATACCGGTAAGTATATGACGCGATTGCTGCATCAGGCGGAAGCGAAAATCAAGAGGTTGGTCAATGCCGGGGAGCATGGCAAGATCATTGCTGCGGGATCGGGGGCTACCGGGGCTTTGCTGAAACTGCAGCAGATTCTGGGAATCTACATTCCACCCGTTACCCGTGAGCGGTTTTACCAGACGCTGGAGAAGTCGCCACTTGCCGGGGAGGGTCTGCTTGAAGATATTGAAAGTAAT
>Ga0257125_1001037_pt1 | contig 31075 bp, 26 predicted proteins | sample SI106_200metaG_FD_190183 | JGI IMG/M metagenome (GOLD analysis project Ga0257125, IMG submission 190183) | Marine microbial communities from Saanich Inlet, British Columbia, Canada - SI106_200 | ecosystem: Environmental > Aquatic > Marine > Inlet | place: Canada: British Columbia | collected... | reverse complement strand
AAAAAAACGATTATGCAGACATGTTCACAATTCGACAGTATTAATTTGTGTTAATTATATAATTTTAATACCACAAAATATATATTTTTTTATTTCTCAGAATATATATTTTTATATGTCGAAAAAACGATTATGCAGACATGTTCACAATTCGACAGTATCGTTTTGTATTAAAATTATATAATTTTAATCACCCAAAATATATATTTTTTTTTAATTCTCAGAATATATGTTTTTTTCACAATTCGACAGTATCGTTTTGTATTAATTATATAATTTTAATCACCCAAAATATATATTTTTTTTTAATTCTCATAATATATATTTTATATGTTGAAAAAAAAATTTTTTTTTCACAATTCGATAGTATCATTTTATGATAATTATATAATTTTAATCACTCAAAATATATATTTTTACATGTTCGTATTATGACAGTATTGTTTTATGTTAATTATATAATTTTAACCTTACAAAATATATATTTTTATTTCTTAGAATATATATTTTTACATTATGACAGTATTATTTTATGTTAATTATATCATATGTATATATTTTTATAAAAAAAACAATTATATCAACATTTATCTTCTTCTTTTTTCTACCATTACAACATTCTTATTGAATTCTTTGAAATCACTACATAAAGTGTTATCAAATAATTTATTTTCATATTCTTCATATTCATTATTTATATTATCACATCCTGCATTATTCATCCATATATCTTCTATATAACTTTTATTTATACGTATATTATTATCATATACAAATTTCATTATGTTATCAATATTTGCATCTTTAACACATAATACATCTCCTTCATCATTTTTTAACTGTTCGATATGTTTGATATCTTTATCCTGAATTGTAAATATTTCTTTAACTCTGTCAAATGAAACATGTTCATAAAATTCTGTAGACGAGTCCTTAATAAGTTTATCATATTTTTCTATAGTATCAATCGGCGTTTTTATTGGAATTAATAATCTCGCTTGACATAACTTATAAAATTTATACATAAAGTCATAAAAATTATTTTTAACGATAAAAGTATCGTATATAACATTTGCTAATGGAACATTTTGTATTAAACAATCTGCATTTTGATATTCAGTATCCTGCAATTTATCGATATCATACCAAGTTAATATTTTATTTCTACGTTTATTGAATAATTTTCTCAAATCTTCATCAAAATTACTAAAATACTTCTTGCATGAAGAAATATAATTAGTAAAAGTATTTATGTCTCCAAGCGCCCTAATAATATTCAAAGCTTTCTTTGCTCCTATACCACGTAGATTATCCTTAAAATCACTGCCACATAAAATACATAGTTCTGTTAACTGTTGTTGTGTTGTTAATTCTAAATTAACAATAACTAAATCTGGATCTACAATTACTAAATATTTAGATTTATTTTTGAGAGTTTTAATATGTCTAGCAGAACTTATCATAGGTGCTCCACATGATATAGTATCGCTATCTTCTGAAAACACAAAATCAACTATGTTTTGTTTATATAACCATGCACAATAAAATTCACCTTCTGTACTTGCATGTATATAAGGAAAGCCACAAATTTGAATTAATTCTATAAATTTATCTATATGCTTTTTATCTATTTGTATAGTTCTTTTTTGCAATTTTTTTTGCTCTTCAATCAATTTTTTTAATTGATTGGCTGTTATATCCTCATTATCAATAATTCTCTCAACTTCCTGTAATCTTGTTAAATCTTTATCATAACTCTTTTTTCTTTTTAGTAGTTCCCCTGATTTTTCAGGAAATCGCTCGCCATCCAAAACAAATATAGCGTTAATAAAATATTTTTTAAATTGTGTTAATCTAACTAAAAATGTTAATAACCATTTTCCAGGGTTATCTCCTACAGCTCTAACTAAAATATGTATTAAATTTAATAGATCGACTGCAATTGAACACCCGCATAATGATTCCCATAGAATCAATTGTTTTGCATCAGTATTTGCAATTAACGAACCAAATCCTTTAATTCCCATATAGTTATTTTTGAGTTTTTAAATAGTTTTTATATTTAAAATCAATTTTTAAAAAAAAATAAAAAACAATTTAATTATAATAAATAAAATATGAGTTTATGGGGATCATATGTACCACCTTCAGGAATACAATTCGTAATTCCACCTGATGCAGTTATTCCACCACCACCACCACCAGATCCTATTGATAATACACATGCGAGAATACCTGATGAAAGAGTGACCGATTATACACAAAATGATAATTATGACTTACAGCGTGTGATACCGTTATCAATGACTATAGTTGGATTAAAATATGATGATAGTAATTATAATATTAAAGATGCTAAGAATAATACTGATATCTTAACTACAAACAGTCCGACAACTTCTACAATATTTAGAGAAGTACCATTAGATGTCAATAAAAGACCTTCAACAGAAGAAAATTGTTATTTTGCAGTAGAAAATCGACATGGTATTTTTTCAGGTATTTATGATGTTAATGGTAAATTTGGTAGAAAAGAGGACAATTGTTTTTTTGCGATAAAGCTAAAAAATACTGATACAACACGAACAGCAATTTTACGAATGATAGAAGATTTATCAGATATCATTCTACATACTAATATTCGATACTTAGATAGTATTGATGTAAAAACACCTAAAGCGATAATACGAAAGTTATTTATTAAAGATGATGATGGTAAATTTATTATATGTTATTTCTTAATATTATTAATGAATGGAGGTATTATAATGAAAACTAATCAGATAATGAATCCTCGTTTAAGATTTGAAAGTATATATGCTTCAGACGATTATCTCAATTAAAAATTTTACTATTTTATTATAAACATATTTATATTTATAATAAAAACTTTACTTTATTGTGATTCTGCCCAATCTAAATACGCCTGTTTATCTAATTTTGAGGACTTACCTATCCATTCTAAATTATCTTGCTTAGATGAATTATATTTTTTAAATATACTAGTAATTCTAACATTTACTTTATCGTCTATCCGAATGGTTTTTGGCATTACTCTCGTTACGATTCCTGTTAGTCTTTTTTTATTTTTAAAATAATCAACTTTATCCCCTATGTTATACATAACACCAGTATTTTTCAATCCTTTATGTATTTGTTTATATTGTTTGCATTGTTCAGCGCTTATCAACCCCATAACCTTGGAGAATGAAACAACGTATACATCTTTATCTGCCATTATAGTATATTTTTTACTTTTATTATTTACAGCCATTATATATCCGTTGATATTTCTCATTTGATGATAAGATCTACTATCTTTTCGAAATATAACACAATCACCAACTGAATACGTGCTCGTTGCTGTTAATCCATAGTTTTTTTTCCAATAATGATGTTTATTACATGTTTCCTTGTAAAATTTGGATAGTACACGTGAAAAATTAGTTACTTGAGAATTACCTTTAATGTCTAGTATTTTTTTTACTACTATTTGTTTTGTTATAGAATCTCTATATTTTAATAGAAGAGGTATTAAATTAAACCCCCCTTTACTTCTTTTTCGTAGGTAAAGCATAAATTTAGAAGAATCTGGTTCTGCGATGAAATCACAAGTCATTGTATATTTGTTGTTATACCAAGATAATATAAATGCATTGCATTTATTAACACCACTAAATTTATTTCTATGGAATTTAGCTATATCTATATCAAATCTCGATTTTGTTGGCACAAAAAATTGTTGATTGCTTACCGATAAGTATTGTGCTATTTTAACAAATAATTTTTCATATGTTGTGCCACTCATATTTTTATATAATGATAAAAAAATTTTATTTAAAAATATATAATAATTCTGTAATTTTCATGATATCATTTGTATTTGATACAATTATTTTAGTTATTTCGTCAATTTTTATAAATAGACTATTTTTACATATATATTTCAATAGTAAATCAAAACGAATCTTTTTAAAAAAACATTTATTTTTAATTTTATTATATTTGTGTTTATTTATATCATCACCTACACTATTTATTTCATATTTCTTTTGTAAATTGTTTAAATTGGTATTACTAATTTTATGTATCAATTGTTTAATAGATTTGTTTTTACTTTTTGTAATTTTAATATTATTTTGTAATATAGCAAAATTGCGACTATCTTTAAGAACTGTGTATATAAATTTACTATTATTATTATTTTTCGATATGTTATCGATCAATATCAATAATAATTTATATTGATTATATGTTAACATCAACTTTTCTCTAATAAATGTTGGTTGAATTATAATGCATTGTTCTGTAATAAAATCTAAATTATACACTAAAATTTTATCGTAATATATATATTGATGATTATTATCTATAATATAATCAATATCCATAAAATTAGTAAATTTAACAATAAATTTCGTTATTTCGTCAGTTGTCATATCACATAAATCTATCAAAGGAAATCCAAAAATATTTACTAGTTTTTTAATTATCATAAAATATTTTTTAGGTTCTATATTTTGTTTTTCTAGCTTTTTAAGTGTATCACTCATCATTACATATTTATTTTTAAGTTGCTTCTTATGTTGATCATTAACCTCTTTCTTGATATTGACATATATAGTTTGTAGTTTTTCACGATTATATTTAATTTTATCTTGGATTTGTTTGTTATTCAATTTTTCATAATCTTCATACAATGATTTATAATCTATATACATATAACAAAACATATCATACTTTTTAAGTGTAGATAATAATGATATAAACATACATATCCAATTTTTTATATTCTCGTCAGTTATATTTTTTATTTGTTGTATATATAATGATAAATTCATACATATTTTTTTTTTATATAACATATCAAGTGATATATTATTATTATATAATGTAGGAATTTTATAATTTAAAAATTTTCCAATGTGATCTATCTTTGAAAGAACCATTTATATATAGAAAAATTTATTAAACAAAAATTAAACATATTTTTCTATTAATTCTGACATTTTCTTGGATTTTGGTTCATCTTTTTCTAATATCTGATGTTTAATAGCTAATAATAACACAATTATTATTAAAGTTATCATCGTAACATATATAATATACATATTATTATTACTTTTATCCAATATCTTATCAAAGAAACTTAGAAAACACTCTCTCCACAGAAATGCCAATAACACCGAAAAAACTGATATTATAAATAAAATTGTTATATTAATTGAATCTATAAACAATGTCATTTATATAATTATCTATTTATTTTTTGTTTTTAATATATAGTTGTAACATTTTTAATTTACTTTTAATTGTAGCATTATCAGATTTATATTGGTTGTTTTGAGTTGTTAGTTGTTTATTTTTCTGTTTTATATTATACACAACAAGTGAACCATCAAAATTGTTTCTATCTGTATTTTTTACCATCTCATATTCAATTTTAAGAAAGTTATATTTTTTATTTAATTGATTCAACTGATTTTCTTGATCTCTTAATTTATTTAATTTTATAGTTAGATTGTTATTATTATATTGACATTGCTCTAATTCTATCTTCATATCTTTTAATATACTATTATTAGTGTCTTTGATCAAAGTTTGAATTTTTGTATCTTTATTTATTACATCGTCTGTTAATGTTGTAATATCTTGTGTTTTTTTACATAAGGTTGTTGATAATACTTTAATTTCACTGTTCTTGTTATGTATAGAATTCGTTAATAATTTAATTTGATTATCTTTATCGTTTATCTTTTCATTTAATAATTTAATTCTATTGTTCTTATCATCAATAATTGAAGATATGTTTTTGCTATTTTTGTGATTTAAAGTCGTAGTTAATAACTTGATTTGATTATTTTTATCATTAATAGCATCGGTTAATGATTTAATTTCGACATTCTTATCATTTATAGCATCAGTTGATAATTTGTTTTTACTATTTGAAAATGTAGTTAATGTCTTAATTTCATCATCTTTACTGTTCAAAGAAGTAGATAATAATTTGATTTTATTATCTTTATCGTTCAAAGATATAGTTAATGTCTTAATTTCATTATTTTTATTGTTAATAGTATTATCCAAAGAAGTAGATAATAATTTGATTTTATTATTTGAAAATGTAGTTAATGTCTTAATTTCATCATCTTTACTGTTAATAGTATCATTCAAAGATATAGTTAATGTCTTAATTTCATTATTTTTATTGTTAATAGTATTATCCAAAGAAGTAGATAATAATTTGATTTTATTATTTGAAAATGTAGTTAATGTCTTAATTTCATCATTTTTACTGTTAATAGTATCATTCAAAGAAGTAGATAATAATTTGATTTTATTATCTTTACTGTTAATAGTATCATTCAAGGATATAGTTAGTGTCTCTATTTCATTATCTTTATTGTTCAAAGAAGTAGATAATAATTTGATTTTATCATTTTTACTATTAATAGTATTATTTGATAATTTAATTTTGTCAATTGCGTTATCCATAGTATCGGTTAGTATCTTGATTTTATCATCTTTACTATTCAAAGAAGTAGTTAGTGCATTAATTTCATTATCTTTATTGTTAATAGCATTATGTAATGTTGTGATTTTGTCATTCTCATTATCCATAGCATTAGTTAATAATTTGTTTTTATCATCTAAAAATGTGATTAATGATTTTATTTTATCGTCTTTACTATTCAAAGAAGCGATTAATGATTTTATTTTATCGTCTTTATTATTCAAAGAAGCGATTAATGATTTTATTTTATCGTCTTTACTATTCAAAGAAGCGATTAATGATTTTATTTTATCGTCTTTACTATTCAAAGAGGTAGTTAGTATTTTGATTTCATTATTTTTATTATTTAATCCTATAGTATTTTTTTGTATGATATCGTTTTTTTCATCTATTACACATTGGAATAATTCTATTTGTTTGATTTTTTCATTTATGCGTTGTTCTGATGAATGTTGTTGATAATCGAGTTTATCTTTTAATGATATATTAGTACTATTTAGTTCTTGTATTTTCTGCTGCTTTGATAAACATTTGTTTGATAATATCGTTATTTCTTTATCGATGTTGTTTTGTGATGTTGATATCGTTTTTTCCAAGGATATATTTTTACTTTCAAATGTTTTATTTTGTATTAACAAATTTTCATTGTCTCTAGTTAAATCGAGTATTTTATCAATATGCATTTTGCTATTATTTTGCATTATTTGTATATTCATCTTATGTTCAGCAATTGTTTGTTGAATATCAGAATTATTATTTTTTAATTCTTCTATTTTAGCATTTAATAATAATATTTTTTCATTTCTTCTTATGATTTGCTCTTTAATACCAGTTAACATTGCATCAGTTTCTATATTTTTTGTTATATAACTTGTTTTATCAGATTCACTTTTTGATAAATCAGATCTTAGGGAACGATTCTCAACTGTTAGATTAAAGTTATTTTTAGATAACTTATCATTAATTGATTCACAATTTTTTATTTTAGTTCGCAATTCAATACTGTTTTTTGATATAGTATCATAACATGTATGTAATTCTTTATATTTGTGTTTATAATCTTTTGCTATTTCGAGACTATCATTTAGTTTTGCTATATCATTTTGTAAATTGGTTATTATCGCAACTGAATCGTCGAATTTTGTTTTATATGCAGTTAGTTTATTATTTTTGTCCATAACTGCATTAAGAGTATTATTTATACCATTTAAATTTTCAAATTTCAATTTGTAAACTTTAAGTTTTTCATTATCTATATTTAATGAATTTATCATATTGTTATCTGTTATTTGTTTATGTTTAATGGTGGTCAGATCGTGTTCTAATAAATGTATTTTCTGCTGCAAAGAATATATAGTATTATCTTTAGGTATGATATTTTGATCTATTTGTGTTATTATATAGTTTAGTTTTTCTTTGTCTATAGATAATTTAGATAGTTCTGTTATTTCAGTTTTTAACATTTTAACAGACTCAACTAAATCACTAATTATATTTTTCATAACTGCAATTTGTTTATCAGATTGTTTTTCGTTATTATTTACTATTGATTTGATATCTTTTGATATACTATCTTGTTTATTTTTCAAATATTTCATCAATTCGATAATATTAGTAAATGCTTCCATTTAAATTAAAAATTTTCTTTTTTTTAATTTAAATGGAAGGTAATTTTAATGACCTTATCAAAAATTTACATCAAAATGATTTAAGAGATATAATTTCCTTTCTAGTTATGCATCCTGAATATACACATAAATTAAATACTATATGTGATAATGATAATCCATGTAATAAACATGATACAATATCAAGTATTTTTAATGAACTATTTAAATATCATAAAATATTGCCTCACTCCGATGATATTATGCCGGCAAAAATTACTACTATAACAATTAAGAAATATTTTGATAAATTTTATAGATATCATGATTGGAATAGTCTTTATATCAAATCACTTATAGATATAAATGATCTTAATATGTTATCAAGAAAATCTAGAATTTTAACTATAATAAATAAAAATCTGTATATAATTGATAGACAGAGTTATACATGTCACAGTAATGATATTACAACTAATAATATCATATATAATAGACATATAACATATAAAGAAGAAAAAAGTAATGAATATTTGGCATTAAAAATGGTATCGAAAATAACGTCTCAAAAAACAAAAAATACTACTAATACAATTCATAATATATTATCAACACATTTTTTATGTTATATAACACCAAATGATATGTTATATTTAATTAAAAATCATCATGGGTTGAGAGATACATCATTAATGTTATCTTTATACAAACAATATCCGATTTTTATGAAATTTCCACATTTAAACATAGTAGGTAACACTAAAGCCAAATTAAAAAGTATGATAGCTAATGTTATTAATACTAAAACTAAAATAGTTAATGGATATAAAGGTCTGATTAATAAAGGTGTAAATAAAACTTTTAATCTAATGGATTCATCGATATCATTTGAGATTAAAATGTTCAATAAATTTATCATACCATATTTTCAACGAATATTTTCATTATTTGCAAGTTCGTCAGGAATAAAATTAGGATTTATTAATAAATTATTAGATCATATATGTTCTTTAGGTATATTAGACCAAAAAACATTAGAAGATATCAAACAAATAAAATTAACAACAGATAATATAGAATTTCAAATAGATAATATGTCGAATAAAATTTCAAATATAAATGATACGATATCCGACTATACGGACCATATAATAAATATTAATTCGTTATCACTGTTATTTATGCAAGCATCACAATTAATAGCTGCTCCAACAGCTGAAATAGCATCTTCAGAATCCGGAGCATGGGGAGGAGAATTGGTCAATTCTATGGGTATGGTTATTAAAACTGGGGTTGGTATATTTATATCATTAAAACCTATATTAGATATAATGAATGATGTATCAGGAATAATTGGTAGTTTAACAAAGAAATATGATTCATTATTACAAATGGACACTGATATACGATTAAGTGTAAAAGTGTTTATAAATGATTTACCGGAAGAAGTAAGAAGTTCGTTAGTAGCTACAGCTACAACAATTAAATCAACAATTAGTAGTTTAATTTCGAGTATTAACGATATGATATCTGATGCAACGTTATTTGATGCAGGAACGATCGCGCGATCATTAGATGTTGTTAATCGTGCAATAAATGATCCATCGTTAGTATTGAAAACTATATTTGGTGTTATTGATTTTGGAAAATTATCAGGAATACCATTAATTAGTGACACTTTTGATTTTATGGAACAACTTATATTATCCCCTGATGATTTTATTGATAAACTCGTGATAAAATTAAAAAATGCAGTTAATGATATAGAAGGTAAATTAAAATTTAATATTCATTCAGATCATAAACTAGCTAAAACACTATTAACTATAGCGAGTAATACACCAATAGGGTTATTGTTAAGAGGTGTAGGTTTAACTCCCCAAGTACAAATTGCAGAAGATGTAATAAAGGATATAACAGAAAGATTAACCGGTATTATACATTATTTTATATCAATACTAATCAATGACATGGATATGTTTAATAAATACATGAAAATCAAATTCGTACAAGATGTTCATCAATTAAATATGGGATTATATTATGGATTTTCACAATTATATGAACGGATAAATGGTAAAACACCGACAAAAGATCCTGTAGGCGATAAAAATCTTCAAATAATTTTCAATGTTAATATGGTTCCATTAAGAATATTAGTACCTTTAACTATAATGTTAATAGAACTTGATGATAATCTTGTTAATGTTGATGCCAAAGGTGTTTTAAGTGTAGTAAAAAAAATAATTTGAAATATAAACAAATTGTAATAGATAAAAATCGAAACTTAACATAAATATTATTTTTATTATATTTAAAAATAATATTTTATTAAATGTATACAAAAGGTATAATATTAAGTATAGTAATACCAATATATAATAGACTTACATATGTTAAAAAATGTATAGAATCTGTATTATCTCAAAAACAGTCTTTAGGTGGTAAAATAGAAATAATATTTATAGATGATGCAAGTGCAAATGACCCATTCCCAATTATCAGAAAAATGTTGAATGATATTACACAAAATAAAAAGAAATTGTATAATGACAATGAGTTTATTATTTTATTTAACAGACAGAATGTGAATGTTGGCGAATATCGAAATGTTAACACTGGTATACAGTTATCAAGTGGTAAATGGAAATTTATCCTACATGATGATGATTATGTATTAGAGAATTTTTTTGAAACTATATATAAATATATAAATTCAAATGATAAGACAGATAAAATAGGGTATATATGTTTTGGTTACAAAAACATAGATAATAAAGCAAATATATTATATGAAAAAAATGATATAAGTAACGAAGGAGTATGGCCAAAGAATTTTTCTAATCAGCTCTTTTTAAAAAGTAACCCGATGCATGTTCATTGTATGTTATTTTACCACAAATTATTTGATACAATTGGTTATTTTGATAGTGAATTAAAATATTATAATGATATGGAATTTTTCATTCGAAGTATTTTAACACCTTTACAATGGTTATACATACCGAAAACATGTGTAATTTATCGTATTCATAGTGAATCAACACAAAGTATGGAAAGAGATTCTGAGTTAGGTAAAAAATATAAAATTATGTTACAGCAAAAAATACAAAAATATATTCAACAAGTAGATAAAAAATATACACCTCTTAAACAATTAATAACAGCTAAAAAATTTATAGAAGCATTACAATTAGCAAAAACATTGCTAAATGATAGTATGAACGACATCATTTTTTGGAAAATGTTATCATTTATTCAATTAAATATCAAAAACTATGAAGATTGTATAAATTCTAATAAAAAAGCATTGGGGTTGATCATGAAACAGTATTCATCAAACCCAAAATTATCATTAATTAAATATGATTATGAATATATGATAGCAGAGTCATTAAAATATTTAGGAAAAAAAACAGATGCTGTTCAAATATATAGACGTTTAGTATTATTAAAAGATAATTATAGTGTGTCACGTGCGTTATATTATTTAGACGATAAAAATAGACTCGAAAATATAACAAAATGTGTTCAATTAAAACCAGATGATTGTGTATCAATACTAAATTGGGCATCAACATTAAATCCCTGGGAAGAACGAATAATAATTAAAAATAAAGTGTTAGAAGCATTTAAAATAATTCAAAAAATTAATGATAAAACATTACAAAAAACAAATTTTTATAATAATAAAACAAAAAAATATATTGATAATATGATTTCTGATGCAACTTTATGGGAAAATAACAGATATATCATATTTTTAATAAAATTTGCAACATTATGTAATATCCATGGATATATACCACACATCATATTGATATTAAAAGTGATATATAATGATAAAAAAGAAATTATCAAAGATAGATTGACATTTGACAAAAACTTAGAATTATTGATAAAATATACAACTCCGAATTGTATACCCACAGCAAAAATAATACCAGCATTTAGATATTCTTCTTATGGATATTATCTTGCATATCATAATATGTCTAACAAATATTTACTTGCGAAATTATCTTCATATTTCAGGCACATTTGTCATGGATTGAATTATATTGCACCACATACTTTATCACCAAAAAAGACAAAAAAGAAATTAAAAGTTTTATATTTATCAACATATATAACTAGCTTGCATTCAGTATTTAAAGATAGGTCAGGTATAATGATTGGATCACAAACTAAATTTGACGTTCATTATTCTCAATTTATCACTAAACCTGGTACAGATATTATACTTCAGCATTATAAGCAAAACGTTAAAAACCCTCCATTATTATTACCTGACAATATTGAAGAATGTAAGAAAATTATTGCTGCGCAACAATTTGACATTATTATTTATTGTGAGATAGGAATGGATATCAGAACGTATTTTCTTGCTCATATGAGATTAGCACCGATACAATGTAGTACATGGGGACATTCAGATACATCAGGAATATCTACAATAGATTATTTTATATCAAGTAAATATTTTGAAACCGATGTTGCACAAAAAAATTATAGTGAAAAACTGATTTGTTTAAATAGTTTATCAACATTTTATAGTATAATATTCAGATTATGTAAAGAAAAGTCGTTATTATTAAAAAGAATAGATTTTAATTTGCCAAGTATAGCAAATATATATTTATGTACGCAGTCAGTTTTCAAATTTCATCCTGTATTTGATGATGTTATTAAAGAAATACTAGCAAAAGACGACAAAGCGATTATAGTATTGCTCAATTTTGGATTTCCTTATAAACATCTATTGAAAAGATTGGAAAAGAATTTAGGTAAGTATATCTGTAGAATACATGTATTTGAACAAATGAAATATAAACGATTTCTTAATTTGTTAAATATTTCGGATGTAATTTTGGATTTATATCCATTTGGTGGTTGTAATACATCGTTAGAAGGATTTTTTGTGGATAAGCCTATAGTTACATTACCATCTAAAATGATTAATGGTAGATTTACGTATGGATTTTATAAAAAAATGGAAATGGATGATTTAATAGCAAAAGATTTAAATGATTATGTTCAACTAGCATTAAGACTAACAAGTGATAAGAAATTTTACAATAAAATGGTTGCTAAAATTAAAAATAGAATTAAAACAAAACAAGTATTTTCAGAACCAGAAAGTATTACAACTTGGAATGATACATTACAAAAACTATATGATGAGTTGTTATAAATTGAAAAAAATTGAAATATTTATATATTTTATGAAATATATAAATATGAAATCTTATTCAGTTGGGTATAAAAAACTACGCTATGATCACATTGCAGTATTACATATACCTAATAGTTCATTAACAAATGAAAAGAGAAAGGATATTGTAGATTCTAAATATGCTATGTTTAGAACTAATAAAGCATTAGTTTACGATATTTACGATATGTATGATAATACCAAAAAATATGATGATGGAAACTCGATATATGATAAGGATTTTGAATATATAAAAAGTAAATATGTAGAGATAGATAATTATGACAAAAATATTGATACTACTAATAGCAAAGGTATACATTACTACAAAACATTTGAGGCAGCATTTTTTTACAATTTAAATAGTATTAAAAATGGTATATATAAAAATTGGATTGATAACGGACAAATATATGAAGAATGTACATATAAAAATAATAAACAAGAGGGGAAATATGTTAAATGGTATAATAATGGCAATTTGCATATACAATGTACATATAACAATGATAAATTAGAAGGAGAATATAAAAGTTGGTATGATAATGGTAAATTACAGGAAGAATATATATATAAAAATGGGAAAAAGGAAGATACATGTATGTTATGGTATGATAACGAGCAGCTATTATTAAAATGTGCATATAACAATGATAAATTGGAAGGAGAATATAAAAGTTGGTATAAGAACGGAAACCCACAGGACGAATGTATATATAACAACAATAAAAGAGACAAAATATGTACATTGTGGTATGATAATCGTCAATTATTGTCAAAACACACATATAAAAATGGGAATATACAAGGAAAATATAAAAGTTTTCATTATAATGGTAAATTGCATGTTGAATGTGTATATGAAAATGGTAACCCAGAAGGAACATATAAAGAATGGTATGGAAATGGTGAATTGTGGACACAATGCGTATATAAAAATGGTAAAATTAAAGGAACATATAAAGAATGGCATGAAAATGGTGAATTACAACATGAATGTATATATGAAAACGGTAAAAGAGAAGGAAAATGTAAAAAATGGTATAAAAATGGTAACGTGCGATATGAATGTACATATAAAAACGGTAAAAAAGATGGAGAATATAAAAAATGGTATAAAAATGGTAACGTGCGATATGAATGTACATATAAAAACGGTAAAAAAGATGGAGAATATAAAGAATGGTATGAAAATGGTAACGTGCGATATGAATGTATATATAAAAATGGCGAATTACAATATGAATATACGTATGAAAATAATAAAAATTGATATTATTTTCTATTAATATGCAAATTAATTATGACTAAAAGTATCAATACTCCAATAAAACACATTACTATCCCACAATGTCCGTGCCCTCCGAGTAAACAAAAGCCTATAAGGAGAAGAATTATTAATATAATACCTAGAAGGTTGGATTTCTCATAATTATAAATATTAAAATTTAAAATAATTTATTTAAATTATTTTAAATTTATACAAATAAACATCTAAATAATTCAACAATAGATATTATATTTCTTTATTTATAGATTTCTGATATACTATTTCTGATAACATATATTTCTATTCGTAAATATAGAACTACTTTTATCTTTTTTAATTGTAACTGTTTCATAATATTTTGGGAATTTTTTTAGTATATTTGATATATCAGATATTTTTTTCAAATCATAATAATTATTAACATTATTAAATGGTTGTTGTATAGCCTTATATATGTCGTTAATAATTTCACACTTAGTCATTTGTGTGGTTGAATTTTTAACTACATAATTAACAAATTTATATAAATCATCTTTCTCCTCACTATCATATATAAAATCATTCATAAATTTTTGTATGAATTCCATATCCTTTGTGTTCCATTTGTGTTCTGATAGCAAAATATCGAAAATATTATGAAATAATTTGTTATCTGAACTATTAGATATCAAAGATGCTTTTCGAAGAGCGTTTATCTTGATATCTAATGTTTTTTTTAACAATATAAAATTATTTCCCTGTGCTATATATCTATAATATTTATTTACCTTTCCAGACACACATAATTCATATATAAATATATTCATTCTTTGATATTATTAAAATCTATATGTATTTATCAGAATTATCTTCTAAGTACTAGTATATAATATTTTATTTTAAAATATCTATCCACGAAAAATTGATATATTAAAATAAATATTTTAATATATCAATTTTTTTTATATAAATAATTGTTTTAAATTTGCATCATTTAGTATCCTTTTATCAGATAATAATATTTCAGGTATCAATTGTTTTAGTTCATCTAAACCGATATATTTATATCTAGATGTTAAATTTTGCTTTAATATAGTTGTTATATATATATCAGGGTATAATTTTGCAAATGAATTACTTTTCCACCATGCGTCTGAACTATTTTGTATAATTTCTCGCACTTCATTATCATTCAAATTACATTTTTTAATCAACTCACATGATTCATCAACATGAAAAAATGCGTATGCTAAATATAATCGATTTGCAGCAATTAACGATGGATATTTTTTAGCTAAAATATATTTTTCAAAACCATACTCATCATATTCTATACCAAATATATATTCTAAATCTAATTTAACAATATTTAAATTTGTGTTTCTAACTATATATTCAAATATAACCGTCCAGAAACATGTTCAAGACATAAAAAGCACGGTATGATATCTAGACCTAGCAGAAAATGCAAACAATGTAAAGATATAGCAACTTTCGGACATAAGATACAGATGCATTGTGAAAAACATAAAAAGAATGGTGAAAACAATCTAATTGAAAAATTATGTTCAAATTGTAATATGGTAAATATATTTGGTGACAATGGAGTTTGTCTATATTGTGATCCTGATATAATGAAACAAAAAATATTATCTAAACAAAATATAGTTAAAAAGTTATTAGATGATAATAATTTTGATTATGTCTATTATGATGAGGTAATTAATAGAAAATGTGGATTAGAACGCCCAGATTTCGTATTTGATTGCAATACACATTTTATAATTTTGGAGGTTGATGAAGATCAACATAAAAGTAGATCTGAAGAGTGTGAAATAACCAGAATGCTAAATATACCAAATTCCATGATGGATCCAGTTATTTTTATAAGATATAATCCAGATATATATAAAGTTAATGGTATTAATCAAGATATATCAAACTATAGTAGACATCAAAAATTATTAGAATATATAGATAGAGCTAGTACCATAGATATAAGTACAATTGGATGCATAAATGCTATATATCTTTTTTATGATGAATATGACGAAAATAACATTGATATAAAACAATTGGTTAAATGGGATAACGATAAATGGGATAACGATAAATGGGATAACGATAAAACTTTGTCATCTATAAAAACTTCGTCCAAAGTACAATTATTTCGTTCAGATTTATTTCGAGTTGAACTTGAATCAATGAGTAATGCAGATATAATTTATACATTAAATTATATCTATGAAAGTTGTAAAGATGTTCAAAATATAATAGATGAAAAGCGTAAGAAGTTATGTAGTGAAATAGATATATTATTAAATATAGATAAGGAAGCACATATAAAAAGAATTATTAGTCATATGAAAACTATACGTAAAAAAGATAATGATAAAAAACTATTTATAAATAAATTGAACAATAAAGATTATATTAATCAAGAACTATATACAACACTCAATGAACTACAATTTACACAATTAAAAAAATTGGGAAATAAATTGGATATTAAAGATATATATAAAGATCTAATCAAACCTATATACAAAAAAATAGTATCGAGATTAAATAAACATGAATTAATTGAAATAATAATATTAAACTATAACGAGGAGACAATTTTAAAAAATATACAAAATGATAATGATGATATTACTGATATTGATATAACTAACCCATTATATATAAAATTGGATAAATTATATAATGTTCTCGAATTGAAAAATAAGATAAAAGAAGTCAATGCTAAGAATTTTTATATTAAAAAGAATTTCGATAAACCATTTCATTTGGGTAGGAAAAAGGATTTGATAGAAACATTGATATCATATTATATTAAATATGATAATGATGACATTTTTAACAATAATAAGACACATGACATATTTACAGTCGATTTAGATAACTTCGATAATCCAAGTTTGAAAAAACTTGGACGTAAATATAAAATTAATGATACATACCATAATAATAGCGAACAGCGTGAGAAATTTGATGGAAGACAATTTAATAAACTTAAAAAAGCACAAGTATTAGAATTATTGAATAATTATATCAAAAAACATAAATGATATTATTTATTATTGTTCAGCACAAAATATCAACATAATTACATTTTTATTATTTATTTTGATATTTTTAAGTTGTAAAAATTTGATACATGAAAAATATGTTATAACTTCATATTCTTCGTGATAAAGATCGATTTTGCATTTATGATTATTACAAATATAACCTTTTATTCTATTAATTTTGAATTTTATCAAATATTGTGTTGGATGATTTTTAACTGCCCTCAATGCTCCATGTATATATCGTGAACAATGTATAATTTGATTTGCAATAAAAGATGTTCTGAAATCAATATTAGTGAAATGGTATAGTTCATTTATATCAATATCATAAATCATTTTAATAAATTGTTCGTATTCTTTTTTGCATATATTTTCGGAGTAATGATTCTCACATCTCATGGTTATTATCAAATCGTCATTTTTCATTTATATATTTAGCTGTTTTAAAAATAGTATTTTTAAATTATCAGTTTAATATTCTATGTTGACTACTTTATTACACATTATTCCTTTTTTATCTAATAATATATTTTACACGTATTTTATAATATAACTATTATAAACACTTTTGTTATATATAATTTATCTATTACTCACAAATAAAGTCTTAATTTACTAACCATAGTATCTCTATTTAATGATATTATTATTAACTTTATTCTCAATAACTATAAATTAATCAACATTGAAAATTTGGTAAATATATTTGTAATATCAAATAATTAAATATATGCTAACATATATTTAATTATATTTGAGTTCTATAATATTCTTTACATATTTAATTAACAACAAGTACATTCTTTACTGCTTGGACAGAAACATTCTTCACCATTTCTATCAAATTGCGTAGAACCATCATAAAATATTTGACGATTAGGATAATGTGTAGTATCAATACTTTTATCATTTGTCAATTTTATGTTTAACATATTTGAAATGCTATTATGATTCATATTGTTATAATTATGAGAACAACGTAATGAGCAAATATGATGTTCTACACCCTTAAAATCTAAGAAAGCTTGTGGATATATTTCTTTATGTGGATTTTCACACCAACAAGTTTTGTATTTTGTTTTTACATTACACTCAACACTACATTTACAAATAATTTTTTTATTACAAGATACGCATCTTTTTGTATCTGATTTCATTTTTATGTATAATTGATATTTTTAAATATTTATTCAATTATTTTTACTCACAAAACTTCTTAACACACTTTCTACAACATACATTATCAAACCCATATTTACCGCATATTTTATCTTTTAAATCATACAAAGTTTTTGCAAATGTTCCTGTTGTTATATGTTTATTTAAAACATATTTAAATAAATATATAATTAAAAATTATGAGCGTAAAATATATCACCGATGAAATAAAAAAAAATATTTTTAATGTTAAATTCGTATTTACAACAAATGATACAGAAGTTGTGATAGAATTACATAATCCTACAGAAATTACTTTTAATGGATGGAATAAATTTATAAACAAATTGCAAAATGGAGGAATGATAAAACAGCTGAATTTCCCATATGAAAAAGGTAATATATCATGTGATAGTAAATATATCCATTTTTACTCACATATGAATACTCAAAAAAGAAAAATTTTTCATACTACTAAATTAAATAGACAAGTTTTTGGTAAAGAATTTATCAAATGTATAAATATGATGTTAAATGATAAAAAATTTAATTTTCATTAACAATTATATATTTTTAACTAAACATAATATAAATTTTGCCTATAAATCAAATAAATCAGTATTGATAGGAATTTTCCTACGTTTTCATTTTGGTTTATTATAGCAGTATATAAATTATAATAAATATAATTTATATATAAAAACGTTAATTTTAACTATATGCAGTTACATTATCTATACTTTGAAATATCAATGATATTTCGTCAGCCCAATCTGGTTTATCTTTTTCAAATCCTTCCCCATGCCGATTTTATATTATGATATGTAAAATTACCATGTTCGTCTTGATGACGAATTTCTTTAGCTGTTGTACAATTATTATAAAATTTACATTATTATCTTAAAAAATGGTTTATCAACATCAGTTTCTTGTTTATATTGTGTTAATAATAATTCTATTACTTTGAATGATGTAATATTTTTCCCAGTTTTATTATCATTATTGATCCAACCTTTGGATTTTATCCATTTTGTCGTATATTTTGTACTTTCATCTATAAAAAAATGTTCTTCTATAAGTCCTAAATTCACTTCATATGATTTTATCATATTAAATTCTTTAACATTTTTAATAGTTTTTCCATTATGATATCTTGTTATTATTGTACTCTGTTTTCCTGTTTTTGACCGTGTTTTACACGTAATTTTACAGTTTATTAAAATCGATATTAAAGCTAAAGTTTTCATATACACATAAGTTATTTTACTCAGCATGTTTTCTAATTGTTTTAATTTAAGTGTATTATGATGCTGTAATGCTATTATCAAACAATGTTTACTTCTATTGATATCATGGTCATTGCTAAAAATGCCATATCTAGTTAGATTCATCGGTGTTAAATTTTTATAGTTAAAACTTATTGATGATAAACTTTTAACATGTTTATTTTGGTGTATCGTTTTATCATCTATTAACATTCTTTCAGTAGTATTATACACCAACTGTGACACATATAACTCATTGTTTCTATGTATCAATATCTTTGACGAATCATATTTATTCGTTAACAACAACAAATATTCCAATAAATTATCTTTATATATATTTTTTATATTATAAATATTATATTCACATTTTAATATATTTAATATACATATTTGTTTTATATGTAGTTTATATTTTTCATTAAAATTTAATAAACTACTATAACCCAATAACTGCAACATTTCATACATATCATTACGTTTATTAGTGCATTTAATATCTATTAAAATATCATCTACTACTAAATCACAGTCAGATGGGATATTATATACATCTTCTCCCAATGCAGGATTTAATAAAATATCCTTACTATTGAGTATTAAAGTTTTACATAAATGAGTCAATGACGATATCAATAACGATTTATTGATATTTTCCAAAATATTTATAAATTGATCGAATTTATGTTGTTTAGGACAATACCCAAATGATTCTGTGTGACAACATGATACTATCAATAATTCTATCAATATATCAACAGTTTTATATTTTGTAGTATCTTTTACTTTTTTGTAACATATGTTTTGACAATATGGAAATATACAATTATTGGGCAATGTATACATGTTATATAATATTTGTTGTGTGATTTCAGTTTTACATCCCATTACACAATAATGATTATGATAACTATTATCAATCTTACTGAACCATTTATTGGGAATATAATTTTTAATATTTGTTGAGACAAAACCTACCACTTTTTCAGGATCCCAAAATGGTTCTACTCCACTCGGTAATAAATATCTTACCCATCCCACACATTTACGAAATGTTATTTTCATCCATTCATCTTTTCTATCTAATTCCATAAATTTATCCCCATTACATAATTTTTCTACTAATAACTCAGAATCTAAATTTGGTTTAGAAAAAATAACCCAACTCCCGATTGTACTTGTAATTAATGTGTTGAATTGCCATATTTGAATATTATCATTAATGTTTATTTCTTTTATGTTGGTAAATCTTTCAGCGCGTTGATCTATAAAATCATTTTGTCTTAATTCATTAATAATTCGACGAATTAAATAATCTACATATATTCCGGTCATCGATGGATCTATAGCGTGTAGAGATTTGATAATGTCCTTACAATTATTATTCAATATTTGTACATGTTTGCATGTTTCTAACGGGTCTATATTATCGAAACAATGTGTTATTATATGTTTATAACATATTTTAGTATTTATGTTTTTAATTCTAGAAGTCAAGTTACCGTTAAATTCTATTAAGTAATACTTTTCAAATATCCATTTATATAAATATTCCCTTATTTTATTATCACATTTTATTCTTGAAATAACAGAGATACACGATCGTTTAGATAATTTTTTTAGTTCATCAATAGTTTTAGACTTATTATTGATAATAACAATTGTTTCATTATTAATTTCATTAAACTTCATACTTATTGATAATTATAAATACTTTTATAATTATAAAATTTCAATTTTTATTTTATCGTATATCACATATTCTTAACTTAGCACAATCTTTGATACTATCTTTAGTCAATATGGTTTCCATAGTATATAATTCTTCTAAATCTTTCATATGATTTAATGATGTTATAGTATTATTACACTCAAATTCCATAAATTTCATTTTTGTACAGTTTTTAAGACCATCTTTTGTAAATATATTCAAATCCACGTTTTTTCAACCCTTCTATAAATTTTTCACTCATATCTAAATAACGTCCTATTTATAGAATTTTTTCAATTCTTTATTTACATAACTTCTTAACACATTTTCTACAACATACATTATTAAAATCATACTTATCACATATAATACCTTTTAAATCATATAACGTTGTTGCAAAAGATTTGGTACTATAGTTTTTTTTAATTTAAAATTTGAAATTTAAAATTTTTTATTTATAAATATAATTAATATGACAGATATAACGAATACAGTTGATACAGCAAATATATTGTATGATATATTATTAAAACAAAAAGATACAAATGGTAATATAAAATTATTAATGATTAGTGTTAACTCTAAATCAAAGATACCCTGTGATATATGGACAGGCATAGGATGCAAAAAATTATCACTAAAACACATACAAAATATATTTTACAATGAACATGTTAGAATGACAAAACGTAAAATTTCTATAAAACGTGAATATATCAATGATGATAAATTATGGTTAGTATATAAACAGAAATGATATATTAATAATTAAGAGAACGTCGATCTTTTTTTCGCATAATTATAGAAAGTCCCGTTATAGTTATAGGAATAGTAATTATATTTAGTTCTGGATGTTTTTTATGTATGTAATCAACCATTTTATAAGAATCCCCACAATATCCTTGGTCTGTATATTTTTTATGTATAGGATCAGTGTCATGCATAAATATAATTCCATAGCGATTTAATATTTTCAATGAATTCTCAAAATCCACTTTTGCGCTTTCGAAACAATGATCTGCATCTATAAATATCATATCAAAAGTATCTTTATTGATAGTAAAAAATTTATCAGTTGTCATTTTATGAAAAACACCTTGTTTATTCTTTCTAAGATCTTTAATATCAACACAAACTGCGTGTTTAACTACATTAAACACTTCGTCGAATGTTTCCCCATCATAAACCCCTAGTTCAAGATATTTTTCGCATCCATTAACAAATGCAAAATCTTTTATTATAAATTTATGTAAATTAATCATTGTATTTAATTGTGCATACACCATATTTAATATAAATATTTATATTAAATATAGTTTTATTTTCTATTGCTATATTTTATATTCATTTGTTTAATAAAATTTAGCAATTTCATATCTGTGTTTATTATCGTTTGTATTATTGCAATATCGTTTTTAATTAAAATTACTCTTATTTTTCGTGTTTTAGTACTATAAAAACAAGTAATCTTTAATTTGATAATATCATTTATAAATATTTCAAATGGGAGATAGAAACGATTTTTATCAGATATAACTATATTATTATGTAAATATGATTTTTCTTTATATCTAAGTAACTTTGTTAATAATGATTTATTATGCTGTATCTTAAAATTAAGAATAAAAAAATATTTCTTAATATCATTTATTTTCATCAACTCATTTATTTTATATAAAAAAAATAGTAATTATTTTTCTATATAAAATTTAATTATTATACTTATTTTCCATTCTTAACAAAGCTATAACTAAACAATATCCATGTCCAAATGAAAATTTACTATTATTTGACATTATTTTAATATTTTTCCCGTTTATTAACATAGTATCATCTGTAATAAAATTTTTATCTATATTATATTTATATCTTTATTTAAGTAATTTGATAATTCAGAACATCTTTTTCATTTTGTACTGATTTTCGAGTTTATATATAATTTAAAACATCGAATAGCAAGTTTGCTTTTATACCTATAACATATATCAACAGGATACATTACAAGATTTTCTAATTTGTATATCTATGCATCGTTTCCATTATTATATTAGTTTCGACATCATTTATCACCCTTGTAATTGTAGAGCTATATATATGAAACTAACATAATTATTTAAAATAAAAATTATACTACGAAATTTACTAATAATTATCAACCTTTATTTGTGATTGTGATATTCTCATATCGTAAGTTTGTATTTTAACATAACAATTTTATCATTTATAAATTGATTAGAGAATTGTCCATAAATTTTGTGTTGTATTACATTTAATTCATGTTTTATGCAATTGGAATATTTATTCAATTCGTGTTTCATATTCATTTCATGTTTATTATTTAATGTGATTACCAAATAATGGAATAAATATATAGCACGAAATGCTGCGTCAATTTTTACAACAAATTGTTGTGAATTTTCCCATCGGATAGAGGTAATTTTATGCAATATATGTTGAACAGACTTTTCTGAGTAGGTATTAGGTATTATATTTATATTTATATTATTTATTTTGTGTTTATAGGTATCTACATATAAACTTAATAATGCAATCTCCAAAAAATTACGTTTTGCTATCCACGATGTATTTGGATTAAATATCGTAGTTAATGGGGTATAAGATTTGAATTGTGTATATGCTACCCATTTTTCTCTAATTTTTAGTGTTGGTTTACTATGTGTACGTTCTTTATCCCTGCATATCTCACCATGTACTCCCATAGAAAATAATGCATCAAATATATTTAACTGTCTTGTATTATCAAAAATAAACTTATCGAAAACTGAGTTGTCAAAAAGGTATTTATTTTCGGTATGTAACATTTTACGTGTCATTCCTCTCACTTGTTTGTATGAAATTTTACGTTGCTGACTACTATATAATAGTTGAAAAGTATCCCATATAAATTCGATATATTTATCTCGTGAGTTTTTAAATTTATTTTTTAACATATGTGCATCTAGAATCATTATATATAAAAAATTATATATAATTTTTTTAATCAATTTTTAAAAATATAGATGATTATATTTTTGTAGTACTTTTTCCCATTTGCTATTCATACCTTTTATATCAAGACCTTTATTCATTAAAATATTTCTAGGATTATATTCTTTAGAATATATTTGATTTAAATTAGTTTCAAAATTACCATCAAATAATCCTACGTCATCCTTTTCTTGTTGTGTAAATTCATATTTAAATATACCTGTATTATTCATGATTACTGGAATATTACATGAAATTGCCTCTAATGCAGCTAAACACTGTGTCTCTACAGGAGATCCGAGAATAAAAAAATCAGAACAGTTTAATAATTCACATAATTTTTCTTGTTTAATTTTATTATAACATCGTGTATTATTTGTTTGAAATGTATTTTTATTATGAAGTGGATATTTACTTACTAATATCCATGTGATATCCCGTCTTCGTTGAATTAAATTAAATATTTGTGGCCATCCCTTAATAGATGTATATGAACCAACAAAAATACCTATTTTTTGTTTCATATCAAATCCATATTTAGTTCTTATTTTTTGTTTATCTATAGGTTTAAATAGTTCGGAATCTATTCCAATTGGAATAATTTCCATATCATATTCAGGATATGAACATGCAGTGTATATACTATTTGTTACTATAACATTTGCATTTCGTAATGTTTTTTCTTGTTGCAATCGAATGTCTTTGTCATAATTTCTCATTGCCCTTAAATTATCCTGTAAGTAAACGATATTGAATTTAGTATTATCGATAAGATTGATAAACGTCGCATTTTGAATTATCACTTTACAATTTTTATAGTGTGTATTTATATAATTTTTAGCCTCAACTTCATATTTAGCTTTACCCTTAACTGTATTTTTATCCACACCGTTAATATTAGGCAGTCCTTCAAGCATATAATTCCACAATACTCTTTCGTTATTAATCCCCTTTAAATTATCATTACATAGTACTACTTGTAAACTACTACGCTTGTCGTACTTTTTATCTTTAATAATATCATCTTTCTCGCCACATTGAAAGTGATATGCTAAACTATCGAATGCAGTATAATGTTTTACACCACATGCATTTAATTTACTAGTAAAGAATATATCGCCAGGAATTAATCCTTCTTTACCAGAATTAGCTATTGGTGTATTTAGTATTGTAGACTTTATTGACGGATTCCCTACAGGGTATTCTCCTACTAATTCAAAATATTCCTTTCTAATTAATAATGGACTATATAATCCACCTTCTTCACACTTTTCAACTGCTATTTTTTCTGAATACTTCAGAAACCCGTCTTCATCATAATCTTCAAGTACTTTACCAAAATTTTTTGATATTCCATATAATCCTGATGGCATTTTTCCACTTTCGATTAATCTTGACGACACAAACTTTTTATTACCTACATGTTTGAGTAAATTTGGTAATGTATTTTTATTATATCCCATATCACTATTTAAAAATAAAATATAATCTCCATTAGCTTTACGACCTGAAAAATTCCATGCTCTATACACATTTTTGATAAACCACTCTTCTTGTTGTTCTTTAGTATTTTCCCATATATAATGTGGAATATAATTCTGTTTTAAATATAGTTTTACTGCATCAGTTGCATCATTAGCCACAAAATAGAATTCATTTTGTTTCAAATCGAAATTTTTTAATACTTGTTCATATGTAAATTTTAACCATTTTACAGATTTATATATTAAACATGTAATAGATACTCCAGGTTTACAGAATATTTTTTTGTAATTATATGATTCTGCAACAAAGTCTTGAATACTTCTTATATTCAATACGATATCATCTTTGTATAAACCATCAGGAAATATAGATCGTGGTATTTGTTGTAATTGTAAATTATCACTATATCGAAAAGCTGGAATCTTATTTTCACTTATCAATCGATATAAATGAAACCCTTTCTGACCATTTTTTCTATAACAAATATATTTATTCATAAGGTTTAAATCATCAGCAAATCCATAATGTAATATAGGCAAATTTTTTACTTTCATTATGTTTTTTATTGTCGATGGATATTGGGGATGATGAAGTCCTTCTTGGATTGTATAATCCATTGGAGTGGTAACTTTCCAAAATCTGATAAACCATCCATCACCATACATACTATCTGTTCTCATGTGTGAATTGCATCTCCATATATTTAATTCTTTCATAGAAAATGCATCTATATTAGGTGAGTTTTCTAGTATGAAACATAATTTTTGAAATGTATATCTAGCATTCTTTGGTAAAATTTCATCAGTATCTACTCTTACGATAAAATCCGGTTTTAATGCTAGAGCCATTTTTAATAATGCCTTTTTATGACTCAATTCATCTCTAAAATTATTTTTTGTTCCTCGGATGATATTTTTAGTATATGTACTTAACAATTCATATGTACCATCAGTACTACAATCATCATAAAACACAGTATCATCAAATACAGGCATATTATATTTGATATATCTATCTAAATTTCCTGTTCTTATTTCATTATACACACATGTAAACCCGACAATTTTATACTTTTTATTGATTTTTCTTGCCATTGTCATATTTATATGTTGAACACTATCATACCTCTTATTGACGAGACGTATATGATTTAGTTTATCAATTACTTCCTTACATTTAAAATAATTAGTATCTAAAAATAACTGTAGATCGAAATTTTTAATTTCACATCTTAAAGTTATATATATAAAATTATTTAAATTACCATTAATTTTTTGAAGTTCGTCTTTGTTTGAAAGTACTAAATGTAATAATGTTATTTCCTTATCATTTAATTCATTAAAAGTATCAAAATTGTAACTTAATAACTTACTATTCGGTGTAGATTTCTTATAATATACGATATCTTCTGAAAAGGGATTGATTAAGTATATTTTATCTAGAGTTTCTAACATTTATTATAATTATTATGTTTAAAAATATTATTATTAAATTAAAAAATGTCTTGATAATACGATAATATTCCAAAAAAAAAACAAAATTCTTCCGAAAATGTATTATATCGTAATGATAAATAATAAGAGGTTACTACAAACTTATAAAATTGGTTATTTGTAATTAGAAAAATATATGTGTTACATATTTATATAAATAAATATTTAATTATAATGAATATTGATACTATTAGTATCATTTATTTATTTACTTCTAACATTAAAAATAAGATGAATTTATTTATGTTAGATAATTTTATTTATTGTAATTTAGCAAAATATATAGTATTAGATTCGAATTTACTAACCGATAACATACTAAAACAACATAGATTTAATAGTTTACATAATTTAAATTTGTGTTTCAATCCAAATGTAACTGATGATGGAATTAGACATATGCAGTTACATACTTTAGTTTTGAGTTTCAATCCAAATGTAACTGATGATGGAATTAGACATATGCAGTTACATACTTTAGTTTTGAGTTTCAATCCAAATGTAACTGATGATGGAATTAAACATATGCAGTTACATACTTTAGTTTTGAGTTTCAATCCAAATGTAACTGATGATGGAATTAGACATATACAGTTACATACTTTAGTTTTGAGTTTCAATCCAAATGTAACTGATGATGGAATTAGACATATACAGTTACATACTTTAGTTTTGAGTTTCAATCCAAATGTAACTGATGATGGAATTAAACATATGCAGTTACATACTTTAGTTTTGAGTTTTAATCAAAATATAACTGATGATGGAATTAGACATATGCAGTTACATACTTTAGATTTGAGTTATAATAAAAATATAACCGACGATGGAATTAAACATATACCGTTACATACTTTAAATTTAAAACGTAATAAAAATATAACCGATGATGGAATTAGACATATGCAGCTACATAATTTAGATTTGTGGAGTAATAAAAAAATATCTAACGATGGAATTAAACATATGTTTAATTACATATTTTAAATTTAAGCTATAATAAAAATATAACCGACGATGGAATTAAACATATGCAATTACATACTTTAGATTTAAGCTAGAATAAAAATATAACCGACGATGGAATTAAACATATGCAATTACATACTTTAGATTTGTGGAGTAATAAAAAAATATCTAACGATGGAATTAAACATATGCAATTACATACTTTAGATTTGTGGAGTAATAAAAAAATATCTGACGATGGAATTAAACATATGCAATTACATACTTTAAATTTGTGTTATAATAAAAATATAACCAACAATGGAATTAAACATATGCAATTACATACTTTATATAGCTAAAATAATTCTATTTATCATAATTTAGTTAAATATATAACAATATACTCGTGTTTACTACTCATAATGTACTAAAACAACATAGATCTGTTAGTTCACATAATTTCATTTTTAATATATTATAAATATATATATATTTAATTTATTTATAATAATTATATTATATTAAAACATGAATAGTAAAAAATGTGTAGTTAGTATTATTGGTATACGTCCAGATTTTGTCAGAACATCAGAAATATTAAAAAAATTAGATAAAGAATTTAATCATATATGTATACGTACTGATGAATATAGAGATACATTAGTAGCATATGCATTTTTTGGTGATTTAAAAATTAGATGTAGTGATTATTATTTGGAGAGTACTGATGATAATACATGTACATTTTATTGTAAATTATTTGTAAAAATGAATATATCACCAGAATTAATTATATTTGTTGGAGATTCTGATGTTACATGTTTAGCAAAACCATTTAAGCAAAAGGGATATAAAATTTGTCATATAGAAGCAGGAATGAGATCACATAATAAAAATATGTGTGAAGAACACAATAAAATAATTTGTGATCAATATAGTGATTTATTATTTGCATATCATTATGATAATAAAAAAGAATTACAAAAAGAAAATATAACTAAAAATGTATATGTAGTAGGTAATACTGTTTTTGAAGTGGTAAATAAATTATTTGACCCTTCGAAATTTGTCAATGATGATAATTATGATGGTAAAACCGACAGTGACAAGCTTATTAAACGTAAAGATATGATATTAGTTGATATACATCGAGAAGAAAATTTAAATTCTAAAAACAGAATGATTAATATAATTAAATATTTACATTATTGTTATGCTAAATATAATTTACCTATAAACATATTATTCTCACATAAATTAGAAAATATAATTAACAAATTCAATTTAAACATGGGTATTATAAAATTTACACCGTTAAAAAGATGGAGAACATATCTCAACACATGTTATCATTCATTATTTGTAGTATCAGACTCTGGGACAGCACAGGAAGAATTAGGGACATTGAATGTGCCTGTTATAGTTCCTCGTGATTATACTGAACGTCCACAATCATATGATGCAAATATGAGTATATATTTAAATATCAACAGTACACATAATAAAACTTGGTTGAAAACATTTGATTATATCGATAATATTCATAATAAAACATTAAAAATGAATTTAACATGGTTGGGAGATGGGGATACATCAAATATAATTATCAAACACATTCAAACATTCTTGGATTTACATATGACCGACAAGTTGGCTTAATCATAATTTGATAATTATATATAAATTTGAATAAGCGGATAAGTATATGTACATAAATTATAGTTCGATAAAAACATAAAAAAGGATATGATATTTAATCTGTATATCATGGTTATCTAAACTTAAAGAAGTGGATCAACACAGAAAAATGTTATATATAACATTTTATGTATCAAATATATTTACGTTTATGATTTTGAACGTTTGATTACTGCACCTAACTCATACTTTATCGTTTTATATCAAACGTTATCATAAAAAAGTGATATAATATCGAAACTTAAAAAGCAACTGATCAGCACAGAAAATACTATATATATATATAATATTTTTTACGTTTTCTACATCAAATATATCTATGTTTATAATTTTGAACATCAAGTACTGCATCTAACTCATCATTTATCGTTTTGTATTGAACGTTATGACGAAAAAAAATATATATTTTTTTATTTCTCAGAATATATATTTTATATGTCTAAAAAATCGATTATGTAGACATGTTCATAATTCGACAGTATCGTTTTGTGTTAATTATATTATTTTAATCACTCAGAATATATATATTTTATATGTCAAAAAAAACGATTATGTTGACATGTTCCTAATTCGACAGTATCGTTTTGTGTTAATTATATTATTTTAATCACTCAGAATATATATTTTTTTATTTCTCAGAATATATATTTTATATGTCAAAAAAAAT
>Ga0257125_1001034_pt1 | contig 31101 bp, 40 predicted proteins | sample SI106_200metaG_FD_190183 | JGI IMG/M metagenome (GOLD analysis project Ga0257125, IMG submission 190183) | Marine microbial communities from Saanich Inlet, British Columbia, Canada - SI106_200 | ecosystem: Environmental > Aquatic > Marine > Inlet | place: Canada: British Columbia | collected... | reverse complement strand
CTTGAGGAAAAGTAAAACAAAACATTTATTAAGCTGTTAGCCTAATCTATTTATAGGTGATTTAATATGGCATTATTTGGTTTAGGCACTATAGGAGTTATTGGATTTTGGATTGTTGTTATAATAATAAGTTCTTTAAAGATTGTAAAACAATATGAAAGAGGGGTAAAGTTTACATTAGGAAAGTATGTTGGGTTGATGCAGCCAGGATTAAGAATTATCATACCAATCATACAAACATGGGAAAAAGTAGATATAAGGATCAAAGCTATCGACGTTCCATCACAGGATTGCGTTACAAAAGATAACGTGACTATAAAAGTTAATGCTGTACTTTATTATAAAGTTGCAGAGGCAAGCAAAGCTATATTAGAAGTAGAAAGCTTTAATTTTGCAGTATCACAATTAGCTCAGACAACAATGAGAAATATTGTCGGAGAGTTTGAACTTGATGAATTGCTTCAAAAAAGAGAAGAAGTCTCTAAAAAGATCCAAAGCATAGTAGATAAAGAAACAGATCCATGGGGTATCAAAGTAACTAATATAGAGATAAAAGATATAGAACTGCCAGATACTATGAAAAGAGCTATGGCCCATCAGGCTGAAGCTGAAAGAGATAGGCGTGCAAGGATAACATTAGCTCTAGGTGAAAGCCAGGCAGCTGAGAAGTTAGCTCAAGCTGCAAAAGTGATTGGAAAAGAACCTGCTGGCCTGCAATTAAGGTTATTTCAGACAATGTCAGAGATCGCTTCTGAAAAGAACAGTACAATCATATTGCCTGTTCCTACAGAATTGATAGAATATGTTAAGAATATTAGCATGAAGAAATGATTGGTTTAATCCATTAACTTGAAGTAGATTATTAGGGTTTTTCTGAACCTTAGTAATATTTCTTGTTTTTATCTTTTCAAAACTTAGATAGATCATAAGACAATATAACCAGGTATGCTATAGAAATGTCAACTTTCCACTATCTTTTAAGATAGTGGTTAACCTCGCAAATCGATTTACTTATGGGAAGTTGAGCATGTCAAAAACCACTTAATAATTGAGTATCATGTAAAACATGCCACCATGCTTTAGCATGGTGGTTTTTGACAACCAACAAAAAAACAAAAGGTTTTTAAACAAATGGTCATTGACACTACTTAGCGATAGTTAATAACTTAAGAAAACAATAAATCTTAGATTTTTATAATTGATCTAAATTACCTCAAGAATCTATGAAATACCAAATTATGAATAAACAATAACAAGACAAAAATGGCTAACAAAAGTGTACTTTACAATGCAGCAGGAGTTTATAATAGTTATAAAAGGGAAATGTTATCTAATTGTCATGTAGTTATCCAGGATGGTATGATTGAAGAACTCGTAAGAGGAGAAATAAACCCTGAAGATTACCAGAAACAAGGATATGAAACAGTCGATATGGAAGGTCAGTATTTATTCCCTGGATTGATCGACGCTCATGCACACCCATTTTTGCCTCAAATATTTAGTCCAGGATTTCTTTTTAGTGGTTTTAGACAATGGGATGATCAGGTTCAGCTTAACTTAGATGGATTAGTTGAACAAGGAGTTGTTTATGCTCAGGATATGGGTTCAGTTGATGGCAGAGGAATAAGATATAAAAGAATGATAGATAGGGGAGAACTTTTAGGACCTGAAGTTGATACTGCACTTGCAACAATCAGTGTTAAAGGTGGTTTTCCAGAGACAGCACCTACTTTTCCATGGCCTATAACTAAAGTTACAGAAGGAAATTATATATTTAGAGGAGATACTGAACATGCACTAGATTTCGCCAGAAGGATGGCTGATCAAGGAGCTAATGTATTAAAAGTATATTTTCAATCTCATTCAGTTACTGATTATGCAGGACCTAGAGATGGATCACATACAATAGAAGATTATAGGAGAATAGAAACACCAGATGTAGATTGCATTACTGGATTGATAGATATAGCAGCCGAAAGAAGAATCAGAGTTGGGGTTCATTCATTATGTACAGAAGATTATGAAACTATAGTGAGAGCAGCAAATGAGAGAATAGCTGGAGATCAAGACTTATATGAGATTTTAAGGATGGAACATTCACCAGCAGGAAGGCTTAGTGATGATGTTATTGGAATGATGGCTAAGAATCAAATATTATTCTCACCAACATTAGCTATATATATGCAAAGCACCCAGGAATATACTCAGAAATCTATTGACAGATTAGCAGCTATGGAACAAGGGAACGGATCATTGATGCCTGAAGCAAGGAAGCAATTGACCGCAAGATTAGAAGCTGGATTAAGGCTAATTGAAAAAGGTGGAAAATATAAATGGGGGGAAGTCAAAGCAGGATTTATAGATAGAAGACCCTTATTAGCAGGTTACACTCAAGCAACTGAAAATGTGAAAAGATGCAGACAAGCAGGAGTAAAGATCCTTTTTGGTGATGATATGTATGGGACAGAACAAGGCTGGGATAATCCAATAATAGTTGAAATGATGGAAATGAGAAAGGCAGGATACTCCCCTACAGATGTAATTCACATGGCGACAAGGAGTAATGCAAAAATACTTGGCCTAAGTGGGCTAGGCAGCATAGAGGGAGGGAATAAAGCAAGCATACTTGGATTAAGTTCAGACGGTTCTCAAGACATTAAGGCATTTAGAAGTGATAATATAGATACAGTTATGATAAAAGGAAAACTCAGAAAAATAAATGGAAGATTATTAAAAAAATAGTTCTACTATCCACAGTTTGTAAAGCAAACATTTATAAAGACAAGGGCTATTCTATATAGTATAACTTACCATTTGTTTTAAATTATGGAGGTAATAGAGATCAAAAATTCATCGGAAATCAAAGATTTATGAGTGTGCTCAAAAAAGCAAGGCTTTTTTGACATATAAAAAATTCTAAAATTTTTTATGACCTAAAAATCATTGAATTTAGATTTCTAGTTTCTCCAATAAATTGGAGGTGAAATAAAATGAAAAAGTTTGATTTTGTCTATGAAGACAAAATGGAAGATTTTAGGGATAAGTGATTTCCTAAAAACTTCACCTTATAATTCTAAATTACTTAAAACATTAAATATTTATACTATTGTTCTTAATTTAAGCATATGATCAACCAAAAAAGTTTCAGATGTTTAAGATGTGCTGACTGCTGCAAACATCTTATCGTAAAATTGTATAAAGGAGATATATCTAAGATTAAGAAAGAAGGTTATGGAGATTTCTTTGTCTATGATAATCATATCAAAAGTAATGTATTAAAGCAGAAGAATTTTAAGTGTGTTTTTTTAAGCAAAAAGAAAGGAGAATATTATTGTAAGATCTATTCAATTAGACCAAAAGTTTGTAGGGGATATCCTTTTGTTGAGAATAAGAAAGTTGATAGTTGTAAACCGATGATATTTGGGAAGTTATAATAAGATTAATTTTTAAGTTAAGCTAAGTTGTATCCTTAGGTTATCTTCTAGAAGCACTTAAAGAACTAGAAGCTAATCTGCCAAGCCCGGGAAGAATATCCCTTTGTATTTCAGCAGCAAGTGCAAAATAATCTTGATTTTCTGATACCATACAAGCACGCCCCAATTCAGTATATGCAACTAGAGCATCACCATATTGTTTACTAGATACCAATCTTTCAGCTTCTTGTCTTAATTGAGGAATAGTTTTTGTAGCATCAGTTGGTGTATATGCAGAGGGATTAGACCTTAATCCTAATGCAGCTGCATTTCTATCCATACCATGGCTCGCCCTAATACTAGCAAATGGATCGTCACTTGTTGTTTCATCATCAATAGATGAATCAGAACCTCCATTAGTAGGTTGAACAACTGCTTCTATAGTAGTATGACCATCAACTGTTCCTGTAGAATATTGATCTGTAGTATTTTGACCACTAACACCTGGCTCATAATCAGGACAAAGTTTTCTTGCATCCTTACGCCTGGATTTAGCAAGTTGTCCTCGAGAAGCATCTCTATATAATGCCCAAGAAATTGCATGATACCTTTGAGCTACACCTTTTTCACCTTGATGTTCTAGATATGATGCTAATTGAGAAAGACGATAATCTGCACTCCCCAAAGTAGGATCATCTAATGCCTCAGTTACCCTGCTTAATCCTGTCAAGCCTGACTGTACTTTAGAACTCAATTGTGCTGAAAGACTAAGTACTTCTTTTCTATGATCTACAACTGATCTAGTCAATATACTATCCATATATTGATGTAGTTCAGCACTTGAATAAGGTTGCATTGTCATAAACATGGATAATCACACTCCATTTATAAATCTTCCTATTTTAATCACTTTTAAGTAGTTATAATTTCAAAAATCCAGAATAATTGAATTAGGGTAACAAGGTAGTAACATTTTTAAAGCGCCAGTAATTTCTTATTGTAGTTAATAATAATAAATGACTATGGAGGTAGTTAAATATGGCACAGTTTAAATTATGCATAGCTAATCCTAAAACAGGAAAATGTTATCAAAAAGAAGTTAAAGATGATGAAGCAGAACCATTCATTAGTTTAAATATTGGTGAGAGTATCACTGGCGATTCTTTTGGAATGACCGGTTATGAATTTACTATTACTGGCGGTTCTGATTATTGTGGTTTTCCTATGAGACATGGTATTATGGGATTAAGGAAGAAAATCTATTCATATGGTGGAGTTGGTTTTCCTGGATTAAAATCAGGTCAGAAGAAAAGAAAAACAATCTGTGGTCATAAAATACATGATAAGATTACTCAAATAAATCTTAAGATAACAAAAGAAGGTTCTAAAAAACTAGCTGATATATTTGCTGGCGGAGAGAAGAAAGAAGAAGGAGCAGACTCTCCTAAAGAAGAAGCTAAACCTGAAGCAAAGGAAGCACCCAAGGTAGAAGAAAAACCGAAGGAAGAAAAGCCAAAAGCAGAAGAAAAGAAAGAATAGATAAACATCAGAAAGATTAAACACATTTCAGGAAGAATAACTAAATATGCCAAGAAAAAAAGCAGTTACCAAAAACGAAGAGGCCTTACAACCAGTTGTAAATATAGGCATGGTCGGGCATGTAGATCATGGAAAGACCACTCTGCTTGAGAGATTAAGCGGGAAGTGGGCAGATACTCATTCTGAAGAGATGAAAAGGGGCATTACTATCAGATTAGGTTATGCTGATGTCACATTTAGAAAATGTGAGAAATGCGGAAAATACACAGTAGACAAGAAATGTCTGCCTTGTAAATCTGACACTACAATCCTTAGAAAAATAAGCTTTGTTGATGCACCTGGACACGAAAGCCTGATGGCAACTATGCTTGCAGGAGCAACAATAATGGACGGAGCATTACTCCTTATAGCTGCAAATGAAGAATGTCCTCAGCCTCAAACAAGAGAGCATATAATGGCTCTTGAAATTATCGGAATAAAGAATATAATTATAGTCCAGAATAAAATTGACCTGGTGTCAGAAGAGCAGGCAATAAAAAATTATGAATCAATAAAGAAATTTATAGCTACAACAAGCTATAAAGATATACCTATAATACCTATTTCTGCCCAGCATAACGGCGGTATCTCTAATCTTATTGAAGCGATTGAAACTACTATCAAGACTCCAAAAAGAGAAATAAAAAAAGACCCATTGATGTGTGTTGCAAGATCTTTTGATGTTAACAAGCCAGGCACTAAAATAGATAAGATCCAAGGCGGAATATTGGGAGGAGCATTGAAATATGGCATATTAAAAGATGGTGCAGAGATAGAGATAAAACCTGGTTATGAAGTAGAGGAAAAAAACCAGAAGATATGGAAAACAGTGAAAACAAAGATCATTGGTCTAAAATCAGGAGGAACTTCATTAAAAGAGGTCGGACCTGGAGGATCAATCGGTGTTTTAACTTCATTGGATCCATCTATTGTTTTTTCTGATAAATTAGCTGGTTCAATAGTTGGCTTGCCAGGAAAGCTCCCAGAAGTATGGTCTAATCTAAATCTTGAGGTTCACTTATTAGAAAGAGTAGTAGGATCAAAACAAGATCTGGATGTTGAACCAATAAAAAAGGCAGAGGCATTGATGCTTAATGTTAATTCTGCCGCTACAGTAGGCATAGTATTTGAGTTAAAAAAAGGTATTGTGAAATGCAAATTAAAACTGCCAGTATGCGCTGATATTGGTTCAAGAGTAACTATATCCAGAATGATAGGAAATAGATTTAGATTAATTGGTTATGGAATAATAAAAGATCAATGAATCGCTTTTTCTTTGTAAGTATTATTGCAGACAGGACATTTAAAGATATCTCCATGTTTTTTCATCTGGTTTTCACAATAGAAACAATAAGTCTGAACTTCAGCTTTTTCTATTATTATCTGTTCGCAACATGGATCTGAATCGACCATTAACATCTTATACACCCCTATTTATCTGTAAAATCATTCATACTATCGCCAGAATTTATGAATTTCATACCATAAATCTCTTCTAATTCTTTCTTTTTCTTGTTTTCAAAAAATACATAGTTGTCCATTTTAAATCTCCATCCCCTGTAATAACTACGTAGATACTATTCTTTTTATATAACTATGCCTTAAAATTTATAGTATTTATATAAATAGGAAGATTTATATATAATATGATAAATACATATTAACTATAAAGATTTATATATGTAATCGGGGGATTTGATTAAATTAATAATAAGAGAATGGAATATAAAACTATGGGGTGAACCACATGAGAAGAAAAGTAATACAAATAGCAGACAGTACACAGTTAGTTTCTTTGCCTAGGAAATGGGCTTTGCAACATGGAATTAAGAAAGGAGACGAAGTAGAAGTTAAAGAGGATGGAAGTAAAATTATTATTTCTACTGATAAAGGTGAGGATCTTGGTTCTGTAGAAGTTGATATAACTGGCTTAGATAGAGATTCATTAATGTTCTTAGTAAGATGTTTATATTATAAAGGATATGACGAGATAAAAGTAAATTTTAGTAAACCAACTACTATGCACCACAAAACTGGAAAAGAAGTTACTGTTGTTTCTTCAATACATGAAGAAGTCAACAGACTAAATGGAATAGAAGTAATTCAACAAAAGGAAACTTATTGTTTGATTAAAGATATATCTGAAGGGAGTATTAAGGAATTTGATGATGTATTGAGAAGATTATTCTTGCTTTTAGAAGATTCAGGTAAAGATCTATTAGAAGGGGTAAAAAGTGGAAATTTTGTATTGTTGGATACAATAAATGAGAAGCATAATACAATAACCAAATTTGCCGCATACAATCTAAGACTTTTAAATAAATTTGGTCATCCTGATTCAAAGAAAACAAATTCATATTACCACATCATTTCATCTATCGATGAAATAATTGATACGATAAAATATTCTGCAAGATATGTTCAATCAAAAAAAATAAATGCATCTAAAGATACTGTATCAATACTACAATCTATACATTCTGTACTTAGCATATATGTTAATTTTTTCTATAAATTTGATTTTAAGAAAGTAGATGAGATGAGTAGAAAAAGAACAGATATTCTAGAGAAGATAAGTACACTGACAAAAAGAACTCCACCAAACGAGATATTAATATTGAGCAGTATGGAACAGATATTAGAGGTAGTTATCCATATGGTTGTTACGAGAATGGCATTAGAATATTAGTTTAATCAGTTCTATGGACATGCTCCATAAAATTAAGAACTTCAACCTCCACATGCCTATGTGTATTTCCAGGCATAGTGGGGTGTACCCTTAACTGGTTGACACAAGCATTGTCTTGTTGAAAATAAACTAACTGATCAAGAGGTATACCAAATATATTATTCAATAAATAAGGATTGTAAAATCCATGTCCAACAACTAAAATACTAGCATTTTCGAATTTGCTAAGTAGTAGATTATAAAATGCACTTGTTCTTAACATAACTTGTTCAGTAGTCTCTCCAGGCATACCATCTTTTGGAGTTATATGTGGATTAGTACCATCACAGATATCTTGTTTATAAAAAAGGTAATGTGCAAGTGATGCTCCATCAGTATCAATGGTGTCGTATTTTTCACCAGTAAATCTACCAAAATCACGCTCCCTAATTAAATCAGTAGTTGTAAGTCCTATGTCCCCCCTACCACTAAGGATAATCTGAGCAGTATCTACAGCCCGGGTTAAATCACTTGAATATATTGCATCTACCCTCACATTCCTCAAATATCTTGCTAAAGCATGTGCTTGATCTTCACCCCTGGAAGTAAGAGCAGTATCAAGACTGCCTTGAATCAATGAATCCCTATTATGGGTTGTTTCCCCATGTCTAGTCAATAATAATGTTAACATAGTAAGTGGAATTATTTTATTACTTTTAAAACTTTCTTTTGGTGTCACTTTATGATAGTTAATAATAGAAAGGTTTTTAAATAGTAATCTGTTCTTTTTTAGATAATGACAGGGACAACTCTAAACTTTGACGGGCTTTACATGCCTAGAAAGAGTTTTGATTTATTTAATGATTCAAGCGAATTAGTTAGTTCTACAGATCTTACTACCCATAGATTAATTGAGGTTGCAATGGGAAGATATAATAAAGAGGTTGATGATTACTGGCGTAAAATGGATGGAGTCTGGGCAAGGGAAGAAGCTGCTTTCTTAGGACAAGATAAGCCATATCATGAATTTTTGCCAGGAAGGTTTTTCACATATGAAACTATTGCACAAAAGATTATAAATGAACTAGGAGATTGCACTTCAGATTCGGAAACACTTGATCTAGGGTGTGGAAGTGGAATTTGTCTAGCAATACAAGCAAAAAAGGGTGTTGGAAGGGTTCGTGGTTTTGATCGATCATATGCTGCGCTTAATTTTCTGGAAGATCTTGCTACGCATTACAATGTAAGGGGTAATGTTGAAACACGACAAGGAGATTTTTATGCTACTGGCTATGATGCAGATAGATTTGACGCAACATTTAATTTAGGTGTTTTTGAACACTTAAAACCAAATGATCAAGGAATATTAATGGATGAAATGGTGAGGGTAACTAAACCAGGGGGGATTATATTAGTTGCAATACCCAATGAATCTAGTGGATTACATAAAGCTAGTAGAGCTAGAGAAAAAGGATTTATGGAGTATGTATTGCCCATGTTAAAACAGCATCATGCTGTTGATTTAACTCGCCTTTTTGAAGATAGGGATATTGGAATTTTAAGAAGGGATTCCACATTGATTGCTCCGCCATCTGCAATACCTGTAAGATATTTTAGTAAAGCAGATCTTGAAGCTTATAGTAAATTGCCTAAGATGACTGGTGCTAACAATCCAGATGAATTAATGAAATTTTGGAGAGTGATGGAAGAAAAAGTTATATCACCTGAAGATAGAATAAGGATGGGCTGGCATACTTATATAATAGGAAAGAAGAGTTAGATACTCCTTGTAAATCAATCTAGAACTCCACTATCTAATATATAGCTTATAAATGCTAATTTGGATGCATCAGATTTCTGATTTGCTGTAGGTAACTCTGATCTAATAGGTTCAGGAACATCAGATATATCAAGCCTTCTAGTTCGAGTTTCAAATAATTCTAAAGCAGCAACTGCATCAAGGGGATTATAATCCGCAAATAATAAATTGTCTATATGATCCATACCCTCTGAAATTGCACGCCTTAATCTACTAGTATCCCCATCATAAACTAATTCCCTACATAACAAAATACCCCGTTCTGGACCGACTAAATCATCCCAATAACCAGTTCTAGCCCCACCACTAATAGGACTAGCAACTTGTCTAAAAGAACCGCCCATCTGACCAGCAACCGCCCTTAATTCTAACGTAGAATCTTTAGGTGTAGTTGGTGATCTTGTAAGCCCAGTGTAATGTGTTATATACCCACTCATATTCCTTAAGGTCATCATTTTATAAATTTGGAGTTTATTATTTTGTTTATAAATCTTACTCTTTTTAATAGGGGGTTATATAATTTATATATTTAGTTTTTAGTAATATTTTTATAGCTTAGTCATTTAGTCATTTACATGACAACAGCAAAAGAACTAAAAGCAGGAAATTATGTAAATATCAATAACGAAGTTCTCAAGGTCGTTAGAAAAGAAGTTGTTGCTTATGGTACACATTCACACTCCAAGACCAAATTATTTGTTCAGGGTCTGTTCTCAAAAGGCGAAAAATCTTTTAATCTAAACCACCATGATCATGTTGATGTTTTGGATATAATCAGAAAAAAAGGGCAGGCTATCTCAAAATCTGATGATAAAGTTCAGGTAATGGATATTGTCAGTTATGAGACAATTGATGCAGATGCTGATCCTGAGCTGTTTAGTTCTATCAATGAAGGAGACGAAGTTACGTTTATCAATTATAAAGGGCGAGCGATGGTATTAGGTAAGAAGTAGAAAAGTTTTAGGAATTTGCGTTTCCTAAACCGTTTTGGAATAAAAATTCCAAAAAGTTTATATACCAATTAAATTAAATGTATTATATGAAATTTTTTAAGAAAGCTAAGCTTCCAAAGGTAATCGTATTTGCAATAGCTTTATTGGTAATAATCCTGCTTATTTTCCTAATCAAGAACGGTTGGGATGTACCTCTAGCTGTTCAAAACATCTTAGAGTTGTTTGGAAAAGGCAAGAAATAATTCCTTGTTCTATCAATTTGATTTAAATTTAAGTTATTTATTTTTTAAGTTTATTCTTAACTTTTAAAGCTATATCTCCAATAGATCCAATTGGGCAGAAATAATTGCACCAGAATCTTGGAATAAAAAAAGCTAAGATAAATATGATTAAAGATATAGTTAAACTCCAAGCATATAGATGATGTGTTTCCTTAAAAAAGAAACCAAATTTGGAATTTGCAAAGAACATCCCTACAATTACAAAGACAGTAAAAACCAGCACTACGTATCTTACATTTATCAGCCATCTTGGCATACAGATTCTTTTTTTAGTTATCTTACATTGTTGGTCCTGCAATGTTCCAAATGGACATAGTTTATAGCACCAAAACCTTTTGTCCAGATTCAACAACAAGAATGAAGGCAGAGTTATAGGTAACAATTCACCCCAAAAACATTTCCTTGGACAAACCTTACAAAATATATAAGGTATCTTAAAATAACACCTTAAAGCAGGAAATAATGCGATAGGCAAAAATAAGATCCCATACAATATCTTTAGTTTGTTATTTAGTTTGTTTATCTTTATTTTTTTCAGAAAAGCTAACAGGATTATAATAAAAGCAGCTATTATTGAAATTGTAATGATTATATTATAAGTTGGACTCCAGAAAAAATCTAATCTATGATAAACTTTACTAGGTATTGTCCAGATTATAAACAAAATAACCAATAAAAGACTGACTAAAAAATATGCTAGATCTCTCGTTTTCATCTTACTTCTTTTTCTTAGCCCCTAATTTCTTCAATGGTCTTCCATGATGTAATTTATGAGCTAAACCCAGAATCCTAAAAACTTTAGTTGTACAAGTTGGACAATCCCCTTTTATAGATAACCTATTGTTTTTCATAACATAATATTCAGGATCTTTAACATTGACTTTCTCCTTGCACTTGACACAATAAGCGATTACCTTAGATTGCTTCTGAGGTTTACTTTTTGGCTGAACCACATTATCAATCACTTTACGTACATCTTGTTCACAAAAAAAACAATATAGCTCATCTTCCAATAGATTTCTGCTGCAATAAGGGCATTTTCTTGTCATTTTCAAATTAGTTTTATTTCATTGTTTAATTAATTTATTATTTTTTATTAGTTTTATTTATTATTTCTTTTTATTAGTTTGTTTTTATTGTTTAATTAAGCTATCTTTATTAGTTGTATTTATTGTTTAATTGATTTTATTTTTTATTGAGTTTATTTATTATTTCTTTTAGTTTTATTTCATTATTTAATTAAGTTTAATTAATTTATTATTTTTTTTATTAGTTATTTATTATTTTATTGTTTTGTTTTTAGTTTTATTTCATTATTTAATTAATTTATTTTTTAGTTTGTTTTTATTGTTTAATTAAGTTATCTTTATTAGTTTTATTTCATTGTTTAATTGATTTTAGTTATTATTAAAAAAACAAAAAAGCCAACAACAATCGGTTTTGACACAATTGTATCTTCACCACATTGTCGGCTTTTTTGGGTTTGGCGACTCGCTTCAGAAAAGGACACCATTAGTTTGGCGTTTGTGCCCTTTCCCAATCTATTTCTTGGTTTTTCTGTATTCTAGGAATGAATATAAAAATAAGTAAAGCACCAGTGAAATAACTGGAACTAAGATAAACCACATCATCTGATCTATAAAGAATATTGAAGAAACCATGATCAAAGCCATTATCTTAAAAAGTTTTGAACCTAACTGATGAGTCTTATCCCAAACACCTTCATCTGCCAATGTCCAGGGTGTTCTAATCCCTATGAAATAATTTCTTTTTGTATGTTTTAGCATAATTCCTATATAGAAAAACAAGACAGATATAGCAGGAATCATAACATAACCCATGTTTATATCTATATTGAAGTTTGGAAGCAATGTTGCTGTGTATATCGTAACAAAGAACAATACCAATAATACCTTAAATCCATAGAAATGATCCTTGAATTGCTCAAAGTTTTTTTGATAAACCATAATTTTTGGCAAGAATTGGAAAAGAAGATATATTCCTGCTAAGAAAATAGGCATCAAAAAAAGCCCCATAAATCTGCTACCATAATCATCTACTTCGCCTTTTGCATTCCAGTGAGTTGGCATCTGATCAGGCATTTTAGGATATAGATATATTGATGTTATAAAGACTGCAATTATTAAAATGATCAAAGGCAATTCTTTTTTTAGATTAGTTGTTGTTTTCATATTACACCTATTTGTTTTTCTTTTATTGTATTCAATACTAGGACTGTTTCTGTCCTTTCCATGAATTCATAAGCCTGTGTCTTTTTTAGGAAAGAGTCCATTGATTTTCTGCTTTTAAACTTTGCAATTATGATAGAATCAAAATCGCCAGTTACATCGTAAACAGCAAAAATATTTGGGTCATTGGCTATTTTCTTTTCTAATTCAAAGAGTTTACCCTTTGCTATACGCATTTTTATTATAACACTTACATCATAACCAATTTTTTCATAGTCAACAGAAGTAGTATATCCTTTGATTATGCCTTCTTTTTCTAATCTTTTTACTCGGTGCATGACCGTCGCAACAGAGACCTTAACCCTTTTCCCAATCTCCCTATATGAGAGCTTAGAATCTACAATTAAGACATTTATTATCTTTTTGTCGAGGTCATCAATATTCATTTTAGCTAAACATTTGTTTAATTTTGTTAAGTTATTTAGGTTATAATTAAACATATATTTAAATCTTTCTATTTTTTGTTATCATTTGTTTAGTATTACATGGAAAAAGTATATAAACGTGCTAGTTTTATAGTAGAATAAACAATCACGGAGGGGATAAAATGCCAGCATTAAACGCAAAAACAAAAGAAGATGTAATAAAACTATGTGATGAACATAATGTAAAATTTATCAGATTATGGTTTACAGATATTCTAGGAAAGCTAAAGAGTTTTGCTATAACAAGGTCTGAACTTGATGATGCTCTTGAATCTGGAGTTGGTTTTGACGGCTCTTCGATTGAAGGTTATAGGGATATTGAAGAATCAGATATGATGGCAATGCCAGACCCAACAACATTGCAGTTATTGCCATGGCAATCAAACGATGATAAGAAAGTTGCAAGGATATTCTGTGATATTGTAACTCCAGACGGAAAGCCATATGCTGGTGACCCAAGACATATACTTAAGAAACAGCTTGAAAGAGCAGAAGCTATGGGCTATACTTTTTATTTTGGTCCTGAGCTCGAATATTTTTATTTTAAAAATGATAAAGGAACAGATATAGTTGAAAAAGCTGGTTACTTTGATCTAGAGCATCTTGACATAACATCAGAAGTAAGAAAAGAAACTGTACTTGCTTTAGAAGATATGGGTCTTACGATAGAATGCGAGCATCATGAAGTTGCTCCTTCACAGCATGAAATTGATATAAGATATTGTAAAGCTTTGAAAATGGCTGATAATGTACAGACCTATAGGGCTGTAGTTAAAGAGATTGCACGTAAGAACGAACTATATGCCACATTTATGCCAAAGCCTATCTTTGGAGAAAATGGTTCTGGAATGCATACCCACATGAGTTTTTTTAAAGATGGGAAGAATCTGTTCTTTGATGAGAATGATAAATACCATATATCAAAAGAAGGAAAATCATATATTGCAGGAATATTAAAACATGCAAGGGAATTCTGTGCAATTACAAATCAATCTGTAAATTCATATAAAAGATTAGTTCCAGGGTATGAAGCTCCTGTTTATATTGCATGGAGTACTGCTAATAGGTCAGCTATGGTCAGAATACCTAATTTTAAACCAGGTGCTGAAAAAGCTACAAGAATGGAACTTAGATGTCCTGATCCAGTCGGCAATCCTTATCTGCAGTTTGCAGTGATGATCGCTGCAGGCCTTGAAGGTATTGAAAAAGGCTATACATTAAGTGATCCTGTAAACAAAAACATCTTTGAGATGAGCAAAGAAGAGATGAAAGAACTTGATATCCCAACATTACCTGGAAATCTAGGCGAAGCGATTGAAGTAACTGCTGGATCTGAATTGATGAAAAAAGCTCTAGGAGATCATGTATTCAACAGATTTGTAGAAATCAAAAGGATGGAATGGGATGAATATAGGATGCAAGTAACTGATTATGAAATAAAGAAGCTGTTGCCTTCTTTATGATTATTTTTTTATTTTATTTTTTAATTGTTTATAAGTATAAAACTTTAGTTTCAGACTTTACTAAATTAAAGAAAATTTCACTATTGATTAGGATTTATTAAATTTTCTTGTTGATTTAGAAGTTTAATAATGCATATGGATTTGTTATAATATGGTATTGTTTGTTCGTTTAATAGTAACATATTCACCTGATGTACATAAATCATAATTTCTAGGTAAATCAAGCCTTGATACGTTAAGAATAGATAACCCTGCTTTTTGTACCCACCTAAAAGTATTATGCTCTAAACTTTCCGCATTTGCACATCCATTATCCCAAGGTATGTAAAATCCAGCCATATTGTCTGGTCTAAAACCCATGGGCAATACAAAGTGACTATGATCTGAACTATGATGCCACCCACCTCCATCAACCATGTTATATTTTCCAGATACGGGATCATAGACCCATTCTTCCCCTAAATCTAATCCAAAAGGCAATTTAAGTGCATCACCATGGAATACATATAATGAAGGAATATCGTCTGAGATAAATTCCATAAATCCATCATGAGGACCAACTTTTACAACCCTTAATTCAAGAGGTTCTTCTGGAATATTCCCATAAAAATGCAATCCATCACTTACATCAACATAATCACAAGGATCAAAAGGCATAAATGCTCTTTCCTGAGAAAAAATTAAAGGTCCACCAACTGGTGAAGCAAAAGTGTAAGAATCATAATCAATATCAGTCGAATCTGAGAGAACACAAAATTCAACATGCGAACTAAATTGAGATGGTACAAACCCTGCTTCTCGAGCCATTTGATGTAACCTAACAACTTGAGGCAAAAGTGATTCACAGTTTTCTTCAGAATAAGTATTATTCCAACAAGCATTAAGATCAATTTTTGTCACAATTTTACCATTACAATCAACTAAATATTGGAGTATGCAATTTCTATTGCCTAGATTTAAATTTTGAAATGTCCCACTGACAAAATTAACTACATAATAACCTTTAAAATTAGGATGATCCACAACAGACCCCCTTAACTGGGAATTATTTTGCCATTGTACAATAAAACTTTTAACTCCATCAAAATCATCATGCCCTTCCCATCTAGCATACTCTAGGACTTCAGGTCGCTTTGATCGTTCAAGAATCATATCAAAAACCCTGGGACCACTAAAACCAGATTCCCAACATAAACTATCTAAATTAACCCCCCTTGTAAGAAGAGCCCTATATTCATCCAACCCAATATCTTGTCTAAGTAACCCCTCATCTGGTTTTCCATTTAAATCATATGGCGTACAAAAGGGTTGTGTATCTAACATATCAACTAACCCATTATGGTCACCTATACCTGATGGCCTTACAATTGGGGGTGATGCAAGATCAAATAATGGAATTTCTTGCCCAACAGTATATATAGAAAAAGGCAAGACATCAACTGTATGTGCTTTTTCCTGAACTAATAGACTAGCTGTTTTTCCACCAAACTGATCTATTAACTGCTGATGCTTCCAAGGAATTGATTCTTCTTTCCCCATATATAAGAAGAATGAAGTTTGATTTAAAAAACAAATGTATTCTAAGTGGGGTATTTTACTAAATTAAGATGTAATTGATAAATAGAAAAATTGATTTATTTGTTAAAAAATATTTTGATAGATTATAGGGTCTTAAGTAGTCTTAAATTTTTTAACCATATTTCTTTTAACATAACACTAAAACAGAAAGATTTATATATTAGTTCTTATGGATAACATACATGAAAGGAATATACACCTTAGAAAAAATCCAGAAAGAAAGAGATATTAGTAAACAAGCTGCTATAAATCTTATTTCAAGACTTAGGAAAAAAGGTTTTGTTAAAACCTCTGGAGGGGGAAAGCAGATAAGGCTGTATAAGATAAGTGATAAACCCCTACAAGAAGACAATGGGATGTATAGCATCATCAATAAATATACACCAATAAAACTTGCCCCATCTATTATGCATATTGTTTATGGGAAAAAATACACAGTTGAACAAACAATAGTTGATTGCCTTAAAAAAAATGATTCTAGGCATAGTTTAGCAGCTGTCTTTTTATTAAATAATATTCGAGACTGGAAAAAACTAAATAAATTGATTATAGAGCATAAACTTGAGAGCAAATTCAATATCCTATATAATCTTGCAAGAGAGAATGTGAGGGTTAAGAAAATGCCTGCTTTTTTTGAGAAAGATTTATCTAAGTCTAAGAAAAAAATTCATTTAGATATAAATAAATTCGATATAACAGGTGCAAGATGATAATAATAGAAGACCAAAATCAATTGTTTTTATTGATTGCAGACAAGATATCCAAAGATATCGAATGTGTCGCTTTTGGTGGAACTGCTATGATGTATAAGCAGTATAAAAACGCTACAAAAGATATAGATCTAGTATTTTTTGACCTAGAAAGCAGAGATGAATTTGCTAGGGCAATAAAAAAATTAGGCTATAAGGAATCTAATTACTTAAGAAGTATTTATCCAAAAGAGAAAAGCAAGATGAAAACTGCTCCGTTAATGTATACTCGGGGGGATGAAAGATTTGATTTATTTGTTAAAAATATATTTAATATCAAAGTAAATGAAAGTATAAGGCAAAGATCTACAGATATAAGGGACTTTAATGGAAAAAAGCTGTTAAGACTGAGAATACTGGGTGATGAAGATTTGATCTTATTGAAAGCAATAACATCCAGAGAAGGGGATTTTAAAGATATTGAAGAAATATGCAAAAATAATCCAAATATTGATTGGGGGGTTGTAGTTAATGAAGCGATAAATCAAGGTAATTTATTGATTGTTATTGATCTTGAAGAAAAGATGAAAAAACTGGAGAAAGAGTTTTTTATTAAGAAAAAATATTTTGATAGATTATACGCTTTTGACAAATCTTAATTATTTTATCTCTTTCTCCCTGTATATATTTAGGATTAATCTGGATCTTGTTTCGATAACTGATTCATGTTGTTGTAATTTCTTAAGGAAACTATCTAGTTTTCTTGTCGTGTAGAACCTTGCCAATATCTCTGCATCATAATCACCAGTTGTATCCATCAATAAGAATACAGAAAGGTTTGATGAATATTCTTTTGCCAAATCATAGAAACCGCCTTTTTGGATCTTTATATCGATCAGAACTTCAACAGCATAACCTAGTTTTTCATAATCTATCACTACTGTCTTCTTTTTTATTATTCCTGAATTTTTTAACCGCTTTAATCTATTATTAACAGTCCCCAAGGCGATATTACAATTTATTGCAAGTTCCCTGTTAGTGATATCTGCATCTATAAGTAATAAATTTACTATTTTCTTGTCGATATCATCTATTTTATTGTTCATTTTATACAGTTATAACCCATATAAATTGAACGAATATATAAATTTATTGTTTTTTTTAATGTTTTGTTCATAAATTTGTAGAAAAACTATTTAAAAGACCAAGTGTTTGTGTTTAATAAGATGAAAAAACAAACAGATACTAATCCAGGAGAAGGTAAAGATTATGCTACATTAGGACAATTTGTTAGTCAGGATTATGCAGATGCTATTTTTCTTAGTGTTGGAAAACGAGGAGAACCAGAGTACCACCATGATGAATCCAGTGCAAGAACTGTTGCAAGGGCAATTGTTTCTGAAGTACATGGAGTAGTTTCATCCATAGATGATATTGATACTAGAGAAGTAAGTGGATTTGATTATGATCCACATGAAAATAATCCTAACCCTGATGATAGATACCCTGTTAAAGTAACTTATGGATTTACTTTTTATAATGGGGGTAAAAATCCAATTGGGAGAGTAAGTGCAACAGTAATAGACATAGACTTTGGAGAGTATGCTGTTGAAAGTCAATTTGAAGTTGGAATAACAGGGGGTAAGGTCCCTGGTTTTTTAGTAGATACTGTAGATCGTGCTTTTTGTAATGGTAGTGGACTACACTTAAGAAGAGATGGTTACGGGATAAAAGGAAATGATGGTGATGAAGATGCTTTTGCAATCTGGAGAAGACAGGGAGATGAAAGAACAATATATCTTAATGATGCAGTGATGAGAATGATCCATGATAGATTAAAACCTAAATTAGGTTAAAATCAATACCCCAACCCAGAACTCTTAATTATTTCTTTATCTTTAGTTATTATCAATGCTTCTATGTTTTTAGTATTCTCTACAAAATTTAGAACTAATGATAAAGCTTTAGAAGATATAGGTGTAACATTAACACCCAAAGTAGCACCCTATAGCTTGTATGCAAGACCAAATGCATGAATGATTGTTTCAATATTATCTTTGTTCGTAGGGCCACTTTGCCTTGATTAATCTTTGCATTTTTTTAAGTGTACGATCTTTCATAGCATATACTGTTGCTCTCTTAAAACCCCACTCTTTAGCAATCTGAGATAGATCTTCTGTTCCTTTGAAGAAAGCTTCAATAACACGCCTTTCATCAGGAGTTAAGTGTGCAAGAATATTTTCAGTAATTGACCGTATATCTTTTGTCACCTTTGCTTGATATGCTGTTGGTGAATCAGTATCTTCTACTCTTTGATTAGCAATAGTTTTCTCACTATCAATCACATCCTCAAGAGATATTACCCTAAGCAGATTAAGCCTTCTTAAATCATCTGGCGAGATTCCAAGAACTGAATAGATTTCATCACATGTTGGATTGCGAGTAAGTTCACCTGCAAGTTCATCAATTTGAACCCTATATCTAGTAAGCCTTACCCTCATTCTGGAAGGTATACGCATCCTTTCGTAGCTTATCACCTCCTGACTCATACATTTCCTGACCCACCAGTCTGCATAACCAGTAAAACTCTCCCCTTTGGATGGATTATATTTCTCCAACGCTTTTATCAAACCAAGATTACCTCCCTGTATCAAATCAAGATAAGGGGCAAGCCCAGAGTAATGGCGTGCCCACCTTACTACAAGACCCTGATTTACACGAATCAAAGCCAGTCTTGCTTCCATCCCATCTGGCGTAATCTCTTGTGATTTTCTGAATAGTGCTATCTGTTCTTGTTTATCTAATCTACCAGATTCACCTATATCCTTCCGATATAGATCATAGAGATAATCCTTTGAACTACTAAGAGAAGTACTGTTTTCTGTATAACCTATGTCATTCACAAATATATAATAGTAACAAGAGAATAAAAAGATTGAGTATATGTTGTATATACACCATATAAATCATTGAAAAATTTGTAAGTTAAATTTTATTAAATAGAATTTATAATATTCTTAACTATGTTGATAATTGAGGGGAGTTAATTTAGGATACTAACTACTAGAAATCAATACCTAAACCCAGAACTCTTAATTATTTCTTTATCTTTAGTTATTATCAATGCTCCTATGTTTTCTAAATGTTCTATCGTTATGATTTTTTGAAAATATTCTATTCATCACATTATGATAATTAATGGAGTAAAGTTTAAATAATTATACATATTCTTTTATTAAAGGTGATTCAGATGTTAACAGAAGATGCAGAAAGAATCAATACATTAATACAGGATATTTCTAATTTGGCACAGCAGGGTGTTTTGAATAGTGGTTCAGCTAGTCAAATTGATGAAGGAAATATTGTAATGACTGCTCTACCACAGGATTTGGAATATTTAGTGCAGCGAGGCGCTATCACTAAAAAAAATAGAGATGAGATTGTTTCGAAGTTTGGAGAATCAGCAATTGAGAGTATCCCTTTCTTAGCCAGGTATAATCACCTTAGTAACCTTAAGGGGTCTTACGAATCTAACATAACTAGACTTGATAAAGAATTATCTTGCTTTTCTAGTTTAGTTATGGGCAGAAAAAAAAGAGGTTTGAAAAAGAATGAATTGGTACAGAACGAATCGCAATTAATGGATGTTGATGCAAGATTACAATCATTAGATGAATTATCCGAAAGATTTCCATCTATAAGGGACTATGTGTTAACAAGCGAAGGGGTTTATGTTAGACTTAATCAAGGAATTAGCCAGATTAGTGATATCTCTCCAAACCCCATTCAAGGATCAAGTTCAGGATCTCAAGATATCAAGTTGGGTTGTTTATTGAGTGGAGAATTAGTCGATTTTTATTATGAGCCAGACATATCACCTAATAATTATCCTCCAGCTGATGCTCAGAGATGTGATACTTTTGAATTAGTAATCGATACCCCTTATCCAGAACTAACCCTGGTAGATACTACAGAAGTAGATCCAACAAAAATATTATGCCCCCTTGTTATGTCTGGAATAAAACAATGGACTAAAGATAATAAAATTGAGTTTCCATTGTATATTGGTGAATTGAGATTTCCTGATAGGGGGTATAGTGTATGGATGGGACACCCTTCTGAAGACATACAACATGCTCATTCTTTTTTTGGTAGTTTTTCAAGTCACGAAATAGTGGGTACTACTGATTACGGATTAGATGAGCTAGGGGAGGGGGTATGCGATGATGTGAGACATCATGTATACAAATTAGAAGTAGAAGGGAAGTTCACAGTTCCTTTATCCCTCATTAGTGTTAGACCAATAATGACAGAATTGCCAAAACCAGAACTACTTTAAGAAGCACTAGATATTAGTTAAAGCATCAAACCCAGAACTCTTAATTATTTCTTTATCATTAGTTATTATCAATGCTTCTGTATTTTTAGTGTTCTCTACAAGATTTAAACCATCTTCTTTTCCAAGTACAAAAACAGAAGTTGCCAAAGCATCAGCATCAACCGCCTTGTCTGTTACAATCGTCACAGATATAAGTTCTGTTGCTGAAAAACCAGTTCTTGGATCAACGATATGATGGAATTTCTTTTCATCATCATAATATCTTTCATAATCTCCAGATGTTGCAACTGCCTTATCATTTAAATGGATTATAGTGATATGGTCTTTTTTATCTCTGGGATTTTGTAAAGCAATTTGCCAATCTTCCTCGCCCTTAGCACCTATTGCACGCATATCTCCGCCTGCATTTACCAAAGCATGTTCTACATCATATTGTTTTAGAACTTCAATTGCTTTATCTATTGCATAACCTTTTGCTATACCACCTAATGTTATCTTAGTTGGCTTTGTAAACTTCATATTCTTGTTTTTTATGAAGATATATTCATAACCCACCTGGTTTAAAGTTTCTTGAACTTCTTCTTCTGTAGGTGGTCTTTTTAGGTTTTCGAACGAATCCTTGTATAGATCTAAGATTGGCTGTACTGTGACATCAAATGCCCCTTGTGATATATCGCCATATTTTAATGATTTTGTCAATAAATAGATCAATTCATTGCTTGCATTGCCTATCTCTTGATTTTCATTTAGAATATATACTTCAGATGTGTTAATATAATTACTTACTAGTTTTTCTATTCTTTCTATTTCTTTGTATGCTGCTTCTGTTGCTTGTTCTACTGTTTGTTCTTCTTCACCATATATAGTTATTGTAACATAAGTTCCCATCAATTCTTTTGTCTGCTCTGCTTTTTCTGATGTAGAGCAAGCTGTAATTAATAGTAAAGATATTAGTAAAGTTATTGTTTTGTTCATACTAAATTCTAGAGTATTTGTTTTTTATAAATCTTACTAAATAAATCATTTTTGACTAATAGTCATATTTTAATTAGTTTATTTTAAACTTTTAATTAACATATAGCAATAAACATCAAAATCTTTATATAATACCCTTAAACCAACATCCTTATGAGTTCATTTATAGGGGGGATTCATCCTACATATAATAAGATAACACGAAAGAGCAAGGTAGAGGTAGCTCCGATGCCTAAACGAGTTATTCTGCCTTTGCAACAGCATATTGGAGCACCATGTGAAGCTTTGGTCAAAGCAGGTGATATTGTTAAGGTAGGACAAAAGATAGCTGAATCTAAAGGTTTTGTTAGTGCACCGATACATGCTTCTATTTCTGGTAAGGTTTTAGGTAGAGGTAAAGCACATCATCCAGTACTAGGTAAGTGTGATTCTATTGTTATTGAATCAGAAGGCCAGATAGGGTGGGATGAGTCTGTAAAGAAAAGAGAAAATGTAGATAGCCTAAATAATGATGAGCTAAAGAATATAATAAAAGAAGCAGGAATCGTAGGATTAGGTGGAGCTGCTTTTCCAACACATGTTAAATTAAGTCCCCCACCAGATAAAAAGATTGATACTGTTATCTTGAATGGAGCTGAGTGTGAACCTTATCTTACTTGTGATCATAGAATAATGTTAGAGCAAACTGAAAAAGTGATAAAAGGATTCTTGATAATCATAAAGATATTAGGTCCTGAAAATTGCTATATAGGTATTGAAGACAATAAAGAAAATGCAATTTCTTTGTTTGAAGAGAAACTGCTTGATATGGAATTGAATGAAAAGATAAAAGTTGTAAAACTAAAGACAATCTATCCCCAAGGTGCTGAGAAGAACCTAATCTATTCTATAACTGGAAGGCAAGTTCCTAATAGTGGTGGACTACCAATGGATGTTGGATGTGTTGTATCTAATGTTCAGACTGCCAAAGCGATCTATGATGCTGTTTATGAAGGAAAACCGCTTGTTGAAAGAGTAGTTACAGTTACTGGTGCTGTTAAAGAACCAAAGAATCTACTTGTTAAGATCGGAACCCCAGTTAAGGACATAATAAATCATTGTGGTGGTTATGAAGGAACTACTGGAAAATTAATTTCTGGCGGTCCGATGATGGGTATTGCACAATATACAGATGATATACCTATAATAAAAGGTTCTTCTGGTGTACTTGTCCAAAAAGAAGATATTATCTCAGATGAAGAAAAAGATTGCATAAGATGTTCAAAATGTGTTGACAAATGTCCTATGAATTTGATGCCTACGATGATATACCAATACTCTAAAAAAGACGATTTTGATAGATGTAAAGAGTATTTTGCATTAGATTGTTATGAATGCGGCTGTTGTTCCTATGTTTGTCCAAGTAAGATTCCATTAGTCCATTGGATAAAACATGCTAAATCAGAATTAGTTAAAAGAAAAAAGAAATGATTAATGATAATATGGATAAATAAGAAATCAAAATAGATAAAAAAAGGATTTCAATAAAAGAATAATAATAACTGATAAAATTAAAATAATGATTAAATAAGTCAATAAAAGATAATTAATAATAAGATTAAATCAATAAAAAATGGAAAACAAAGATAATAAAGAAGAATTGAAGAAATTAACAGTTTCTGCAAATCCACATATTAAAAGTAAGAATAGTGTAAATAAGATAATGTGGCATGTTATACTAGCTTTGATGCCTGCTGTTATAGCTGGCATTTATTTCTTTAAAGTAAAAGCCCTAATCATAATCATATTATCTATTATATCAGCAGTCTTGACCGAATTTATTATCCAGAAGTTGACTGGCAAAAAGATTACGATAAAAGATGGTTCTGCTGTCTTGACAGGATTATTGCTGGCTTTAATCTTATCCCCATTAGTTCCATGGTGGATTGCTGTGATTGGCGGGATATTTGCAATAGCGATAGGTAAAATGATATTCGGCGGGCTAGGCCATAATATATTTAATCCTGCTTTAGTAGGTAGGGCTTTTTTAGTAGCCTCATGGCCAGCATTGATGACAAGATGGTTATTGGTTGATGGAACAACTGGTGCAACCCCATTAGGATTATTGAAGTTAGAGGGCATTACAACAGGATACATGTCAGTCCTCTTAGGAAATATAGGTGGATGTATCGGAGAAACATCTGCCCTTGCATTATTGATCGGAGGGGGCTTCTTATTATACAAAAAGATAATTGACTGGAGGATTCCTGTAGCTTATATCGGAACCGTAGCAATCCTTGCATTGATATTCAGACAAGATCCTGTTTTTCACATATTAGCGGGAGGTTTATTGATTGGTGCATTCTTTATGGCTACTGATTACGTCACCTCACCGATAACTAAAAAAGGAAAATTAATATTTGGTTTTGGGTGTGGCTTTTTAACTATAATCTTAAGATTATTTTCTGGTTATCCTGAAGGTGTGATGTTCTCAATATTATTGATGAATGCCGCTAATCCTTTAATCGAAAGATTTACACGACCAAAACCTTTTGGATTTAGAAAAGCAAAGAAAGAAAAACCAACAGAGAAAAAAGAAGAAAAAGCAGAAGAAAAGAAAAAGGAAGAAATAAAAGAAGAAGTTCCAAAAGCAGAAGAAAAAAAGGAAGAACCAATCATAGAAAAGAAAGAAGAATTAAAAGAAGAAAAAACAGATGTAGAAAAAGTAAAGACTGAAGAAAAAGAAGATACTAATGAAGAAACCACGCCTAAAGGAAATGAAGAAGAACCAATTATAAAAGAAGAGATTAAAGAAACTCCAAAAATACAAGATAATAAAGAAGAATCTATTGTAGAAGTGAAAGAACATGAAACTGTTGAAGAAAAAGAGGAAATAAGTAAACCTAAAAATGAATGATATGATCAAATTAGGATTAACATTGATGATTGTAACTTTGATAGCTGGTGCAGGACTAGCCTTGACAAATCATTATACTGCTCCTCAAATCAAGATACAAAAAGAATCAGCAATAAATGAAGCATTGAATAAAGTCATAGATGCAGATTCTTTTGAAGAAGTTGAAGATTATTATGAAGCCTACAAAGAAAGTGAATTAGTGGGCAAGGTTTCAAGGATTGAAGCTCAAGGTTATTCCTCCACCATAATCGCATTAGTCGGATTAGATAAAGATAATAAAATAACAGGGGTAGATGTTATAGAACAGCAGGAAACTCCAGGATTAGGAGCTAATATCGAAAAAGAAAGTTTCATTTCACAGTTTATAGGCAAAACAAAAGATAGCCTGATGATAAAGAAAGATGGTGGAGAGATAGATGCCATTACTGGAGCTACAATTAGCTCAAGAGCGATAACAAAAAGTATAAAAGATAAAATTGAAGAGTTTTATGGCGATGCTATCACTAGTGCTTCCCATTCAAAACATGAAGGATTAGAAGAAGCAGATAATTTAGATAATGAATTAGAAGAATTGGATGAGAATATTGATGAACTTGAATCAGAAGATAAAAATATTGATGAATTAGAGGATATTGATGCTGTGATAGAAGCATTACCAATAGAATAAGATGGAAAAAGGCAGTTTTTGGGAGCTAGCAAAAGGATTGTTTAAGGAAAATCCTGTGTTTTGTCTAGTTTTAGGCCTATGTCCTGCTTTGGCAGTCTCAACTTCCATAGATAACGCAATCGGAATGGGTGCTGCATCTACTTTTGTCTTACTATGTTCTAATTTTATAATATCAATAATAAGAAATAAGGTTCCAACAAAAATAAGAATTCCAATATTTATTGTAGTCATTGCTTCATTTGTTACAATTGCTTCATTGATTATGCAGGCTTACTTACCAGCTTTGAACAAATCGTTAGGGATTTATGTCCCATTGATTGTTGTGAACTGTATAATATTAGGCAGAGCAGAAGCTTTTGCCTGTAAAAATAATGTTCTGGATTCATTATTAGATGGATTAGGCATGGGTATTGGATTTACCTTATCTCTCAGTTTGATAAGTATAATAAGAGAGATATTAGGAACTGGTGCATTGAAGTTTTTCGGAACTACATTATTCAGTATCCCGATAGAACCTGCAATGGTATTTATATTAGCGCCAGGCGCTTTATTGGTTATGGGCTTATTATTAGGATTGTTTGCACATATAAGAAATAAAAAGTATGAAGTTACTTGTTGTGAGGTTAAAGAATGAACAGCCTATTTGCAATCATAATCGGAGCGATCTTTGTAAATAACTTCATATTGACAAGATTTTTAGGATTATGTCCATTCATTGGAGTTTCTAAAAAAACAAAACCTGCATTAGGTATGGGATTAGCAGTAGTATTTGTCATGACTCTTGCCTCGATGGTAACATGGTTGGCTTACACATTTATACTAATACCATTAGGTCTGGAATATCTCCAGATCATCGTATTTATCTTGGTGATCGCCACATTAGTCCAGTTTGTTGAGCTTTTCCTGAGAAAAACAAATCCTATCTTGTATAAAGCATTAGGTATCTATCTACCACTCATTACAACAAATTGTGCAGTGATGGGAGTTGCTTTGCTTAATGTCCAGGAGAACTACTCATTTATTGAAGCTTCAGTATTTGGAATTTCAGCTGGAGTTGGTTTTACATTAGCTTTGATGCTTATGTCAGGCATAAGAGAAAGATTAGAACTCTCAGATGTTCCAAAGGCATTTGACGGAATCCCTATAGCTTTTATTGTTGCTGCAATTATGTCTATGGCTTTTTTAGCTTTTAGTGGGATGATATAAAAATGATAACAGAATCAATAATTGTTTTAGGAAGCTTAGGATTAGCTTTTGGAATATTCTTAGCTTTTGCCTCTAAAAAGTTTCACGTGGATGTTAACCCCCATGTAGACAAAGTAACAGATGCATTACCAAGTATCAATTGTGGTGCTTGTGGTTATGCTGGATGTTCTGCTTATGCAGAAGCTGTTGTAGCCAATAAAGAAGTTCCTATCGATTTATGCATACCTGGACAAAAAGAAGTTGCAGATAAGATTGCAAATATACTAGAAAGAGATTCTACCGGTGAGAAGATTAAGTTAGTTGCTCAGCTTAAATGCAATGGTGGAAAAGCAGAAGCAACGGATAAATTTGAATATAAAGGGATCAAAACATGTAAAGCTGCTTCTTTAATCAATAATGGTCCTAAATCATGTTCACATGGCTGTATAGGTTATGGTGATTGCATCCCTGTATGCCCTGTTGGTGCTATAAGCATGAGAGATAATAAATTACCTATTGTTGATAAAGAAAAATGCATCGGATGTGGTAAGTGTGTTAAAGCCTGCCCCAAGATATTATATAAATTAGTTCCAAAAGATAAAAAGATACATGTTCTTTGTTCTTCTAAAGAGATTGTAAAAGATGTTATCAGTGCATGCAAAATTGGATGTATTGCATGTAAAGCCTGTGAAAGAGCATGCCCCATACCTGATTCAGCAATCCATGTAAATGATAATATTGCAGAGATAGATTATTCTAAATGTGTAATGTGTGGCAAATGTGTTAGTGCTTGTCCACGTAAGATTATTGTTGATGAGAGATAAATTATGAAATAATTTACCATCTTAGGAAAAAAGTTTCTTCTTTTTTCCGTGAAAGAAAAACTAGGATTATACTTAATATTTCTTAGAATTAACTGATAAAATGAGAATACCAAAAAGATATGGTCAGTCAAGGATAGACAATTGTCCTTTTTGCGGAAAGCAATGCACAACCAAGAACAAGCAAGGAGTTCCTGTCTGTCAAGATCATAAAGATGATTACCTTGATAACATAAGATGTGTTTGTGGTGAACTTCTTGATGTTAGAGAGGGTAAATGGGGGCCTTATTTTGTTTGCATGGATTGTGGGAATATCAATTTTAAGAAAGCTATGGAGATGAATCCACAATTAAAAGATAAACAAAAGGTTAAAAGTGAATCTAAAGATAATCATGATAAGAAAAAAAGTTATAAAACAAAACAAGATAATAAAAGAGAAATCACAGTAACATCAGATCAGCTGGATTACTTGTATTAATCCTCTAGCTTCATTATCCTTATAGCTTCTTTTAGGATATTTATTGCATCTTCTTTTGAAAATTCATCATCAACACTAGTTGATATGTACTGAGTTTTGTCATCTTGCTCTTCTAAGAATATTTCAATTGCCTTTGTTTTTTTGATTGTTTTTACCATCTTGAATTACCTCCGAGTAAATTAAAAGGTATAAGAGATTTTTGATTTCTAAATACCTAGTTATTTAGTATTTATCAAGAGTATAAAAAGATTACTATAAAATTTTTTTATAATCTTTAATCTTAGCAATCATTGTCTTAAACTTAGGATCCTTTGAAGTACAAAAGAAATTCCTGCATGATTGAGGTCTAGTTTTATGTATGCTACATTGATTATTTCTTTGATATATACAAGTTCCATCTTCTTTCTGAGATATTATATTAGCCCCAATCATCTCTGCCTCTTCAAAATCACCAACCAGTTCAAAATCATCAAATTGAGTTTTGTATTTTTTTGATTTGTATTCTTCTTCTGTAAGATTTATAAGAAATAACTTACAACATACCCCACATTGTATACAATTCATTCGAAATAATCCTCATAACAAAAGTTTTTAGAACCCATATTGCTTTCATAGGTGCAATTTCCGTTTTCTTCTATAAGATTATCATATAAGAATTCCTTGAATCTTTTAATCAGATTAGTGCAGTCAGAACATCTCCTAAAATGGGTTCCTATCTCCACCCTAAACTCTTTTTCGTTTATTTTTATTATCTTAGATGGAACTTGTGAGTTTTCCCTAAAATATTTGTAGATAGTATCTATAAATCTATTGTCTGTTATCCTTTCTGAGAGTTTTATGTCTAAATTACATTTTTTTGGAGATTTGAAACTTGCTATATTCTTTTTTATCAGTATGCAATTGCTGGTCTTTAACCTATTTTCTTTATCTTCCTTGTTTTGCTTTATACGCTCAGGAAGTTTTATACTGCCATCTCCATTGAATTCAACCATAGAAATAGAATATGTATGCTTGTTTAAAATGTTTTCTCCTTTAGTCCATCATAGACGATATGCCCTAAAGCTTCAAGGTTTATAACATCTTCAGAATTGTATTTTGTAAGTAATTTGAGTGAAGCATCATCTCCTTTTAGGTATCTATGCCATAGCCTTACTGCCTCAAACCCATCTAAACCGTCTGTTTCATCACTTCTTTTAAGATTACATTGTTTTTCAATGTTTTTTAGACCCCCAGAATAACCTAATTTCTTAGAAGCAAACCTTAAATCAATATGAAGCTGATCAAATTTCATATTAAACTTACTTGATATGAAAGGAAGATCAAAACATGAACCATTAAATGTAACAATCATAGGGAAATTTGAGATATATTTCTTAAATGAGCCTAAGTTTTTTCCATTTATGAAAGTTTTTACCTTAGAACCATCATAAACACCAATCATCGTAATATCATCGTGTTCTTTGCTTAATCCTGTTGTTTCTATATCCAAGTATGCTATTTTTGAGAAGTCATTAAAACATCGCCAATGCTCCTGCCTAGGTAAAAGGGAAGAAAAGAATGAGTAATTGCCTTTGTCTAATGATTCTATAGAAAGATCAACAAATTTCTTTAGATGGTTTTTTTTAAGTTTAGGAAGATTTAATTTAGACGTATCAAAAGAATCCCAACTATCAATTCCCGAATCCCAAATCTTTTTTTCTGTTCCATAACTTACAGAAGGTATATGTATATATGAATTTCTGAGCAAATTAACACCCCTTTAAGAAATCTTGGATTAGGTTGTATATAAATATTTCTTAAGTAAAGGCTTATTAGAAAAAGTCCGTCTGTGCCATGAATGCCATTAATACCGCAGGTATTCATGGCATGGCCAGGACGGAGCTTACTGGGTTGCCACACTTTAGTGTGGCGTTCCAGTCAGCGTAGTAGGACTTTTTCTACTAAGCCTTAAGTAAATCTAAGTTCCTGTTTTCGTCTGGATAAAGGCATGATAGCCAGAATCTGATCATATTCATTGTCAGTCCCATCCCAACCATAACGATCCAGATATGATCCAGGTACATCTAAACTTGTACTTACTACCCTACCTCTGATAGTTTCAAAAGAAATTTCATTGTTATTATGTATATCACCATCTTGTCTTGAACGGAATGATAAAGTTTATAAATAGATATAAAATATCTTAAACTAGTGATATTCAATGGGAAAGAAAAATAAAAACAAGAAAAAGAAAGTAAATCCAAAGAAAGAGCGATATGCTAAATTTAGGAAGGAGAAACCTGCAACTGCAACTTTTACTACACCTGACTGTACACCTGATGAACAGAAACAGAAACAGGAAGATGAGCAAAAGATTGAATCATTCTTAAGGTATAGCAAGAACCCACATACTAAAGAGATAGTTGCAAGAAGGATGAAAAGTAAAAGATAATCTCTTTTTATTTGTTAAGAATACTTGCGGTGACTGGATAATTAACAGATTATTGCATAAATAGTATTCTTAACTTTAAAAATCCCAACTAATTAAATACCCCACCGCTTGGGGCGATTGAGATTTTTATTTTCTTTAAGATGGTTTTTTGATTAAATAATCAGATTATTTACAGCAGTATTTTGCAACATAA
>Ga0257125_1001033_pt1 | contig 31131 bp, 31 predicted proteins | sample SI106_200metaG_FD_190183 | JGI IMG/M metagenome (GOLD analysis project Ga0257125, IMG submission 190183) | Marine microbial communities from Saanich Inlet, British Columbia, Canada - SI106_200 | ecosystem: Environmental > Aquatic > Marine > Inlet | place: Canada: British Columbia | collected... | reverse complement strand
TATAGAAGGATAACTACTGGTTGTATTTAACTTTTTTCTTATTTATTAATTGAAATATGTTTATTGATGTAAAAAAATGTAAAATATGCAGAATAAAGTCGCATAACTAAGATTTATAAACGGGAAATTGTCTCTGATTTCGTATGGCAGAAATCATAAATTTGGAAGCAAGAGAAAGATGTAAAGATGATTTTCCCATATTTCATCAATCAATTGCAATCCCTAGTGAACTACTAGGTTTAGAGAATGAGTTAGGTTCTGGAAATTACAGATTTATTAATCAATGGAGGTTGGATGTTCCCAATAAACTTAGAAAAGTTGTTTCTGCTAAACAAAAAACAATATTATCAATTGCTCATAAGATCTTAACTAGGGGTGAGTATACTTTATTGTCTTCTTTCTTAGAAAGTAAATTAAAATCAAAGTTTAAGGGAAATGGAAAATTTAATCCATATTCTTATGATTTAATTAACAAGTCTAATGAATCAACTTTTTTGTTTGATGGTGCAGGATATGAAAAGAAATTTTATGAGTTTGTATTGCCAAAATTGCTTGGAAAATCGTTCAAGAAATTTGTTCTTCCCCAAGTTGAGTTTCATAGCCTAGTTTATGACTATGACCTTAAATCAGAATCGAAAGATTCGCAAGAAAGAGTAGATTTTTTGATAACTACAAATAAGTCTAAGATAGTTGTTGAATTAGATGGGGAAGAACATGGAACGCAAAAATCAAAAGATTACTCGAGAACAAGAAGACTTATGTCTGATGGTTATAAGGAAATAAGAATTAAAAATTCTGATATTGAAAACTTTAATTGCAGAGGTATCCAAGAATTGAAAAGAGAGTTTGGTAATATTTCTTTTGAAGATACGCCCAAATCAGATAATGACAAATATCTTAATTCTTTTAAGATTGCACATCAATTTCAGGTAACTATAATTGAACTATTATTTGAAGGTATTCTTAATTTTTCAGATAGGTCAAAAATTCATTTTGATACATGGTTATTTGAAGAGTATACCCAATCTGAAATTAATTTTATTATTAATGAAGCTTTAAGTGATTTAAATAATCTAATTAAAAATTTATGTGATTTGTATGACTTTGAAATAGGAATTGATGAAGTTAAGATAGTGCCAATAGAAGATGCATCAATTGTGATTACGTATGATGAAAATCTAAACTCAAAAAATCCATTATGTGTTATACAAGATATATCCTTTCCAAAAATTATATCTAAGAAATTAAAAGAAATTGAAAATATGAACATCCAATCAGAAATTAAATCTGAAACATTAGAGTATTTGTTAAATTATATATTTCATCATGAATCGTTTTTAGAAGGACAATTAGATTCTTTAAAAAGAATTTTAATGAATAAAGATACTATAACTCTCTTGCCAACTGGTTCTGGAAAATCATTGATATTCCAATTAGCTACTTTATTATTACCTGGAATAGCGATTACAATTGTCCCAATAAAATCTTTGATGCAAGATCAAGTAGAAAATCTTGAAAGAAACGGCATAAGTGGGGCTGTAGCATTGTCAAGTGATAATAGGGATAAAAAAGAAAGAGAAAAGATACAAAGTTTGTTGCATAGTGGTCAATATTTATTTGTTTATGTTTCACCAGAAAGATTTCTTATTGAGAATTTTAGAAGTTCTTTAAGGAAATTTACAAAAAATTATTTAATCTCAATTATAGTTATTGACGAAGCGCACTGTGTTTCTGAATGGGGACACGATTTTCGACCAGCATACCTTTCAATAGGAAAAAATAGCAGGGAGTATTGTAAGAATGAGGATGGTTCCGAACCTCCTCTTATTGCTCTAACTGGAACTGCATCTGAAAACGTGTTGATAGATATTAAAGAGGATCTTGGAGTAAAAGATGATGATTCTGTAATTAGTCCGGAAACTTTTGATAGAAAAGAGTTACATTTTAATGTTGTTAAATGTGAGTCTTCCGATAAATATCTAGAAGTAAAAAAAATTATTGAGAAAGATTTACCAAAAAAACTGAAAACTGAATCTCTTTTGAATGTAAATGGTAAATTAACTAACAGTGGGATAATATTTTGTCCAGTTACAACCAATAAAGAAAGTAACCCCAGGGGTGTAGAATTTTTTGTTAATAAAATAAACAATGATTTTGGAAAAATTTGTAAACCTTATTATGCATTAGAGAAATATAGGATAAACAATGCGAACAATTTTCAAAATAATAAATTTCCTCTTTTGATTGCAACTAAAGGATATGGTATGGGAATTGATAAGCCAAATATAAGGTATACTATTCATGTAAATTTGCCCCCCTCAATTGAGGCGTTTTATCAGGAATCTGGAAGGGCTGGAAGAGATAAAAAAAAGTCTGAGTGTTATGTTGTTTATTCTTCTGATCATATTGAAAGAAATGATAAGTTGATGGATACAAATACTTCTTTAGATGAGGTTCATAGTTTGTGCAATCAACGTGAGAAGTGGGATGATTTTTCTTGTCTATTTCATTTTCACAATAGTACATTTAAAGGAAAAAATGATGAATTAAATATAATAAAATGTATACTTGATGATATTGGAAATTTAAAAAAAGAATATCAACCATATAAATCTAAATTTGAAAATGTTGATGAAAAATATCCTAGTCGTAAGTTTTCTGATGATAGTTTTAATGCAAAACAAAAAGCAATTTTTAGATTAACTGCAATTGGAGTAATAACAAATTATGGAATAGATTATGCGTCTAAGGAGTTTAGCTTAAAAATTAATAAGATAACTAAAGAGAATATTATTTTTTATTATTACAATTATGTAAAAAAATATAACCAATTAAGAGCCGAAAAAGAAAAGAAATTATTACAAAATAAAACTAATTTAAGCATTAAAGATTTTATTATATTTTGTAGTGAGCTGTTCTTAGATTATGCTTATGATTATTATGAAAAGGGAAGAAGGCAAGCATTAGCAACCATGTTTAATAGTTTGGAAAAAGCTTCAGAATCTAAAAACCCAGATAAACTATTAAGGGAAGAAATTGCTAATTTTTTAAAGAGAACATATTCTAAACAATTGATTAGTGTAGCTAATGTGAAGGGTATTAAAGAAATGATGGATGAAATAAATGAAATTATTGGCGGTTCGATAAATCAAAATGATTTTTCTATTAAACCAATATCAGACTATAAATCTTTATTTGGACAAGTATCTAGAACTTTAGAGGATTTTCCGGAAAGTATGGGTTTATTTTTATTAAGAGCATACGCAGGAGCAAAAACTAATGAAGATTTTGATGTCATAAGAAAAAGTATTGAACAATTTATTTTCCTTTCCCTTGAAAAATATAATTTTTCTAAGAGTGAAATTTATCCAATTGTTGGTTGGTTAATATACAAAATTATCAAAATGAAAGATGTTTTGGGCTTGGAATTATCTAGAAGATTGATAGACAATATCAATGATCATAAATTAACTGAAAACTTAATTAAATATTTGGATGGCGAGGGAATTTCTTTAGATTATGCCAAGGGAGTACTAATAAAAAAGCTTTATAAAGAAATTGAATATACATTGTCTGTGGGAAAACAAAATGGTTGATAACTTTTTAGATATGAACAAAGAAGCAAAAGAATTGATAGTTAGTTTAAAAAAATTGAACACTGAAGTTAATGGATACAAGAGTTCGAAAGAACAATTGCTAGATTTAACTAAAACTTTATCCGGATTTATTAATGAAACAAAAAAACTTACTGAACAATCTTCTAAAGTGATAGAAAATACTTCTAAACTAACCCCTTCCAGAATTGATAAGAAAGTAAGTGAAATTAATAAAAAAATTGATAATTTTGAAAAATTAGTTAACAAGATAGCGGAAAAAGTTGAAAAAACTGAATCTTCTTTATCAAAAAAAATGAAATTATTAACAAAAGCAGTAGATTTGAATAGTGAAACAATAAGAAATAAGAAATTTGCTATTTTTGGAAAAGGTTAAACTAAATTTAATATTGTCTGTTTATTATGTCAAGGAAAGGGTTTTAATTCATAGAAAAAATTAGAATAGCATTATTTACAAAGTGTGCTATAACACACGGTAGAAGGTTATTCTTGTACAAAACAAACATAATTCCCATTGTTAATCCAAATATCATTCTTGAATAGCTGTAGTCCCCATGTAATATTGTGAAAATGAATGATGAGAAGATTATTAGTAAGAATGTTAGTTTTTCTTCTTTTATTTTATATTTTTTTAATATTAATAATGGAGCTCCAATTAGGAAACCTCTAAAAAATATTTCTTCAGTTATAGGTGCTAGGTAAACTATGAGAATATCTCTGTAAAGAGACATAATGTTTGAGATGTTTATTAATAGTAATCCCATGGCAATTAGGGCTGGTACTGCAATATCGAAAAAGTAGCTATTTACTTTAAATTTGAAAAATTTGAGTTTTATATTTAAGAGAATTGTTATTATTGCTATTATTAGAAGGGCTGATTGTATTATGACTATTTCTTCCATATTTTGATGAATGTTGGGTGATTTTTAAGTGTTGGGAATAATATATTAGTATACTTTTTAAACTTTTAAATTAAATTTAGTTAATGAAAATAAAGGATCTTCCTTGGTATGACAGACCCGATTTTAAGTTGTCTAAGAAAGGTGTTCAATCTTTGAGTGATTCTGAGTTGTTATCTATTATTTTTTGGTCAAATACTAAAGAAGATGAGTATGCTTTGAATATTAGCAATAGAATATTGAAAAAGTTTAATTTGCATAAAATTGAGGATGCAGGTTTTAATGATATTTTGAACACTGTTAAGCTAAGTAAGAATGGAAAGGCAGAATATTCTGATTATAAGAAGGTTAGAAAGCTTTTGAGTTTGATTGAGTTGAGTAAAAGGTATAATAAGTTGAAGAATAAAGGGTTTAAACGAACCATTACTTGTGCTAAGGATGTTTATGACTTATTAGTTGATAAGTATGGAAGTTTAAAGAAAGAACATTTTATTTGTTTGTATTTAGATACAAAAAATAATATTATTAAGGAGGAAGTTGTTAGTGTAGGTACTTTGAATAGTTCTTTGGTACATCCACGTGAGGTGTTTAAGACTGCTATTAGGGAGAGTGCTAATTCTTTGATTTTGGTTCATAATCATCCTTCTGGTGATGTTAGTCCGAGTAAAGAAGATGAGGAAATCACTGAAAGGTTGAAAGAAGCTGGGGAGAAGGTTGGGATTAAGGTTTTGGATCATTTGGTTATTAGTAAAGAAGGTTATTGGAGTTGGAAGGAGGGGAATTAGTTATTTTACTTTAACTTCTAAGGTGGCTAATCTAAATGCTTCAAGATTAATAAATTTTTCTAGACCTCTTTCTATATATTCTGAGACTTTTTCAGGATTATATCTCATAAAATAAGTTATAAACCTTTCAAATAGTTTTTTCGCTACAATTAATTTGAATGCTCTTTCCAGATCATTTTGATTCCCAATTATATCTATCCTTATTTCGGGGTCTTGTTTGACTTCATCTATATACCCCTTAATTGCCTCTTCTTCATTATCTGATAAAGCAACTTCAAATTTAGAGTTTATAGCTTCTACAACTTCTTTGATTGTGAAATACCTTACTTCTTTTTTCTTCCCATAATTTGGAGAAGTTTCTCTTACTACTGCAGCCTTTGTTTTTTCTAGTCTAATTTTATAATTCTTAAGATATACTTTTTTTAATTCCTCATCAATTTTTCCACTTTTTCCTAAAGGATTTAGATACTTAAATAAATAATATGTAAATAAAGCAAAATCCCGAAATTCTTCATCATTAATTGAAACAAGATTATTCAAATATACGAAAGTTTTATTGAACTTGTTTAATAAACTCCTAAAATATCTTATTTCTTCTAAAGAAAATTTTTTGTTTAAGTTCCCTTCAATTTTCGAAGCAATATTTTCTAGTTTTATTTGAGATTGTTCTTTAAGATATGCTTTTTTAAATTCTTGGATATCTCCTTTTGTGAAGATATTCATTTCTACAAGTTTGTTATATAAATCTGGAAGATCTTTAACATTTAATCCAGAAAAATCATTAACTTCCTTTTTGAATTTTGTAAAAGCTTTAATTATTGTCTTATGGGAATTTGTAAAATCTACTACTAAAGTATCTCTTTTATTTGGATAAATTCTATTCAGTCTACTAATTGTTTGAACAGCGTTTATATTTGATACAGATTTGTCTAAAAACATGGTGTGTAGGAGGGGTTCATTAAATCCATATTGATATTTATTTGCTACAATTAAAAATCTATATTTTGGTTTTTTAAATTCTTTCTCGATTGTTTTTTCTATTTTTCCATTCATGTTTGATTCAGTATAGGTATTAATTTTTCCATCAGATTCAAGTTTAACTGATCCTGTAAATGCCACTAATGACTTAAATTCAGATCCTAAATTACTTAGAATCTTATCGAGAATTAGTTTATATTTAACAGCGGCCTTTCTACTACTGGTAACTATCATTGATTTAGCGGAATTATTTTTAATAGCGTAATTTGTGTGATTATCAAAAATTTTTAAAATAATGTTAACTTTATCAGTTATAACTTGATCATCTTCATAGGCCTTATTTTTTAGTTTTTTTGCAATAATTAAAGGAGGATATTCTTCTTCACTCTTTAATTTTTCAGAAAATTGAAATAAAGTATTATAAGTTACAATATTGTCTGAAACATTTAGAATATATTTTTCTTGTTCTGCTTGATCCATACTATAAACATCTATAGGTTGACTAAACATTGTTATTGTTTTTTCACTTGGAGTAGCTGTTAAAGCAATAAAAACCAAATTTGGGAAATTCTTTTTTGCAATTCCAGAAATTAATTCTTCTTGAATATTTTCTTCATCTGGCTCAAAATGTCCCAACATATTTTTATGTAGTTTACCTGATTGAGATCTATGAGCTTCATCAATTATAAAACAAATCTTTTTATCCTTTTGATTTTTTAAAATTTCTTCTAAAGTTTTAACAGAAAATTTTTGAATTGTTGTAACAATAACTTTGGTATTATTGTTAAGGGCTTTTGCAAGTTCGGTAGTTTTCTCAACATAAGCAATCAATCCTTCTTGAGATTCACTTGTATCAATAGTTCCCTTTATTTGATTATCTAAATTAATTCTATCAGTTAGGATAATTGTAGAATTAAATACTTGTTCGTTATTTGAATGCATATATCTTAAAAACTTCTGTAATACTGAAATAGTATAACTCTTTCCAGAACCTGCAGAATGTTGAATAAGGTACCTTAAATTAAGTTGTTTATTTTTTTCAAAATTATTTAATATATTCTTAACCAACTTTTTAACAGTTCTTCTCTGATGATATCTTGGAAAAAAGAATGTTCTAACTTTCTTACCTCCAACTTCTTCTTCAAAACAATTGAGGTAGTGTTCAATAATTTCAATCAAAGATTCTGGAAGGAGTATTTCATTATATAAATATTCTGTTTGAAATTCATTCTCAATAATCGGGTTCTCTAAATCTTTGTTAAACCAAACAAAATCTTCAAAAGTATTTCTAATAAACTCAGTAGTTATTTTTGCTTTTTTTGTATCTGCTGCAAGGTGCAATATGGGTCTTTTAAAAATATCCAATTCTTTATCTCTATCATTAATATATTGGGCAACAGCATCATCAACAACCTGTCCGTTAAAAGGACTTTTTAACTCAATTGTTATCAAAGCCATACCATTAAGAAATAAGACAATATCAATAGAATCTTGTTTGTCTTTAATGAATTTAAATTGTCTAACATAACTAAAAATATTTGATTCATACCTCTCTTTTTCATCATTACTAATGTCTGTCTCAGGTTTAAAATAAATTAATTTTAAATGGTGATTAGAAACATTAATTCCTTCCTTTATTACTTCGAACAATTTCTTTGTTTTAAGTTGATTTTTTATTTCTTTTTTAACATCTTCAACCCAATCTTTTCCTAAATCTTCTTTGACTTCTTTCAACTCTTCTTTTTGTGTTTTTTCTAAAAATTCTTTAAGTAAATCTTCATCTACGTTAAATTTTAAATCAACATCATTATTTGTTCTTTTTCTATAATTATGATCTCCAAGTTTTTCACAAAAATGATCTTCAAACTTTTCTTCCTTTGGTTTTGTCATTTTAAGCACCAACCTTAATCCTGCCAGTAACTGCATTATTTATTAAGATTTTTTTATATTCTTCTAATCTAAGGATTTCCTTTTTTATTAATTTGATTGCTCTTTGTATTTTCGATGTTTTTTCATTAAGATATTTTACTATTTTTTCTTGTTCATTTATTGGAGGGAGTGCAATTAAGAGATTTTTTATTATCTCAGAATTAAGTCCTTGCATAATTGCTCCCTTAGAATTTCTAATAATATTCTGGATTAAATAATGAGCTTTATTCAACCCTAAAGATAAAAATTCTGCTGCGATTAGTTCCTTATTAGTTCTTAACCTTAACAAATGAGAATTCATAATACCCTTTTCTATACCTTCTGGAACTAAGTGAGTATTACCAATTGTGCCCATCATAGCAATTACTATATCTCCTGTAACTATTTCACATTGTTTTAATTCTTCAAATTTTTCTTTATCAATGTAATTAATGCCACGGTTAAAATCATTATAGATTACATTTTCTTGTCCATAAACTTTGTATCCAGAAGGTTTCATAATTTCTATTTTTAATTGACTCCCAAAAGGGCCAATTTTAATTCCATTTTTTGGCAAAAGCAATTTTTTTAGTTTTTTAATTTTCCAATTAGAGGGAATCTTTCCAATCCATTCAATACCTGAATCAATCAATTGTTTATTATTAACGCCTTTTTTAAACAAAATTTCTATAGTTAATTTCTCTTTTTCATTAAGGATTCTAATTTGATTTTTTTTATTATTTATAAGTGCATCAATCTTTTCAGTTTTTTCATCAAGAAAGTTTACAATTATTTTTTGTGTTGCTAAATCTGGAAGAGGTTGTTTTAAATAATTAGTAACATCACTTGCATGCATTATGGTTGTTCCTTTGGAAAAAAATTGAATAGCTTCTTGGACAAAATCACAGTTTAATGAGTAGAAAAGGTAATCATAATTTAGAGTATCTTCTTTTAGTTCTAGTTTTCTTAATCCTGTTGAAAAGATTCCTTTCATCTCCCTTGTTGTGATTCCTGGAGAACCATCAAGACAAAGAAGTATATCTCCATTATTACAAACAGCATCAGTTTCTACTTTCACATAAACATTATTTTTATTATTACTTCCGATATCATTAACTCTAATAAATCTCTTTCCTTCACCCTCAATCCCATAATTCTTGCTTCCAGGTTCTATTCCTCTTATAAAATTAACAAGATATTTCATTCTCTTAATCGGAAATTCTTTATTATTTATCCAAGATTCTTCAATCTTTGTATATTCCTGACTATTATTCATTTTATATCAATCCCAAATCTTTCAATAATGATTTATTTTCTTTTTCAAGTGTATTAAACTCTTCAATGACTTCTTTTTGTTCCCTTAAAGGTTTATATTTGTAAAAATATTGGGTAAAATTAATTTCATAGCCAATGACCTTTCTTTTAATTTTAAATGGTTTTTCAACTTCTTTCTTAAGATATTTATCAATGTCCTCTTTTAACGGAACATATTCAGCATCACTAATTTTAACTTCTTGAGTGACTTCTTGCATTTCTCCTTTAACCTTCTTCATAACATTTTCTTCTATGGGATTTCCTTTATCATCAATATCTGTTAATTCTAAAAAGATCTTAGTAAAACCAAAATCCTCAATATCAAAAATTTTACTATGTTCACTTTCTTTAAATGCAAGATATATCTCGGATATCTTTTCTATTTGATCTTTAGAAATATATTTTGTCTTCTTACCTAAACTTTTTCTCATTTTTTCATAAAAATCTTTTGTATTAGCGTTAATTAATTGGACCTTTCCTTCTCTTTCTGATTTCTTTTTATTTCTTATTATCCACACATAAGTTGCAATATTAGTATTATAAAACAAATCTTTTGGGAGGGCAATAATTGCTTCAACTAAGTCATTAGTTAAAAGATATTTTCTTATTTCGCTTTCTCCAGAACCGGCATCTCCGGTGAATAACGGGGAACCGTTAAAAACAATTGCAATAGAGCTTCCACCTTCTTGTGTAGGTTTCATTTTAGAGATCATATGTAATAAAAATAAAAATGCTCCATCTGAAACTCTAGGCAAGATTTTCTCCCCATTTTCATCTGTAGGGAATCTTCCACTTGCATCATCTAGTATCTTTTTTTTATCCTTCTTCCAATCTACACCAAAAGGAGGGTTTGAAAGCATATAATCAAATTTTTCATTTGAGAATTTATCATCTGTTAAAGTATTACCAAATTTTATGTTATCGGCTTTTTCCCCTTTTAGTAACATATCGGAAGCTCCAATTGCCCAAGTTTCAGGTTGTTTCTCTTGGCCATAAACAATAACATTTGCCTTAGGATTTATTTCTTCTAAAATATAGTCTTTACCAATAACTAACATCCCATCTGTTCCACAAGCAGGATCATAAATGGTTTTAAGTTCTCCATCCTTGATTTTATCCCCATCTATTAAGATTTCAGTCATTAATTGGATTATTTCTCTAGGTGTAAAATGTTCCCCTGCTTCTTCTCCAGATTGTTCTGAAAATCTTCTAATTAACTCTTCAAAAATATAACCCATTCTATGATTATCAATTAATTTTGGGGAAAGGTTTAATTCTGCATACTGTTTAATGAGGGGGTATAGGAGTTTATCATCTTCTAATTTTTTTAATTCTTTAAGAATACCAAATTTTTCTAAAATCTCTTTAATATTCTCTGTAAATCCATTTATATAAGTTTTAAAATTATCTTTTATTGCTGTATCTTTTTCTGATGCTAGGTGTTTAAATGTAAATCTTGATTTATTATCAAAACCAATTGAAGACATAACTTGTGTTGAAATAATTTTTTTGGAATCTTCATCACTAAGTTTAGAAAGCCCCTCTTTCATTTTTTCTTTAATTTCTTCTCGCTTTTCTAATAAAACACTTTCAATTCTTCTTAAAACAACAAAAGGAAGTATTATATCTTGACATTGGTGTGGTTTGTACACCCCTCGCAGAGTTTCTTTAGTTTCCCAAATAAATGCCAATTCTCCTGAATTATTTACTTGTTCTTTATCTTCCATTTAGCTTCCTCGTTTAACATTTTCATAAGCCTGTTTTATCAATCCAAATATATAATCTATTTTATCTAATGAATCTAAAAAGGTTGCATTGTGTCCTGTTCCATGGTGGCCAATATCAGAAACATCGGATAATAAATTTTCTGGATCTTCAAACAAATTTCCAGATAAGTATAATTTAAGTCTGTTTCTTTGGATTTTTACAGATAAAAAATTCTTATCATTTACCTTGAAAGCAATATAGTGTTTTTTCTCTTCAAATTTAACATCATTTCCTAGTGTGAGAACTTTATTTTTTAATTCATCAAATAACTTTTGTTCAGATTCTCTAACAATAAAATCTTCTTTCTCTTCAATTTCGGATTCGTTGAAATTTATTTCAAATAATTTTTCTATCTCACTTAATATCCAATCTTTTCTTTCTTCTATTTTATCTTCATTCCACTCTTTGTCTTCTCTTGAACTGTCATAAATTTTTTGTGTTATTCTGAAGCCAGTTAGTCCATCTTTATTTTCTCCAGAATATCTTTCTAATTTGTCTGGAAAAGGCCTATAACTAGCCTGAATATTCTTTCTTCCAGATAGTAGAGTTAAATTTCCAATTGTGTTAACTAACTTGTCTCCAACTTCATGACTGAATCTCTCAGTCCAATAATCTATTTTGGAGTAAGCTTGTGGTAAAATGTGTTCTAAATGAACAGTTTTGTCTAAATCAAATAATCTCAGATTAGAATCATCTATCTGTCTATACTCTATCAACATTAAAACAGGTTTGAACCAGGGTGTATCATAAACATTATTCTTCAAATTTTTAATTACATCTAAAATTACTTTGTCTTCATTTATTTTTTTATCTAATTCTTCAGAAATAAAATCTACATTTTTTCCTTCTTTTATCCATCCAATAATATTAAAAGAAGTTTGTTTAATCTTGGATGTTGTATACCCCCCAATCCAGTATAAATAATAAAATTTCTTTAAGGTATTAGCCAACTTTCCAAAATCATCTTTATTCCATTCTTTTAGTCTTGCAGATATCAAAATAGGTTTCCAATAAACATCATGTCTTAAGTATTCTAATGCAAAAAGGTCTTTTGAATTTTCATTTTTTATATCATCAAATATTCTTATAATCTTTTTAAATTCGTGAATTACCTCTTTTGGCTTCATATACTTAAATTTCCTTTCCAACTCTTCATAAAGTTCTTTCTTAGGATTTGAAGCTAACAAATAATACTCATAATAAGTAAAGAGCCTAGTTAAATCTTCATCAAGGTCTTTTGATTTACTTTCAAAAAAGTTCCAATCTGCTTCAAATGCAGAGTAATCTTCTTCATTTAGCTCACCCATTAAATAACTTTTAATTAAATCTGCTGGGCTTAGATCCATACCCCTATTGTTTAATACTTGAAATAATTTTATAGCAAAGGATTGGTTGGAACACTCTATTGTTATTACACTAACTCTATCTAATAAATATTCTACAAATTTTTCTATCATATCAGGATTTTTTTCTTTCAAGTGATCTATTTTTTCCTTGAATATGAATGCTGTATTCAAAAATTTATTCTTCTTGAGTTCTGCTTTAGATAGTTTCTTATCAAAGTCTATTGAGTTTAGTATTTCTTGTTCGAATTCATTTTGATCTTTTGCTTGGGTTCTTAATTTTAACCTATCACTTCCGCTTTCGATATCTTTTATCCTTCCTAAGATCTTATTCCTTTCTTTTGAATCTTCCAATTTGTTATAATGCAAATCACGAAGCACACAAAAAATGATCATTAATGTTGTTAATCTTTGTTGTCCATCTATTACATCTAAATATCTTCCATTAGCGTTTTTACTTAGTATTATGGAGCCAAGAAAGTATTCTATTTCATTAGATTCAAAGGAATTATAAAGATCATCCCACAATTCTTCTATATGTTCATTTTCCCAACTATATGGTCTTTGATATTGTGGGACTTGGTAATAGGTACTGCCTTCAAATAGTTTTCTTATAGTTTTACTATCTGGTTTAAATATATCTGTCATTTTCTTAAAAGTATAGCTTAAAGATTATTTATAAACCTTGACTTTGGGCCTCCACTTTGTTGTAACTTAGCATTTTATTCAAATAATTTAGGTTGAACTGTGTTTTAAATTCGTTCGAGCTTTCAAATCTATTATCTTTGAAATCTAACCACATTCCGTTAAGGTTTGAAGTTGATTTATTTGATTTCCTCAAAATGTTTGAGTAATGCTCTTCATCAACATCTTTTATTACAAAAACATACTTTTTTGCAACCTTATCTTTTATGAACCTTAAAATTCTGCCATCTCTTTGGATAGTTTGTCTTTTTGATTTTGTAAAACTAATTAACACGCCTATTGAAGCATCAGGAACGTCAAAACCTTCGTCTACTATTTTTGCTGCTACAAGGATTCCATCGTTACTTTTTTTAAACTCTTCTAATTCTTTTCTTTGTTGAGATTTCTTTAATTCACTATGAATAATAAAAATATCTCTGTGTTGGTGATTTTCTTTTAAAATATAATATATTTTCTCAACAAAACTTATTCTGTCACAAAATATAATGGTTTTTTTGTCTAGATCTTTGTGCGCTAAATTATTTATTGCTTTTAGCTTATTTTTAGCTGTGAATCTCAAATTTTCCATTTTTCTTATTATCCCCACGTATATTTTTGCTTCTTCAACTCCAGATTCAACTAAACTAGCTATTCTTTTAAAGAAGTTTTTGTCATTAGGATTTATTCCATACAGTTTTTTTATTCTTCCTAAGATTTTAGCTATTCTTTTTTTGAGATTTTGATATTCTTTCTTTTCTTTTTCTGTAAATTCTACTCTTATCATGTTAGCTATGACTGGAGATCTTTCGACATAACTTTCGTCAACATCGATTTTGTTTTCAAAATAGTTTACAAGTTCTTTTGTTCCTTCAAAGTCATATTCTCTTTCTGGAGTTGCACTTATTCCTAATTTGTATTTAAAATTTATATTTAAAAGATTTTTATATGTTTTAGCTCCAGCGTGATGAACTTCATCTATTATAACAAAATCAAAGGGGTTTATTTTATTGTTATTTAATAGATTATTATCTTTGGATGCAGAATTTATAACATAAATCATAAAATCTTTATTTTTTGAACTATCTTTTTTAGGCCCATAAAACTCTCCAATTTTATTTTCATGAATACCAAGAAACTTTGTTAGTTCCTTTTTCCATTGTTTTAACAATGTTATTGTTGGAACTATAATTACTGTTCTCAATCCGGGTTTTTTTACTCTTAAAACAGAGAGGACCATCATTGCAAATACTGTTTTTCCTGCAGCTGTTGGTGCCTGAACTAATGCACAATAATTTACATCTTTTACTCTGTTTAATGTGATCTCTTGCCATTTCCTGGATTTGAAGTTAGCTATCATTTTTTCAAAGTTTACTTAACAACTCTTTTGTTTGGTCTGAAACATTCAACAGAGATTCCGAATATGCTTCTAGAATACTTTTTGCAAAAGGATCGCTTGAGATCTTCCCAATACTTTTCTCATCCCTAGTTATCTCTCCAAGTTTCTTAGAAACTTCTCCCAACAATGAAGAATGTGTTTCTAACGTATTTATCAAAATGGTATGTTCTGGAACGCTTTCGAATTCAATGTTATCAGATTTCTCTTTAGGATTTATCTTGGTTTTTTGGATAAATTCTTCTTCATTTCCATTTTCAATTGTGTTTACTGCAATTTTAAATTCTTCTAGATTTAATACTTTTCCAGTTTCTTTCTGCATATCTAATAATCTCTCTATTTTTTCCTTGTTTAAATTCTTTGAAATAAATAGTGGTATCAATGGTTTGATATATTGCTCTAATGCACTTTTTGCAGCAGTATATTCTCTGGATTGTGTCAGAAAAGAAGTTTTCTTGAAGTTTACTGGACAAAAATTAAAGTTCAAATCTCCACAGATAAGCGCTTTTTCTCCATGCATACCTCCAATTCCAATTTTATCAAACGAAGAAATTATTCTTTTGTTCTTGTACAAATCGAAACCATATTCTTGTTTTTTCTGAGATCTCTTAGTTTGTATTTTTAGAATCCCTGTTATATTGTTACCAGTTGCTGTTGTCAAGTTTATTTTTTCTTCAATTATATATTCTGGGATACTTGGAATACATTCAAAACCGTTTATTAAAATCTCTACTTCTCTAGAATTGATAAATGATCTGTACCTTTCTCCAAAGTATTTTTCTAGTCTGTCTGCTTTTTGATATGTAAGGGTTATTATTAGATCGTTGATAGTAATTGTTGTTCCATTGGAGCTTAATTCATCTTGAACTGATTTTATTCCAAGTATCCAATTAGCTTTTGCTTCAAAGTCTTCTCTATCAAATTCAACTAAATGTGTTTCTTTAGATTCCCTTTCTTTAGTTTTAATAGAAATAATATTTCCTAATGACAGTCCAGCCGTCTTTAATCCTAGCCCGAAAAAACCCAACTCTCCCATTTTTTTTGATTTTCCAAGAATTATAGCACTTTTTGCTTCTTCCTTAGTCATACCTCTTCCGTTATCTTTTACTATTATTCTTTGATTTATTTCATCAAAGTCTATTTCCACAGTTAATTTCTCTCCAGGGATTCTGGAATCTATGGAGTTATCTACTAGTTCACTTATTGCATCTTTTAGGTTATATCCTACCCTTCCTAGTTTGCCATACAGTGTAGTGTCTGGCATTATTTCAAATTCTTCTATATTTACTGTTTGTTGTTCTATTTTCATATTATCGCCCTCCAGCGTATTTTTGTTCGTTTGTTTTAATGAGGAAACGAACATCCTCAAATATTAGGTAACCAAGGGTGGGGAAACGAAAGGGAAATCGGCAAAACGGACCGTAAAACCCCAAAAAACCACCCTTGGATTTTTTTGATCGTGTTAGTTAGTATATGTGGGAGTTTCTTTAACTAAGTTACTCATATTCAAAATAGTTTACATATATTCTTTTAATGATTAAATATATACCAAATTGTATCAATGTATAGTTTTATTATAAATTTATAATAAGAATTAGTAAAATGTAAGAAATCTAATAAAAAAGAGAAAAGCTTTTATATTTCTTTCATTTATTGGATGTATGGAAGATGGATTATCTTTTTTGAAAAATTGTATAGAGAAGTCGGTAAAACAACAAGGTACAAAGTTTGCTGAGGATTATGGAAAATATGGATTTTGGAGTAATCCTTTTTCGGGATATGAATATCCATTATCTTCTAATCAGGATGTTTTGTTTGTGGATAGGAAAGAAGAAATAGAAAATTTATCTAAGGAATTTGTGGAATCCCTATTGGGAGCCGGCAAAGATGTTGCAGTGGTGGGTGCTGATGGGGTTGGAAGTAGAAGTTTAATGAATTTGTTTAAGCACTATTCTTATTCTGTCGAAACTGAAGAAGAAACGCATACTAATATGAAGATAAAAGATAAAATATTTACAGTTTTTGGTATTGAGGCAAATAATGTGAATGAAGATGTGCTAATACAATTAAAATCAGAGATAGAGGCAGCTGTCAAGAATAAAAAAATGATTTTAGTGTTTTCTCCTTTTTGTGGAGTTCGCAAGTTCATAAATAGTAAAGGGAAACATACTGACCTAAAGACTAGATTTAGAAAGTTTTTGGAATTAGATAGATTGTCCGGGGATTTGGCCGTATTTATGTCTCCTTGGAATGTAACTATGTATGATTTTATGTTGGAAGAGGAAATCACTGCGATGGATACTTATGAAGAAGTAATATTCTTGAAACCTTTGAAGAAGGAACCGACAGTTGCATTGTTAAAAGCTAGAATGAATTTATTTAAACATAAATCTGAAGGAAACATTGAGTTATTTAATGATGAAATACTGCAAGAAATAAGCGATTTTTGTGGTGGGATTCCCAAATTTGCTTTAAAATTTTCAGATATTATTTTGGAAGATGCGATAAAAGCTAAAAGAGAAGTGCTGACTAAGAAAGGTATAACAGAAGCTCTGAAATCTAAAGGGTATAAACCGTATAGTCAAGTAGTTGAATCTTTGAAGAAGTTGATTCCAATATATTCTTGGGAGAGAAAACATGGGAAGATAAGAACTGAGATGAAAATTTTGAAAACTGCAATATTGTTGGGTGGAGAAACTACTAGCACAGAGGTTGGTAATTATCTTGGGAAGTCAAGAGTTGCAATTTTAGAAAATTTAAAAAAATTAAAAGATGAAGAAATAATAGAAGATGCTGGAACTTCAAAAGACAAAAGAAAAAAACCATTTAAAATAAATGATTTTGCAAAATCGGTATTTGAAAATGAGTTTGTGATTCCAGAATTAGAAAATAAGTTAAAGAAAAAAGAATAAAATTAAATTAACTCCCCCAACTTCTCAACTATCCAAACCATAGCTAAAGTATCCAGCTTACAATATTCAAGCAAATCTTTTCTAATCTTCTCCTTATCACCAATACCAAGATAATTTGAATTCAAGTAAAGAAGAGAAGCATCATCACCTTTACAAATCTCCAAAGAAGAATAATCCGCACCACAAAGAGCAGGTAAAACACTCTTAAGAGAAGCACTACCTTTCTGCAATGGATTATAATAACTAAAATTTCTAAAAGGAACTAATAAATCAACAATGCGAGAAAGAACATTTTCAACCCAATCTTTACAAGTAGAATCAAAATTAACCAATTCTTTCAATCTAGAAATCTCAAAAGACTGACTATACACAACAACGGAGCCAGCATCACCAATAACTTTTTTTAACTCCAAACTAAAATCAACACGAGGATCACCAGTGCCAGAATAAAGAAATTCGTGGTGTTTCACATCTCCATCCTTAGAAACAACATGTAAACTAAACTGAAATGGAATCTGTTGATATGGTTTAGAATTATCAAACATCGGAATTGCCGGGTTTATAGTTTCAAAGTCTAAATAATACAGGGGATATTGTAAAGTGCTCAAAAACTGTTTAATGCTTTCTTTATGAATATGAACTTTCCCCTCTTTTTCACATTTAACTTGGAGCTCCTGCTTTTCATTCAACTCAAACTCAGAAGGAATATCTTTTAGAGCGTAAATTTTGTTTTCAATAAGTTCAAAACCTTTTTTTCTGCTTCCGTATAATTGGAATACATGTCCTTCTGGAAGGAAAGACCAACATTCATCAATTAAAGGACAATCATATGGGTCGTTACAATGAGTACCTATTTTATTTTCTGGTAAAATTGGATCAGAAATTATTTCTTTCATATTTTCAATTCTTTCTGAAATTCCTTTTATTGCTTCTTCTACTTCTTCTGTTATGTCCGTTTTTGTTAACAATTCTTTTGGGTTTATTTCTCCCTTTCTTATGTATTCATTATTTATGTGCATTAGATAGCATTTTTTTATTTTTAATCCACATTTTTCGTAAACATGTTTTTGAAAAGAAACGTCATGAATGTTTATGTCTTTGACTTTTGTTGCTGATTTTACTTCAATAATGTCCCAACCGTCTTTGTTTGGTAGTAGAATGTCTGCTCTTGAGTATAAATCATCTATCATGAATGCTGGCTCGAATAATGGTTTTTCTTCTTTTAGAGAAGCTTGTGTTAATTGAAGGTTTCCAGTGAAATCTTCTGTTGGAAGGTCTATTCCTCCTGGGAAGAGTTTTTTTGCGTATTCTTCAAGTTCGTGGCCTATGTCAAATTTTTTTTGTGTTGCTTCGTCTATTTCTGGAAGTCTTTCTTTTGCGTTTATTGATATCCATAAGTGTCTTGGGCATTGAAGTCCTATTAGATATTTAGATTTTGATAGTAGTGCCATAGAATTAGTGAATTGTGGAGTTTTATAAGTTGTTTGATTTTTGTGGTTGGTGATGTTTGTTGAGTGTGTAGATTAGAAGAAAATAAGAAAAATCACTCTTATGAATTAATCATTTCTTTTACCCTAGAATCAAATTCCCCACAAAGTTTGTTATATTCTTCTTCTCTTCCTTGTTTATAATATGTACTAAACTTCATATTCAAATCTTTGGCTTCAATTTCAATAGCCCTATAATGCTCTTCGTTAGTTAATCTGTAAAGGGCTTTTGCTATTCCTGCTTTAAGAAAAACAGTACTAGCTTGAAGCAGATTATCAAATTTAGAAAAATCTACTAACTCTTTTTTTAGAAGAGGTATTGCGCTTGTATCATTAAATTGAGCTAAAAATCCATATGCATTTTCTCTCACATAAAAGTCAGGGTATCTCACCATTTCATGAAGCAAAGGAATTGAACTTTCTTGATTAGCTGCCACATATCCTTTCAATGCAATAAATTTGCCATTGTTCTCTGGTTCTGAATAAATCGCATCTCGAAGTATTTGGCTTGCAGTTTCTCCACCTATCTCTCCCAACCTTTCATAGCACTCGTTTCTCCAAGTTAAATAAAATCCATCTGAAAGAGATTTTCTTATGAAATCTCCCATAAATTCTACGGCTCTAGCTGTATCTCTAAGAAATTCAGTATCTCCTAGCCTTTCTACTAAATTATCTAAATTATCTTGCTCAACCATGTTGTCGAAAGCGGATAAGTTCTTTATAAACTTTTCTATCTGTAACCACTTAGTAGTTGTGGTTATGTCTATTAAGTTTATTACTGTAAGGCTTTTGATAATAGATTAAGAAAGAAATAAGAAAAGAAAAAAAGAATTAGTTTTTATCCTATGTTCCAAGGGTTTTGAACTAATGTACATTCATATTCTCCTCTTTCACATGCGTTTCCAATGTAGTCTCCATCTGAATCTTCTTGATAATGATTCCAAGTCATAATACAGTTGTCACACCAGTCTCCAATCCTATCCTCATCAAAATCTGTTTGTGATGGATTTGTTGTATAAATACAGTTGTCTAGTGAGTCAATTATTCCATCGGAATCTGTGTCGATTGTCTCGTTAATATTAAAACAAAATTCAGTTCTAGCTATGTCATTAATCCTAACTTCATCTATAATTCCTGGAAATGGCCTATCAAAAACACTTATTCTCATATCATCAGTAGCCGTTTCAATAGTTTGGGGCGCAGAACCTAGGTCATATTGGTTTTCATTTACAAAGAGATTTACTCTGCCTCCAACTTCTGCAGTAAATGCTAAAAAATACCATTCATTTGCAGATAAAATTGTGGGATAACAATAAATATGAGAAATGTGTCCAGTTTCATATAAATTTACACATAATTCACCATGCCAATAATAGAATTGTTGAGGGCCCCATGCAAGGATTTATTGGTGCATATTCCTGCTTCGATACATTTATATTTGCCAAATTGTTTTTCTATACTATGTTACCTAAAACTGAGTTAAAATACTCTTGGATGTATAATTCTGTTTATATTAAGGATTTTAAAAAAGAAAACATAAATAGATTAAAAGATAGTTGTAAATCATTTGAGGGGATATACAAAAAGCATAATAAAGAAATTTTAAAATTAATTGAAAAACATTTCCAAAAGTGGAAACAAGAATATATACCTATTTATTTGATAGAAAAAGGGCCTGTGTTCAGCGATCCAATTACGATAAGATATGAGGAAGAAGCAAAAATTATGCTAATTAGGGTGTTGCATGAATTGATTCATAATAACATACAGAAAAAGAAATTCAAAAATGATTATCTTCTTCATGCATATATGGATAAAAAAACGAAATTAATTTTAGATGAATTATCTATTGATTTGAACTCCCAATTTTGGGTTTTAGAGAAGATGACTGAGAAATTTAGGAAGATGTTTTCTTAAGTGCATATGTAAAGGTTTTTTTTTCTTAACCTTCTTCTTCCAATAAATACTCGGAATTTTTCTACCTATCGCAATACTTATAATTCAAACTTTTTTTTAAAGAATATGGTAAGAATAAATTTAGTAAACCCAAAAGAACTAACAGACCAACATTTGATAGCAGAGTATAATGAAATTCTAATGCTCTTTGGTCATGTTAAGAAATATCCTAAAATAAATAATCAACCCGAGAACTATTGTTTAGGACCTGGACATATCAATTTTTTCAAAGATAAATTATTGTATCTTAAAAAAAGACATGAAATAATAAAGAAAGAAATGAAGAAAAGGGGTTTTAAAACTAATAAGACCATAAAATTAAATATCTACAAAAAAGAACTAAAAAATGATTGGAAACCTAAAGAAAAAGATTTTAAGATAATAAGAAATAGAATAAATCAAAAGATAAAACAAAAACCTAATTTCTATAAATATTATAAGAAAAGTCTTAAAAAACATTAATCTTAGATGATAATTATGAAGTGGGTAAAATTAATAATATCAATAATTGTAGCTCAACTAGCGGGCATTTTAGGAAGTTTGTTTACAATAACTTCTGATAATAGTTGGTTTTCAAATTTAGTAAAGCCATCTTTTAATCCACCTAACTGGATCTTTGGACCTGTGTGGACTTTATTATATTTTTTAATGGGAATTTCTTTGTATTTAATTTGGGTTAGTAAAAAGTCTAAGAATAGAAAAATAGGTCTTTATTTATTTTTTACACAGCTAATATTAAATTCCTTGTGGAGTATATTATTTTTTGGATTAAATAATCCTTTATTTGCTTTTGTTGAAATAATTTTATTGTGGGTGGCTATACTATTAACAATACTGTATTTCTATAAGGTGAATAAGAAAGCGAGTTATTTGTTGATCCCGTATATTTTGTGGGTTACATTTGCGGCTATCTTGAATTTAAGCATTTTTATGTTAAATTAAGAGGTGTTGTTTAAATATCCTCTTGCAATTAGTACTCCTGCAACAATTCCAATTATAAAAAGAAGTAATTGTCCTGGTTGTTTTTTTGAAAGTAATAACGCAATTATTGCAATTGCTGGTGCTATTCCGTACATAGCCTTTCTTGGTATTACTATTGATTCTTTCTTTGGTTTTTTTGCCATTGGAACAAATTATGCTCCTAAATAAACAAGCGATTCATAAACCAAAAACGCTGGCCATACAAGAGCTTTCAAAACTCCAAGGACTCCGCCCCAGAAACCAGGCAAAAACAAGAGAAAAATAATAATAAAAACACTTAAATACTACTGATTTAATAAAAAGTCATATGATTCAAAATAAAATCAATTACACTTATGAAATAATTCTCCGTTTATTAAAAAAAGAGATGCATGGAAGGGAAATAGCAAAAGAGCTAAAAACATCACTTACAAGGGTTCAATCTATACTAACAGAACTAAGAAACACAAATATCTTAGATTACAAAGTAGAAGGAAAAAACCATATTTATTTTATTAAAATAAACCTACAATCTAAATTATTCATATTAAATGCAGAAAATTATAAATTAATAAAAATTCTAAGAAAATATCCAATTTTAGAACCAATTTTTAAGGAAATTACAGAAAAATGCCCAGAAAAAATAATAATCTTATTCGGGAGCTATGCCAAATTTATTCCAAAAAAAGATAGCGATATTGATATCTACATAGATACAACAGACAATAAGATAAAAGATAAAATAAAAAATATTTACAACAATCTAAGTATACAAACAAGGAAATTCGATACAGAAGATTTACTAATAAAAGAAATAGTAAAAAATCACATAATAATTCAAGGTGGAGAGATATTTTATGAAAAGCTTAAATTTTTTAATTAAATTGAAAAAAGAGGGAAAACTAGAAATAGTTGAAATTTCTAAAGAGATGTCTACATCTTATGAGAAGAAAGGCATTGAATGTAGGGAAGTGGCAAAACTAACATTCAACAGTAATTATTTTGAAAGTGCTATAACGCAAAGCTATTACTCAATGTATAACAATCTTTTATCTCTTTTTTTCAAATGTGGAATAAAATGCGAAAACCATTCTGCTTCAGCAATAATTTTAAGAGATATTTTTAATCAAAAAGAATTATATGAAGAATTTTCAAAAGCAAAAGAAGAACGAATTGACAAACAATATTATACTCCTGCTTCACAAAGCACACCCTTAACAAAAGAATTTGCAAATCAAACTATCAATTTAATGACATCTTTCAATCCAAAAATAATTGCGTTAAAGATCAATTTAAACTCTGAAGAAATTAACAAAATTAGAGAAAAAATAAATTCATTAACCTAAAAGTTTATTTCTTAATTTAATCTATCTCAAAAATTACAAAATCATTAAATAAAATTTCCATTTAAGCTTTAAAATCACTTTTATGATAAATTGGGTTATTAAGGATTGATTAAGATTATCTAATTAGATGTTGTAAGAATTATTTAAGAAAATAAAAAGAAAGAAATTAAGGATTTATTGGTGATATGACATTTATAGCAGTACACCTGAATTCCGTGTATTCACAAACATTTCCGATTCCATTTTCATCGTAGTCTAATTGATCATAGTTTCTTGTCATAATGCAATTGTCACACCAGTCACCCACTCTGTCCCAATCAAAATCAGATTGTGATGGATTTGCAGTATAAATGCAGTTATCACAAGCATCACCATAAATATCTTCGTCTGAATTTTCTTGTCCTGGATTGTAAACTCTATAACAGTTATCACAAACATCACCAACACCATCTTCATCTACGTCTTCTTGTCCAGGATTGTATGTGAATGGGCAGTTGTCATCTATGCTAGGTATTCCATCTTCATCAGGATCCCAAGTATCACACCAAGGATAGTAATCTATGCCATCGCCAGGACCAGGGATAACATAATTATCCGGAAAACCAGGATTTGATTCAAAGTCGGACCAACAGTTTCCTATAACTCCATTATCCCAATAATTATTTGTAGAAGTTTGATCCTCATAAGCATCTTCTGAATTTGAAAGTGTGTTCAAAAAGATAGAATTATATTGATTACCATTTAAAAGATAAATTCCATATAACTGATTATCTAGTAAAATATTCTCTGTAATTATATTTTCATTAGAAGATGCATAAAGGGCAATACCTCTCTTATTTTGATGAACTAAGTTATCTGATATTTGGTTTCCAGGGGAAGTAGAATGAACCACAAATATTCCTTGTTCCACATTTCCATAAACTTCATTGTTTAAAACTTGATTTTGGCTGTTGGTCACCGTTATTCCATGATACCAATCGTTGACTAAACAGTTTTGGAGCGTATTATTGGAACTCTCAATTTTTACGCCAACTGAATCAGTTCTATCATTCCCTTGAATAGAATGGCTATTACAATCTAAAGTAACTCCCTCTTGTATTTTCAAACCCCAATCATAACCTGGACAATACAAATTCTCTGTTAAAACAGCATCTTCAATAACAACATCACCACAATGACATGCGACTTCTCCACCACAAATACTCCTGCTGCCTTCATCTAAAATAATATCTTCACTATTTGTCCCATTATCCGCATAAACAAAAAAAGCAGCAAATATCAAAATAATACTAATTAAGAATATTCTATTCATTTTAACCCCCTTGAATTGCTAATCTAAAGAATTATTTAAAACTATCCAAAACCCTTAATTTCAGTAGCGGGATCAAAATCGGTCCAGAAGGTTGGACACCCACCAATACATTCACCCCAGAATTTTTCATCTTGTTTACATTTTGGTGAAGGATACTTCCATAAAGATTTTCTGAATCTGCTTGGTAAATTATCTTCTCCAGACCATAGTTCATTAAATTCTTCTGGAGTTATTACTTTTCCTTCCGAATTAAGAACTGAACCGACTGGAAAGTCTGACCAGTGTACACAAGGAAGCAAATTTCCTTCTGGATCAATAGCCATTCCACTTCCGTGATGCATTGAGCAACTATAGTTCAATATTCCTTCCCTTAACATTTCATCCCTAATTTCAGTATCAAAATTACATAAAGGTAACGGAGTTACTGATCTAACTTCAACACCATCTTCCTTTCCAATTAAATATAATTTTTGAATTAATTGAGATGCTTCATAAGGCGAAATCATTCCCGGATTTGATTTTGAACCGGGAGATGTTGTGCAGGTAGTGAAACCAACTTTTTCAACACCAATTCCATTTAAGAAATGAACAATATTTTCTAAGTCTCCAATGTTTTCTCTTGACATAGTTGTTGAAGTACTAACTACTTTTCCAGTTTTTTCATAATTTATTATTCCTTGCACTGTTTCTTCAAAACTGCCCTTTCTTCTTGTAACTGTATCATGAATTTCTGCATTTGAACCATGGATAGAAAAAGACGAACCATCAAGTCCTGCGTCTATTAGAGAATCCAAATATTGTTGGTCTGAAAATCTTCTTCCGTTTGATACCATCCCTACGTTCAATCCAATTTCTTTAGCATATTTGATTAACTCTGGTAATCTTCTGTAGACTGTGGGTTCCCCTCCAATTAATATTACTTTTTTTGCATCAATCCCTTTTATTAAATCAAGCGAACCAACTGCCATGTCAAAAGGCATGTCTACATTCTTGGGTTTTGTGTCTGATTCGAAAGGATCTAAAGAAGCGTAACACCAATTGCACCTGTTATTGCACTTGTAGGTTACAACTAGCCATGAATTTCTAACTTTTGCCATAAATTGAGTATTTTAGTAAAATATAAAAACATTGGTATAAGCTTTGATTTATGGAAATTCCAATAGTTAAAGGAGAAACTGGACAATCCTGCGGTGTTGCTTCGTTAAGATCTGTCTTCAAATTTTATGGTAAGGAAGTATCTGAAGAAGATATATCAAAGTTTAACCAAATTAAAAATAATACTAATTGGATTTATGATTTAGGTTTTACTGCATTAAAATTCGGATTCAAAGCAAAAATAATAGATTATAACTATTTTATCTATAGTGATTTCAACATTAATAATTTAAAAGAATATTTGAGAAATAATAATTATCAAATGAGTGCTAAAGATGCTTCTGAAAGTGCCATACAATTTTTGGATGCTGGCGGAAGAATAGATGTTAAAATATTTACTCTTAAAGATATCAAAGAAGCATTGGATAAAAATATCCCAGTTATTATTCGTGTTAGACCTAAGATTTATATGGGAAAACATTCGGCCAATAGTTTACATTATGTAGTTATTGAGAGTTATGATGGCGATTGGTTCGAAGTAATGGATCCAATTGGTAAAAAGATAAAGATTAGTTCGGATGTTCTTTTGTACTCTGCTTATTCTAATTTTGCACAATTGTTGTTGATAAAAAATTAACAATCGTCGCAAAAATTACCAGTACAATCACAATCGTCGCAGATACAATAACATTCGCTTGAGTTATCACTTGAAACATCGTAGCTTGATTCGCATACTCTTTCTTTGTATGCCAAATTTACAACTTCAGATGGTTCTGTATGTCCTTTAAATGAATCAACAACTGCTGCAATTTTTTCTAGGTTATTTACCATAGGTTGGGTAGTTTACTTAAATTTATAAACATTTCTAGTTTCGTGATTCTATCTAACTCTTCTTCTTCCAAAAAGTTAAAAATATTTATTTGTCTGATAGAGTACATAAATATAAAACTATATAAACTATTTTGTTTTTACTTTCTAAAAATGGATGAAATTATTGATATTGTTGATGAAAATGATCAAGTAATTGGACAAGAAGAAAAATCAAAATGTCATAAAAAAAGATTGCTTCATCGAAGTGCCAATATTTTTGTATTCAGAGATAGTTCATTTAGAGAGTTATTGCTTGAGAAGAGAAATTCAACAAAAGGTATAAATCGAAGTAAGTTATGTATGCCTGGAGGCCATCTTCCCACAAAGGATAATTATTTTGACGGTGCAAAACGAGAATTACAAGAAGAAATATTTCATAAACACGAATTGCCTAAGGAGTTGGAGTTTGAAAAGTTGTTCAAAATAAGAAAAAATGCAGATAATGACCACGAGTTTACAATATTATTCAGAGTTGTTACAAATGGCCCATTTTACTTAGATCCTGCTGAAGTAGAAAGCTATTTTTTTGAAGATATTTATAAACTTTTAGAAAAAGTAGAAAAAGAATCCGAAAATTATACTGAAACGACCATTTTTTTACTGAAAGAGTATCAAAAAAAATTTATGTAATCTAAATACTAGAAACCAAAAGTAGCCTTAAACTTTTGGAATTCTAAGATTGAGTAAATATGAATAGGCTACTGCTGTTGCTGCTCTTATCCTGTACTCTGGATTTAACATTAGCTCTAAATTTTGTCTTCTTTGTTCATCAGGGATTTTCTGTCCAGTTTTTTCTTCAAATTTTGCCATCCTTTCTTCTATGCTAAAAACTTGGTTGAAGTATGATTTATACTTTCTTTGTGTTTCTTCAAGAAGTTTTCTTTCTTCTTTGAAAGTTAGATCTCCTTGATTTATTTTTTCTCTTAGATATTCTTTTGTTTCTTTTGGTGTTAACGTTTCTTCTCTTCTAACCCAAATTCCATTTGCTCCTTGAACATATTCTTGTTTGAATAGAGAACTGTCTGGGAGTAGTTTTGTTCTAAAAAATCTGTCGTCTCCTTTGTTTTTTTGTTGCAGTTTTCTAGTAAATGGATAATTATTACCTATTCCAACATAAATTGGAACTACTGCTCCTCCGTCTTTTCTGTATCTTTTGTTTTTTAAGACTGCAAACATTAAATGTATTTTTTCTTTGTCTCCGAATCCTGTAAATTGAGTTTTGTCTACTCTATCTTGTTGGAGAACTCTAAGATATAGCTCTGTTTCTTCATCGCTTAATAATCCCATTTTGTTTATGAAAACTAACCCGGAATATTTGTTTCTTTTTAGTAAAATTTTTTGATCATGGTGGATATCTCCCATTCTTTGATGTCTAAACTCATTGCTGTAAATAGCACCCCGAATGTCTTGTTCGTTAGATAATACTGCGTTGATTATCCTATCTGTTGCAGCAAAACGTTCTATAAATTCTAAATCAATTATTCTTAATGGTTGATATCCCAATTTTTCAAACGTTTCTACTGTTGTTTGGTCAGGTTCTTTAACTTCATGTACTACTTCAACACCAATTGTAGTGTTTGTTTTAAACATGTATTCATTGCCTTCTTTGAAAAATGATGCATCGCATCCACTTCTTCTTGCTCTTCCATCCGATTTTTGTTCATCAAGTGTTTGTATGTAGTTTGCAACTTGCATTAAGTAATTTCCAGTCCAAAGATAATTTAGTGCTGCAAATTGTCCAGAAGTTCTTGCTGTAGCTAAGTATTCTTCTTTTTCGCCTTTTTCTAGTTCGTAGAAGGTTGGATCTCCTAAATTCATAGATAGATCTTGTAATAATTCTCCTAAATCATAATCATGAGTTTCCCATGCCATAAGTTGGTCAAATTAGATTGTATTATAAGGCTTTTCTTGCTTCTAAATTTATGAAAAGATTAGCTAGTTTACTAACTTTAGGTGCAGCTTTACTAACTTTTTCTAGTTCTGCAGCACAAGAACAAGGAACAAATTATTTTGTAGATTCTGATGGGGAAAAGAGACATTATGTTGAAGAAACTGGTCAATTCGGAGGAATTATTTATGTTAGGGGCAATCTTCGTTTGAGTTCTCTGGCCCAGGAAGGAACTGAAGAAGCAACAGATCCTGCTATTGAAGTTGCCGTAGATTTTGATAATGATGGTAATTTTGATTTAACTGATAAATATATTTTGTATAGACTTGGATATGAAGAAAGACACCCTACTCAAGAAATACATGAACCTTATTATACTGCATTCAATCCAACTTTTTCTTGGTATGATTCAAAAGTTAGAGTAACTTATTTAGAGAACGTAAACCTTTTTAGAAATGTTCCTCCTTTTCATCCACCAGGTACAGAAGTTTGGCATACAGATGAAAAAGGTAATCTTGTTGATAGGTTAATGTGGGTGTGTGGATATGATAAGATGCCTGGCGAACATTTTAGAGAACCCTTGTATTGCGTTACACCAAGTATAAATTATAGTGTTGATCCAGAATGTGTACTTTTTTCTGTTGAAGGAGAATCTCATAGACCTTCTGCTGAGCGTAGAAACTCTTGGTTTAGTTCGGATGAGTAACTTATTTTCTCTTAGAAATATTCATTCCAGTTAATACAAATACTAATCCAATAATTCCTACTGCGGGTTGAGTACTATCTCTAATGAAATATGTTAAGGCATTAATCAAAATCATGAAAAAACCTGCAAGTATCATAACTAGCCCTCTTGTTTTGTTTTTCATTTTCCAAAAAATCCCTTACCAATAATAATTCCTGAATTATTTATTTTTGAATAACTTTTGTATAATTGGGTGCATAGAGTAACCTAACCCAAATCCAACAAACAGCATTCCAACAGTTCTATTACTATTTGAAAGCGCAATTCCCACTACAACTAAACCGGCTCCAAGTGTATCTTTCCACTTCATTTTTTGAAATATCCTCTTGCAGTCATTATCCCTACAAAAATTCCTATCCCAAATAATAATACTTCGGGTGCTTTATCTTTTGCTAATAACACTGCTATGTACGGGATAGGGAGGCTGAGAAATCATTTGGTAATGTAATTTCAGAGGAAGTTCTTGAGAATCAACTCGAAAGAGAAGGTCCTTCTGAGGAGTTATTGGAATTCAAAGAACGTAGAGAATCACAGTTAAGTAATTGGTATAAAGTATATGAAGGGAATGCATCTGGTTTTTTTGGCTTTTTAAAGAGATCCCACAGTCCATTACATTTGGTAAACTTAACTCAGGCAAGTTTTGAGCGAGCAGTATCACCTGATATTCCTTGGCCAACAGATGGAACTGGTAGGCCTACCGATCATTTTTATTATCATGGTGTACCAACAAGAGTTCCAAATAAAATATTGGGTTTGTCAGACAAGTCACCAAGACATCCAAGATGGATATATCTGGAAAGTTTTAATTCAACATTTCCAAGGGCATTACTTGAGGATGCAGAAGAGTTTCAGGAGTTATCTAAGTTGGCTGAATTAGAACAACATGATTTGTTAGATAAAAAAACTATATATGCAAGTCAACCTGACTAAATTTCTTTATTTAATTAAAGGTTAGTTTTTTATATTCTAATCAGTACCTGTAATAGAATGTTTAAAATAAAAATAAGGAGGTGAAAAATGGAAGGTGACATAAGAATTAGTGGCGGAAAAAAACAAAGAAATGCACTTATCCTTAGTGCTTTTGTTATAGTTCTTGTTATTGGAACTCTGATGTGGGGAATGCCAAATTACAACGTTTATGCAAGAGAATTAAGTGGAAAGGCAGAACTTAGAGAAGCTGAGTGGAATAGACAGATTGCAGTTCAAGAAGCACAGGCAATAAAAGAATCTGCAGCTTTGAAAGCAGATGCAGAAGTTATTAGGGCACAAGGAATTGCAGAAGCAAACGAGATTATTGCCGGAAGTATAACTACTGAATACATTAAGTATAAATTTATTGAAGGTTTGAATGACGGAAATACAGAAGTGATTTATGTAGCAACAGAAGCTGGATTGCCAATACTTGAAGCTAGCAGGTTAAATTCTTAAAACAACAAGGGAAATGAAATAATTTCCCAATTTTTTATTTATACTCCAAAATAATCTTTTAAAAAATATAATCATATTTTTCTATTTCTTGACATATTGCCATGGACCGTAACCAAGCATATAAACAAATAAACCAAATGGTTAACATGGATATTAAGTATTTAGCAGGATTTATAGATGGTGAAGGGTGGATTGGAATAGCCAGAACAAAAGATATTATGGCAGGGGGTGTTCCAAGATATTTTCCAGAATGTCGTATAACTAATACTGCTTTAGAGATTTTAGAAAAAATAAGAGATATGTATGGCGTAGGGACCCATCTAAGGAAGGTTAAGAAAAATAAAGGCTCGAAAGAAATGTACCAATTGAAGTTCTATGGAAGTGCCTTAAGGAAGTTACTTGATGATTTAAAACCGCACATTATAATAAAAGCAGAGCAACTAAAAA
>Ga0257125_1001030_pt1 | contig 31252 bp, 26 predicted proteins | sample SI106_200metaG_FD_190183 | JGI IMG/M metagenome (GOLD analysis project Ga0257125, IMG submission 190183) | Marine microbial communities from Saanich Inlet, British Columbia, Canada - SI106_200 | ecosystem: Environmental > Aquatic > Marine > Inlet | place: Canada: British Columbia | collected... | reverse complement strand
AACATTTCAACTTTTTTTAACTCCTCTGGAATTTCAGTCATTACTTGATCTATATCCTCTTTTTTTAATTTAAATTGAAAGAGAATGGACTGCCTAATATTAGAAATGATTTCTTGATGATGTGAATAAACTGAATTTGCAAGATATAAATGATAAACAAGGTTGCTTAGGCGAACCCATGCCACAATGTTTGGAATGAATTTTCCAGGAGATTTGTGATGATTTTTAATAGAGTTAGATAGCATAGAGGGGAATTGCCAATTTTCAGCAACAATACCACCAAGCTCAGCATGATCAATACCGAAAACCGCTCTTTCAACTTCAACCAGCGATAATTTCTCCTTTATGGCCAATTCCATCATATTGACCATCTCTTTACTAACAAAATTATTAAGGACTATTTTTCCGATATCGTGAAGAAGGGCGGACGTAAATAAAATAGGATCCTCTTTAACGTTGATTCTCTTAACCAGAAGTCTTGAAATAATAGCCGTAGCAACACTGTGTCGCCATAATTCACCCGCACCATAGCCATAACCTTCTTGCGCATTAGAATAATCAGGCAGCTCGTTGGCGCTCACAAGCGCTATCATTTGGATGTTTTTAAGACCCAGCTTAACGACGGCCTGATCAATGGTAAAAGTTTTTACACTCAAGCCATAATAACTGGAGTTGCAAAGCTTCAAACAATTGAAAGTGATCGCTTCATCGTATTTTATTACATCAATAATTTCTTTAAAGTTTACGTCATCATCCCTTGAAAGCTCCAGGATTTTCCTCGCAATCTCCGGGAAGGGAGGCAGCTTATCAATGGCTTCCAAAATTGGTTTTAAAAAGTCAGGTTCGGACATTCAGTTTTTCACCCCCGATTATAATTCTTGAAACGCATTTCTCCTTTTAAACGAGGCTTCATTCCAGTTTATATTAATGTTCGGTGATTTCACAACAATCTTTAATGCAAACCTCATAAATTTATGGCAAAGGGGCCACTCAAAAACAGATTCACGTGATTCAATCGACTGCCCGGCTCCCCTTTGTTGGCTCAATTGAAAAATCCGCAAATCTTGAACATATTTCCACACCCAGAGCGAAAATGATATCAAGGGCCAGATGTTCACCAATGCTTCTGTCGAAGAGCAGCTTTGATTCAGCCGGAAATTCATCGTCCCCCTTCCACAATAGAACCGCAACCGGTATGCGAGGGGCTATTTTGAAGGAATATGCCGCATCCGCCATATCAAGTGCCATGCCGCCCAGTTGAGTGCAAGCATCACGGAATCCGCGAAGATTGTCTCCGAAGCGTTTTTCAATCAAACCGGTGGGTATTTTGTGGGGCCCCCGGAAAAAAGTAACGCCGCCGGGGATGTCTTTTACCGATATCCATTCTTTGCTGATAGGTATCTCCCTGGATGTTAAGAGATAGTGAACCATAAAAAGACCAAGAGAAATCGTAGCATCCCATGTGGGGTCACAAAGGCGCGTTATTCTGGACTCGTCCGGAAATATGCCATGGTCTTCTCCCCATACGGATAGCGTAAAACAGCCTTCATTGACGTCATAACCGCACAAGGCACGCCTGCAAACGTCTGCCGGATCCATTTTCGCCAGATCCTGAAAATGACAGGGATCAACTTCGCTGCTCATTTCACTCCCCCTTCAACCCTTATTCTACGCCACCTTAAACCTGGACACCCCGTCCTGGAGCCCCTTTGCCGCATCGATCAACTGCTGGATGGCATCATAGGTTTCGCGAAAAGATTCCAGGGTCTCCTCCAACTCCTCTTTGAGGTTTGTCATGGAACCACTGATGTTCCGGGCATCATCGGACTGGCTGCCCACCGCCACGTTGATCTCCTCAAACCTGGGCGAAATGGTCTGGACCCGATCAATGATCAGGGCCAGCTGCCCGCTGATCTTCCCCACATCCTCAGCGCTGCCCTTCACTTCTGAAACGAACTTATCCATTTCCATAACACCTGCCGACACGGCCGATTGCATTCCTTTTACCATCTGCTCAATATCCAGCGTGGCGACAGATGTCTGATCCGCCAGCCTGCGGATTTCCCTCGCCACCACATTGAATCCCCTTCCATATTCCCCGGCCTTTTCCGCTTCAATAGCGGCATTCAGAGAGAGGAGATTCGTCTGATCCGCCACTTTGGTGATCGTATCCACCACATGGGTAACATTCTCCGCCTTTTCGTTGATGGACTCAAGATGGCTGGATATGGACCTGGACGCCCCCTCCATGCGCCTCATGGCCTCTTCCATGCCGGCCAAGTCCTTCTGGCTCCGGCTGGCAAATCCGGTGGTCTCATCGGATGCAGCGACCACCTTTTCCACGGTATCGACAAGTTGAGCAGCCACCTGGCTTATTCCCGCGACCGAATTGACCACCTTGTCAGTGGAGAGGATCTGGTGGCTCATGGTGGCTTCCTGCTCCTTGGCCGCGGCGGCCAGTTCGTTGGAAGAAGACGTCACTTGAACACCCGAACGCTGAACCTGACCGATGAGGGCGTTGAGATTCCGTATCATGGAACCCAGGGCAGAATGCAGGCGACCTGTCTCATCATCGGTTCCCACCGGCACCTGAACCGTAAAATCCCCCTTGGAAACCTTGTGCGCTATGGTCACAGCCTCCGTGATAGGGCTGCTGATCTTCTTCGCCAGCCATATCACCACAAAGAATGTTGCCAGCAGGCCGGCACAGGAAATGAGAAGGATGTGAAGCAGGGTATCCTTGATGGGACTGATGATCTCATCTTCCGAAACACGCATGACAATAGTCCAATCCCCGGTATCAATCCTGGCCCCGGAGAAAATATCCCTGTGATCGTGCAATGGATCTATGGCGCGAATGAGCAGCGGCGGACCGGTATGGGTGTAGAAACGCTCCAGTATCCCGGCATAGTCCGTCTCATTGATATTTCGGGTCATCATCCGTTTAAGGGTTTCCGATGCCATTCCCCCGGCACCTCCTTCCCCCTCGGAGCGGAGCCGGGCAAGGGTTTCCCGAGACACCAGCGGCATGGTGGAAGAAATGATTTTACCCTTTCGGCTGAGCAGGACAAATGCCGCCGATTTGTAAGGCTTGAACCCTTCCAGATATGCGTGAATGTTGGTCAAGGCCCGATCGACGCCGGCAATACCCACAAACTTGCCGTTGATCTCAATGGGAAAGGTCTGCTCCACAATCATCTTACCTTCGTAAAGATAGGGTTCTGTGATGATATATTTTTCAGGGTCTGCGGAAAGAAATTTATCCTTACTTCCCTGATAATAAAGGCTGCTCTCCATATCGATGAGGGGATTCAATTTGATCTCCCCTTCCCCCCCCTCTTCCACAAACCAGTAGGGCAGAAACCGTCCTGCATCGTTCAAGCCTTTCTTCGTCTCCCCTGCCCTCTCCAGAAAGGCCCTGTCGTTCTGGTCTGCATTGGGCTCATAGCCGAAATAGGCCCCGGTAAACCTCGGGAAGTTAGAGAGGATGTTTCGGGCGTACCGGGTGGAAGCCTCTCGATTTCCGAACAGACCGCTCATCTGGGCCAGCGCCATGGCCTTGGCAACGGATACAGCCTCCAGATTCTGTTCCTCGATCCTGTTGGCGATTTCCCGGGTATGGGCTTTAATCAGCTGATCATTTTCAGTGATCAGGGTGCGGTACATACCTCGAGAAAAGGCCGCAACAATGAGGAGAACCACCAGGGTGACGGTAATGCCGAAATAGAAAATCAGTCTTCCCTTGATGCTGGAGGGCAAGACGCTTTTCTTCTTCATAGTAAGCCTCCTGAAACAGTTGAACTTATACGGTTTCTAAAAGCATGGGATGCACAAGACGGGATATCTTTCTACAATCACTTTTTAACAGCCTACATTCGTATTAAATAAATTACAATGCACATCTTTTGAATACACACTTTTTATTGAGGCTCACGACCAAATTTTGCTATGATGCCGGAATTCAAGTCACATTCATTAAAGGAGGGGAATCAATGAGGGGAAAGGGTTTAATCTCCAATAAGGTGGGCGTTCTTGCTGCGACAATATTGTTTTTTGGCCTTTCTCTTTTGGCGCACACCCCTCTTCTCGCCGCAACGTACTTCGTTTCACCATCGGGAAGTGATGCAGGCCTCGGCTCTTCGGTCGATCCCTGGTTTACGCTCCAGCACGCGGCGGACAGCGTCACCGCTGGGGATAGTGTGCAAATCAGGAGCGGAACCTATACGGGATTCAGGGCCTCCTCCGGTGGCACAGACGGGCAACCGATCACATTTATGCCTGAGGAAGGCGCCGCTGTCCTGGTCAATGCTGTCAGTGTGAATGGAAAAAAGGGCAGCATCATTGAAATTGAGGGATATGACTGGTGGGTTCTGGTGGGTCTGGAAGTTACCGGCGCGCCCGACAATGCGGGAATTGATATCCGGGTAGCAGATCACGTTACAGTCCGGAGTTGTCATTGCCATCACAATCAGAAGTGGGGTATTTTTACCGCATTTGCAGAATATTTCACGGCCGAACATAATGAATGCAGCTATTCCACCGAAGAACATGGCATCTATCACAGCAACAGCGGGGACAATGCTCTCGTTCAACACAACACCTGCCATCACAACGCTGGATGCGGTATACAACTCAATGCAGACCCTTCCATGGGAGGTGATGGTATCAGCAGCAATTGTACCGTTACCCACAACATTCTGTATGAAAACGGTGCCATCGGCGGGGCAGCCATTAACCTGGCTTCTGTTCGCGATAGTCTGATTTCCAACAACCTGATGTACGGAAACCATGCCGGAGGCATTGCCGCATGGGACGATGGCCAAGGCAATCAGTGGGGCAGCAAGAACAACCAGTATTACAACAATACGGTTCACATGCCCACGGACGGCCGGTGGGCCATCAATCTGAAAAACGGCAGCAGCAACTCTAAAGTATATAACAACATCCTGATCCATGAAAATCCGGCAAGGGGTGGGCTCGAAATAGACACATCCAGCCTTTCGGGGTTTGCCAGCGACCATAATATCCTGGCACGAATCAGTGTGGATGAAACCATCATCAGCCTGTCAACGTGGCAGTCCACCTATTCCCGGGACGGCCGGTCATATGCTGAAACAGCAGATGAAACATTTGTGTCACCCGCCAGTGATTATCATCTTCTGAGTTCAGCAAGGGCGAAAGACGGGGGGACAACCCTTCCGGAGGTTATCACAGACCTTGACGGCACCAGCCGGCCCCAGGGTGTAGCCTATGACATGGGCGCCTATGAGTATATTTCCACTGCTGCGTGTTCCGAATGTTCCGGCGATGCGGTTGTCCTGACCGGCGGAACCTTCCCTTCGGATACCATCTGTGCATGTGTTGGCACCACCTCTATCACCATTGCCGGGAGCGTCACGGTTCAGGCAGGCGCAACAGTCACCTTCAAAGCGCCCATGGTAATCATCCAAAACGGTTTTCATGTGGAGGATGGCGCATCGGTAACCATCAAAAAACAGTAACTCAACTGAATCTGAACAGGACGGAAAAAATGGAATACAAAGTGCTTTTAACCGTATTTGCGGCAGTTTTCGTTGCCGAACTGGGTGACAAGACCCAATTGGCCACGATGCTTTTTGCATCAGACAAAGACGTCAGCAAACTCACCGTGTTTGTCGGTGCATCTTTAGCTTTAATTGTTGCATCGGGCGTTGGCGTACTCGCCGGCAGTTTTATCTCCCAGTATATCAGTGAAAAACATTTGCAGTATATTGCGGGGGCTGGATTTATCGCCATAGGCATATGGACGTTTTTTAAAGCATGAGTCACCTTGACACCCGGGCGGCTCCTCAGTATAGTTCTTTTCCGAAATAACAAGTTCCTATCCCCATTCATCACCTGTTCAATGGTGCACGGACTAGAAAAAGAGCCATGTTTCGATTCATTCATGCGGCGGATATCCATCTGGACAGCCCGTTAAGGGGTCTGGAGAGCTATGAAGACGCCCCCGTGGATGAAATCCGAAACGCCACCCGCCGGGCCTTTGACAACCTGGTAACCCTTGCCATTCAAGAAGAGGTCCGTTTTGTGCTTCTGGCCGGGGACCTCTACGACGGAGACTGGAAGGATTATAACACGGGGCTCTTTTTCACCGAGCGGATGGGACGTCTGAAACGGCAGAACATTTCTGTGTTCGTGGTATCGGGCAACCACGACGCCGCCAGCCGCATTTCCCCACATCTTCACCCTCCGGATAACGTAACGATCCTTTCCACCCGAAAGCCGGAGACCATCCTGCTGGAAGACATCGGCGCCGCCATTCATGGGCAGGGATATTCTTCCAGGGCAGTCACCCGAAACCTGGCACAACATTATCCCCAATACCACCCCGGCTACTTCAACATCGGACTGCTTCACACGGCCTTGAATGGCAGAGAAGGGCATGAACCCTACGCGCCCTGCTCCCTGGACGACCTTAAAGCCAAAGGATATGACTACTGGGCCCTGGGGCATGTTCACCAGCGGGAGGTGGTTTCTAAAAATCCCTGGATCCTTTTTCCCGGCAACCTTCAGGGACGGCACATTCGGGAAACCGGGTCTAAAGGGGCATCGCTCATCACGGTGGAAAATGGCCAGGTCGCTGACGTGGCACACCATGACCTGGATGTTCTCAGGTTTTGCATGACCCGCGTGGACCTGTCCCACGTGAACACCATTGATGCGATTCACGATCCGGTCCGTCAGGCGCTGGAGGCCCTACAGGCACAATCAGATGAGCGCATCCTGGCCGTTCGGCTGGAACTCACAGGCAAAAGCCCGCTTCATGCCCATCTTCTTTCCGATGCCGCCCGCCTTACGGAATCCTTTCGCAGCGTTACGGCAGGACTGGGAGATATGTGGCTGGAAAAGGTCCTTTTCAAAACCATGGCAAAGGATACTCTTCAGCCGACACCCGGTGTAGAAACACCGCTTCACGAACTGATGGCGGCGGTGGATCAACTGAAATGGGACCCGGAGCACACCCGAGATCCCCTTTCCCTGCAAATCGCCGACATCGCAGCGCTCAGAAACAAACTGCCCCCTGACCTTCTGGGAAGCGAAGATCCGTTACTTCCAAACCATCCGGAGGGAGTCACTGCGCTCCTCAACGATGTCAAGGCGCTCCTGGCCGCCCGGCTGATCCGGCGGGGGAACTTGCCATGAGGATAAAACGGCTCGATCTGATCGCCTTTGGCCCATTCACAGATCAGACCCTGGTTTTCGATTCAAAAGGCCCCGGCCTGACCATCATATTCGGTCCCAACGAAGCGGGCAAAAGCAGTTCCCTGAGAGCCCTCAAATCTCTTCTGTACGGGATACCCGAACGAACCCCCGACAACTTCCTGCATCCCAATGACCAACTCCTCCTGGGCGGCTGTCTGAAAGCCGATGACGGAGAGCAACTCACTTTCTTACGTCGAAAAAGACGGAAAATCTGTCTGTTTGACGCCCATGACAACCCCCTTGACCCCGAGGCTCTGTTGCCCTTTATTCGGGGGATAGAACAGAATGAGTTTGAAACCCTTTACGGCATTGATCACGAAGCCCTGGTGCGGGGGGGGCGGGACATCCTGGCCCAGAAGGGTGAAGTGGGCCAGGCTCTTTTTTCAGCAGGGGCCGGCATCTCATCCCTCAGAGAAGTTCTGAACGCCCTGGACGATGAAGCGGATCAACTCTTCAGGCCTCGGGCTTCCACCCGCCACATCAATCGGGCCCTTGCCGACTACAAAAAACTTCAAAAAGACATGCGTATGGCGACCCTCTCCGGACAAGAGTGGATGAACGTGGCGCAAAACCTTAGAAAGGCCGAAGCGGAACTGGTGACGGTTGAACAGAAAAGGAGAGAAACGGATGGTGAGCGGCGGCAGATGGAACGTTTGAAGCAGGCCCTTCCCCAACTGGCATTGCGCCGACAGTACCTCGATCGTCTGCAAAGCTTAGGCGAAGCCACCCCCCTTCCCAATGACTTTACCCAACGAAGAAAAAAAGCAACCCATGGCCTGCAGAAAGCCCATCAGACCCGAAACACCGCCCTGCACCGACTGTCGTCACTCAGGGAAAAGCAGGGGAGCGTATCATTTCATCCGGCCCTCCTGGATGTAGGCGAATGGATTGAAGCACTCTACCAGAAACTGGGCAGCCACCAGAAAGCCATGAAGGACCGTCCCCGGCTGGAAGGAATGCGCATCGCTTGCAAGCGCGAAGCCGCCGCGCTTCTCAGGCAGCTCCCCACGGACCTGCCCCTGGAGCAGTTAGAGCGTCTGCGGCCTTTTCTGGGGAAACGAAAGGCCATTCAAACCCTGTCCTCAAAATACGAAGTCCTGAAACAAAGCAAACAGCAGCACCGACAACAACGCCGCCGTCTGGATGCTGCACTTACGGAAATTGACCGTGATCTTGCGCAAACACCCCCCTCCCCCAGTACCGACGAACTTCTCCAGACCGTAAAACTGGCTCGAAAATCAGGGAATTTGGACAGCCAGCTGCTTGAAAACATGAGATTGCATGAAACCCGGGAAACACAACTCTTGGAAGAAGTGTCACAACTGGGGCTCTGGGCTGGAAATCTTAAAGAGGTCTGCAAACTCCCCCTCCCACTTAGAGAAACCATCCTTCGATTTGATGAAAATTTTCGAGCCTGCACAGAGAAGCGGCACGCGGCTGAAAAGGAGTGTGAAAACCTGGTGGAGGCTCGGGGACGAATCACAGGTGACATCAGGGAAATTGAGTATTCGGGTGAGGTCCCCACCGAAACGGAGCTGGAGCAGATTCGAAAGAGACGGGATGCTCAATGGCAGTTGCTGAGAAGGCATTGGCTGGAAGGGGAGAATATTACCCTTGAAAGCCGTTCATTTACTAAAAATGACGACCTGCCCGACATCTATGAAAACCATGTTAAAATGGCAGACGACCTGTCGGACCGGCTACGCCGGGAAGCAGACCGGGTCCATAAATTTGCCGCGCTCAAGGCGGATCGGGTTGCCAACCGGGAGGCAACAACAACCGTCCACGAGAGTCTGGAAAAGCGCAATGCTGACTCTGCCGCCATTTCCAGAAATTGGGACCTGCTCTGGCAGCCCTGCGGCATTGGGCCCCTTCCACCCAAAGAAATGCTGGATTGGTCCGACAAATTCGAAAAAACAAGGTTCGGCGCCATGGAGTTAAACAAGATTGAAGGGGAAATCAACACACAAAAAACCCAAAGAGAAAAACTGCGAAATGGGCTTCTGACGGCTTCAAAAAATCTTGAAAACACCCAAACATTCCGGGATGAAACCTTGGAACCGGTTCTCATATTCTGCGAAACCCTTCTTGAGAATCTCGACCAGGATAAGAAAGATCGACAGAAGCTTATGGACAAACAAAATGATCTTCTTGGCGATCTCAAAACGGCACGTCATCATGAGGAGACGGCACGGGAGGAATTGGCAAGCTGGGAGAAGCGCTGGCACGAATCCGCAGCACTTTTTATCAAAACCGAAGGGAGCGGTGGGAGGTTCCCCTTTCCCCCGGAAGAAGCAAACGACATCCTTGAAAGCCTGCGGGGTTGTTTTTTAAAACTCAAAGAGGCGGACGAACTGCACAAAAGGATAGCGGGCATTGACCGTGATGCCGGAGATTTTGAGGCGGCAGTTCAAGATCTTGCAAAAAAGGTGGCCCCGGACCTTGAAGGGGTTCAGCCGGAGCAGGCGGTCCTTCAGTTGCAGAACCTCTTGAAACAAAACCTGGCACAGAAGACCCTCCTTCAGAAATACACCCGGGAAATTGAAGAAACGGAGGACGACATCAACAGCGCCGAAGAAGCCATTCGCGCTGCAGAAACACAGATGGGGGACTTGAGACGCATCGCCGGATGCAAAGACTCAGATGATCTTGAAGAGGCGGAACGGATCGCCAGGGAACATCTGGATCTTAAAACCAAATGCAGCGAAACGGAAACCGCACTCTTGAACAGCGCCGAAGGCCTCAGTATTTCCCAACTGGAAAGCCAGGCAGCAATGCTGAATCCAGACGAATTACCGGGGAAAATTGATGCCTTGAACCGGGAGATTGAACAGAACCTTGAACCTGAAATCAGGCGCCTTTCCGAAACCCTGGGAGAAAAAAAAAGGGAACTGCAACAGATGGACGGCAGCGCAAAGGCCGCAGAGGCTGCCCTGTCCGCTCAGCAAACCCTGGCGGCCATTCGACGAATGTCTGATCATTTCATTCGACTCAAAGTGGCATCTAGCATATTGAAGCAGGAGATTGAACGGTTCAGGAGTGAGAACCAGGATCCGGTGCTGAAAATCGCATCGGGATATTTCCGGCAATTGACCTTAGGGTCCTTTGAGGCACTGCGAACGGATGAGGACGACAGGGGACAACCGGTGCTGGTGGGACTGCGGAATCAGAACCGCATGATCCGGGTGGAAGGCATGAGTTCCGGAACCCGGGATCAGCTCTATCTGGCCCTGCGGCTTGCATCCCTTGAAAAACGCCGGGAGACCGGCGAAACCATGCCTTTCATCGTGGACGACATTCTGGTAAACTTTGACGATGAGCGCGCCAGGGCCACCCTGGAAGCATTGGTAAGCCTGGCCTCGGAAACTCAGATCATTTTATTTACCCATCACAATCGGATTGCGGAGGAAGCCCGGAAAATGACGGGTAAAACGAACATAGAAGTGCATCACATTTGAGGAGGAAAAACCCATCTATTACACCAAAGAACGGTCGGGATTGACCAAGCGTATCGGTCTCGGTTTCATTCACATCTATTACGGGCAGGGGGTCGGCAAAACCACCCGTGCGGTGGGGCTGGCCATCAGGGCTGCGGGGATGGGGCTCAAGGTCAATTTCATTCAATTCATGAAATCGGGCACCTCAGGGGAAATTCTCATCTTTGCCAATATTCCCAATATTCGATACCAATGCCCGGGAAGGCACCCTTTTATTCTGTCCCGGGGCCCTGAAGCCATTCACCATAAACATACCGCCGAGGCATTAGGATACGCCATTAAGGCGGTAAAGGACGGGACCGAACTGCTGATCTGCGACGAGATCATGAATACCGTTATTTTTGAACTTCTGGAAAAAGAGCGGGTCATTGAACTGATGGAAATGTGTCGAGGCAAAACAGAGCTGGTCATGACCGGCGTCAGTGCGCCGAATGATCTCATTGAACTGGCGGATTATGTGACCGAACTCAGGCAAATCAAACACCCTTACTATTCGGGTGCCAAGGCGCGACCGGGCATTGAATTTTAGTGCCACAGAGATACTGCAACCCCCGGATGCCATTTCGAGGCGGTGAGTGATTGTTCACGGCATTCTCATAATATAGGATCATGGGGCACATGGCTTCATTTCAATTTTGACATTAATTTCTTGCTAGTTTTTTGTTCCTCGATTTTTTTTAAGTAGAGCATTATCTTATCCAGCTGATCCAGGCCCAATCCAATAATTTTTTCTTGCGTATCAATAATATATAAAAGGTTTACATCATTTATATGTTTATATATTTTATCTACATAGCCTAATGTCTTTTTGATGCTTTTTTTATTAGCGACAAGCCTTTTGTATATATGTGAATTCATATTATCTTGGTTATTGTATGTTTGACTCAACCAATGCGATAAATCACTGCTCCACAAAAAGGTTTTATAAATGTTAACAAATGACAAATATATTTCATAAGAATATTTGTTTTTGGTTTTCTTTAAGATATTGCGGCTTTTTTTATTGATGTAATTAATTTTGCTGATTTGCTTATTTAACAAAAAAATATCTTGAAGCAAATGAGACTTGGTTTCTTCATCATTTTTTTTATCGTCAGAAAATGCAGTATTGTACGGAGCCAAAAAAGCGAAAACAATCAAAACGATACTCACCATTTTTTTCATATTGAATGCGACCCCCATATTATTCAGTATCAGCAGCAGGCAAACGGATTTTCTGAACCGCCATAAGGCTGATCAAACTCAATCCCGCTCCCGCCAGAAAGGGGATCCGGTAATCAACCATCCAGAGGATCCCTCCCAGTGCCGGTAAAAACACGGCGGCAATATGATTGATGGTAAACCCCACCGCCATGCTGGGCGCAATATCCTTCGGGTCACCGACCTTCTGGAAATAGGTCCGAATGGCGATGGCAAAATTAAAGAAAATATGGTCCAGGATGTAAAGAAAACAAACCAGGATCTTTGAATCAACGGCCGCATAGGCGAGAAAAATGAACAAGAGGCTGAAGTATTCCAGAGACAAGACCTTCCGTTCGCCAAAACGCACGATGCTCCTTCCCACCAAGGGGCTCAGGAAATAATTGATGGCGTTGTTGATGACAAAAAGTATCGTCACCTCCTGTACGGAAAAGTCGAACCTTCTGACCAGCAACAACACCGCAAAGGCCATGAAAATCTGCCGCCGGGCCCCGGCCATGAACGTCAGGAAATAAAAGAGCCAATACTTTTTACGAAAAATCATTTTTTTGTGCTGGGGAACGATATTCTTACTCGCAGGGTTCCGAGTAAAAGCCCAGAATCCCACGGCCATTACCAATCCCCCGATGATCAGGTAGATCTCTTTGAACCCGAGAAAGCTTGAGATGAGAAAGATAAAAATACCGATGCCGATATTGGATGCCGCGGCAATGCTGCGCAGTCTTCCAAACACCAGAGGGCTGGTGTGTTTATCAAAATATTGAAGCGTCAGGGACTGGTTGGTGGTCTCATAATAGTGAAAACCGAAACTCATCACCACGGTGGTCACCATCAACCCGGCATAGGTAGGGAAAAGTCCCGTGAGCGCAAGACCTGTCCCCAGAAAAAGAATAGAAATGGCGGAAAGCCGATGCTCCCGGATCACCATCATAACGAAAACCACAAGGAGCGTCAGGAACCCGGGGATCTCACGCACCGACTGGATCATGCCCACCTGTTCGCCTGTCAAGTTCACCTGTTCCACGGCAAAATTGTTAAACAGGGTCATCCAGGCCTGCAAGCCCACGGTGGAACTGATGGTCAGCACCATCAGGAACCGGTACATGGGGTTTTGTTTCATTTGAACCATATGCTTTGGGAGACTGAAAGCGACTTCAATAAGGCCCTAAAAGGCGTGTTGATCAGAGGCAACTCCGCCCCCCCTTGTAGCGAGGCGCGTAATAGGTATTGGTAAGGGAATCCGTGCGAATGGTCTTGCCGCTTCCCGGTGCATGAATGAATTTTCCGGCACCCACGTAAATACCCACATGGGAAACCCGATTTCTGCCGGTGATATCAAAAAAAACCAGGTCTCCTTCAGCCAGGGCGTTTTGTGAAAGGGATTTTCCCATGCGATACTGCTCCTTTGAGGTACGCGGCAGGGTAATGCCATTTAGATGGTAAACAGCCATAACCAACCCACTGCAGTCAAATCCTTTTTTCGCCGAGGTCCCTCCCCACCGATAGGGAAGACCGATAAACCTACGGGCCGTTTCTACTATCTCGTTTCTAAGCCCATTTTTTGCGGGTTCTTCTTTCTTGCGAAAAACCGCATGGGCGGTGGGAGGTACCACATAATAATCATCTATGACGCTGGCACGAATCAGATAGTTGGCTAGTCTGTGGGCCTCAACCCAGGAAGAAAAATCGCCGAAACGGACCTTGAACAAACCCCGCTTTGTACGAAAATAGTATGCCTCTATGCCATGCTTTTCCAGAGATTGGGTGAGGGTAACAGCATTGTCCAGGACCCGAAAAGCACCCGCCTGAACGGTGTAACCGGTCAAGGCGGGAATCGTTTCAACCGGGGTCGCTGTAAGAACCGGCTGTCTGGAAGCATTTGCACATCCCTGCCCCATGACCATGAAGGCAAACAGGAACAGGGTACCCAGCATCCTCGGATAATGTCTGTTCAACAAGAAGGGCATTAATAATTAAACCCACTATTGAAAAGGGAATTCTCCACCACTCGAATCCGGCGGTCGGCCGAAATCCTCTTCCCATGAGGGCGGCCCAACGGGAACCGGACGGTATTGCCATTGGGAGGGATCAAATTCTTCTCGAAGAGCCGCGCAGGATATGAAGGATACGGTTATCCCCAGAATGGAAAAGGCCACAACAGCAGTCTTTGCACTCTTCACCAAAATCCGCATGACATATTTTTTCTGTCCTCTCATGGGCGATTTATCCTCCTGTCCGACCTTGACTTGAAAGCGCGTATTATATACTCTTTTTGTACATTAGAGAGGGAATTGATACGTACCGAGCTAAAAACATCCGTCTTATAGCACATTCAAAGCCAAAAGCACCAGAGTCAAAACGTTTTTTCTGACATACAACAGGGAGGGGTTCATGAAAAAGCCGCAACTGATTGACCTGAGCATCAGCATTGAACCGGATCTTCCCAGCGACCCTCCCATGAGGGCTGCGGGTTGCGAAATGCGGAATATGAATTACTTTGATTAGTGCAACCGATTGTAACCTTTTTCTTGTTCAGGACTCTATAGATCCAGAACATTGACATATTCAGGGAGGAAAACCATGCCCATATTTGAATTCAAGTGTAAGAAATGCGGGGATCTTTACGAATCCCTCTGTTTTCGTTCAAACGGCGAGGACAAGTGCCCCTGTCCTACCTGCGGGGGGAATGAAAGCGAAAAACAATTATCCATTTTTTCATCCGCCGGATCCGGTTCGAGCCTGGATCTGGGAGGTGCTTCGGCTTCCGGTTCATGCGCGCCGAGCGGCGGTTTTTCGTGAGCCGGATGACCGATGCAGCCGTGTGCTGCACCTGCTCACCATATTAAGGAATACAGAATTATGGAAACCTCAAACGCTCAAAAAAAAGGGAAAGACATGAGTATCTGGATCATTTTAGGGGTAATTGCCGTGTGGGTTCTGTTGCAGGCTTATATTCTGCCCAAAATGGGCATTTCCACATGAATGAGTAACAGTTGCCAGGTCGGCGACAAACAACCAAAAGTAATTGATATCATAGACAAAAAATAACATCTTTCAGGGCTGATGAAGTCATTCATGCCCCGGGCCATACACCCGGCCACTGAGCCTTTCATTTCGCTGAAGGGCGGGTCTTGTATACATCCAACCTGGTCCGCCTCCGAGCGCGCCATGATGAAAAAGCACCTCGAATGGCTCAAAAAAAAGGGAATGGCATATTCCGACAAAGACCATTTCTATCTCGCCTCGTGATCTTTCCCGGCTTAAGGGTTTTTTAAACGGATTGACGAATAGATCATTTAATGATATTGCCCTTCAAAACAAAATTGTGGCACTCTGAACGATTTCATACCATTTCATTTTTCGTGCCGCCCAAACGATCACTCAAAAACCCTAGACAGGAGAAAATCAATGGCAGACAAGAAAGCGGACCTGGCCGGTCCCGGCATTGGCGACTATAATGAAATCGAAAGTATTTTGCCCGACGATTATTCCTCTTTGCTGACCCCTAGGGAAACGCAGCTTGCCACTTATGCTGCCAAAGACTACATCGAGGAAAACCTTTGCAAGGAATTGAATCTCATACGGGTAACCGTTCCCCTCATCGTGGATGTGGACAGCGGGGTGAATGATTACCTGGATCGGGACGGTTCCAGGACCCCCATCGGGTTTCATATCTCCAACGATCACGACAAAAATCCCATTGATGCCCAGATTGTTCAGGCCGCGACCAAATGGAAACGGGTCGCCCTGAAACAGTTCGGCATGAAAACGGGCGAAGGTCTCATTACGGATATGCGCGCCATACGAAAGGATTATTTCCTGGATCACGATCACAGCGCCTATGTGGACCAATGGGACTGGGAACTGGCCATCACCGAAGAACAACGCAACCTGCAGCTTCTAAAACAGGTGGTTGAAAAGATATGGAAGGTCCTGAAAGGCGCAGAAAACCACGTGCAGGATCTTTTCCCCCAGCTCAAAACTGACAAGTACCCGGACATGCCGGATGAACTCACCTTTCTACACGCAGAAGATATCCTGGCCCGGTACCCGGACATGCCGCGCAAACAGCGCGAGACGGAAATCGTTAAAGAATATAAAGGGATCTTTATTTACGGCATCGGCTGGACCCTTGAAGATGGGTACCCCCACGAAATGCGGGCTGCGGATTACGATGACTGGGTCACGGAGACCACAAGCGAGGACGGCCGACCCATGCATGGCTTGAACGGCGACATCCTGCTCTGGAACCCGATCACCCAACGCCGTCACGAACTGACCTCCATGGGGGTACGCGTAAACGCCGAGACACTGAAGCAACAGCTTGAAATCACCCACCAGATGGATTTTCTGGAAATGCCCTACCACCAGGCCGTGTTGAACAATGACATTCCGCTGAGCATCGGCGGCGGCATCGGGCAATCCCGAACCTTTATGTCGTTGCTCAAAAAAGCGCACTTGGGGGAAGTAAGTGCCTCAGTATGGCCCAAGATTCTCAAAACCATGTGTGCCAAGAAGAACATCCATGTGATTGAATAGACCCACATGGCCTTTGATTAACCTGCAAACAACCTTTCGGGGCTAAGGCGGATGGGTGGAAAACCGCCTCAGCCCCGGCGGTTAAATATCACCATCCCCCCCAGGATCAGCGCCATCCCCATCACATGATATGCGTGCAGCGTCTCTCCCAGGAAAAGGATGGCCATCGTGGAGGCAAATACCGGAATGAGATAGGTGAAAAGTCCGGCCCGATTGGCCCCGATCAGTTCAATGCCCCGGTTCCAGCAGAAATAAGCGACAATGGACGGGAAAATCGCCACGTACAAAATGCTCATGAGGGCAGCAAGGCTGATGGAAAAAGGCCCCACCACCACCAGTTCCCAAATGTAGAAAGGCAATAACATCAAGGCACCCCAGCCGAAGGTCAACACCAGCAAGCTCAGGGGGTGAATGGACGGGCGTTTTCTGAACAGGGCTGAATAAAGCGCATAAACGAACACGGCAATGAGCATCAAAACATCGCCTTCCACCAATTCCATGGTCAGCAGAATTCGCCATTGACCACGAACCACGATGAAACAGGCTCCCACCATGGAAACCATGACCCCCACCAATTGGATGGATGAAATTTTTTCTTTGAAAACGATCCACGATATCAGAATAATCATCGTTGGCATGGCGGTCTGCATCAGCGAAACATTGATAGCGGTGGTGGTGTGAGCCGCCGTGTACAACATTGAATTGAAACAGGAAACCCCTAAGAATGAGAGGACCAGCAACCATTGCCAGGAATCCATGGCTGTTTTCCAATCCCGTTTCACATGGCGGAAAGTGAAGGGGAGTAGAATGGCAAGCGCTGCAATCCACCGCCAGAAAGCCAGACTGACGGGAGGCACCACATCCACCACCCCGCGCGCCAGCACGGCATTCCCACCCCAGCAAAGTGGCGGGATCAACAGCAGAAAATAAGGCAACAGTCCAGACCTTGGTTCTGGTTTTTTTGACAATGGTTTTGACATGGGTCAGGTCATTCCTTCCGCATCTCTTTTTTCTCTACCATAGAAAAGATCCCCTGTCACTTGCCGTCAGGGTTTGCATTGATCTCTAAAAGTTGATATTGTATCTCAATCAACGTGATGGAAGGGGGAGAGACGCCGCTTGGAAAACCGAATCAAACTGGGTGTCAGCGCGTGTCTTCTGGGAGAGAACGTCCGTTACGATGGTGGACACAGACTGGATTGTTTCATTCGGGATACCCTGGGCGAATATGTGAATTTCGTCCCCGTATGCCCGGAGGTGGAATGCGGCATGCCGATCCCCCGGGAAGCCATACAGCTGGAGCGCGACCCTGAATCGCCGCGACTGGTCACCATAGGATCCCGGAAAGATATGACGAAACAAATGCTCGACTGGGCCACAGCCCGTGTTCGAGGACTTGAATCGGAAGGACTTTGCGGCTATATTTTTAAGAGCCGTTCCCCCTCCTGCGGCATAAGAGGGGTCAAGGTTCACAATGAAAAGGGCATGCCCGTAAAAAATGGGGCGGGGCTCTTTGCCCGTGCCTTTATGAAACACTTCCCCCTACTGCCCACGGAAGACGAAGACCGCCTTCACGATCCCGGGGTAAGGGAAAATTTCATCGAAAGCATCTTTGCCGTCAAACTCAGAAATCATGTTTGAGCCGTTGTAGGGTCACATATGGATCGATTGACCGGGAAAAAGGCATTATGAAAGAAAAAACATCAAATAAATACGAGGACAGGAAAATAGGGGAAAATATCAGAAGGGGCAAGGTTTCCATAAACTTCCTTCTTTGCGGGTTAATGGCACTCTGGTGGTTATCTGTTGCACCAGACGTTTCAGCCAAAACCTATGACTTTGATGAAGGGCTTGAGGCGGTTACAGCGGGTCTTATTTCTGGAAACAGGGGGATCTTGAAAAACAAAAAGATAGCCGTTTTCGGAATCATTGAAAGTAAGTCGGGGAAGAAGTGGGAGGTCTCTTCGCATATTGAAGACGGGATTGTGGACGCGCTCGTCAATCATGGATACCGGGTTATTGAGAGAAGAAGAATTCAGGATGTCATCCAGAAAGAGATTAAGAAATCTACGGATCTGTGGTTTGACCAGGCCCGGGTGGCCCAATTCGGAAAGCTTGTGGGAGCGGACTTTGTTGTGACGGGTAGATACGTTTTGTGGGGACAGGGTATGCTTAAGATCAGCATACGGGCCATCAATGTTGCTGACGGAGAGATTGCGGCAGCTGACAAAGTGAAGGTTCACACAGACCGGATAGCAAATTTACTGAAATCGGAAGAGAAGAAAAAACACGTGAAAGAGGCCAAGGTCAGCCATGAGGAACCGGTTAGGGTAAAGAGGATCCATGAGCTCACCCACGAGAGTGGAAAACTGGGGAACTATAAAGCGCTGATCATCGGAATTAACGATTACAAAGGGCCGAAGATTCCTGATCTTGAAACGGCCATAAACGATGCGACAGGTATGGCAGCGGTTCTTAAAGAAAAATACGGATTCGAGGTGAAGCTGCTTCTGGACCGTGAAGCGACTCAGGAAGCCATATACAAGGAATTACGGAATCTAACGGTATCGACAAAAGCAAATGACAGCGTATTAATCTATTTTGCGGGGCATGGAGATCTTGATCGGACCTATGACGGCGGCTGGTGGATTCCGGCAGATGCTACAGGCGGAAACCCTGTGACATATCTTGACAACGTTCAGGTTCAAAAAGCGATGCGGAGCATGAAGGCCCGACATGTCCTGCTGGTTTCAGATTCCTGTTATTCGGGCACGCTTTTCGGAAAGGCCCGGGGCCTGCCTCCGGTAATTGACGATAAATATTACCTGAGTCTGTATAACGAAAAGAGTCGGTGGGGCATGACTTCGGGCAACAAAACACCGGTGTCTGACCAAGGCACGGGTGGGAATAGTGTGTTTGCCTACCAGCTGATCAAGGAATTGGGGGAAAGCGATAAACCTTTTTTGAGTACCCATGAACTCTACACCCGGATAGCCCCTGTTATTGCCAATAACTCGGAACAAACACCGCTTTGTCGCCCCATTGTAAATACCGGGGATCAAGGCGGGGAATTTGTGTTTGTGGCATCGGTGAAAAAAGAACTACCACTGAAGACTCCCAAGGTTCATCAGAATACCCTTAACAAGGACATGCTCTATTGGCAGTCCGTTAGAAACAGCAATGACCCGGTACTGTTTGACGCGTATCTAAAGACATTTCCGAAGGGAATTTTTGCCGTTATTGCCAAACAAAAAATTGAGACCTTAAAACAAAAAAAGGGGGCTGCCGCTACTGCACCTGTGGCTTTGGAATCCAGGTTATTTGTGGAAGTCGAACCGAGAGATGCAAGGGTAAGAATTCTCAATATAGGGCCGAAATTTCACCAGGGGATCGTACTTGATCCGGGCAGCTACCACACGGAGGTCTCCAGGAACGGCTATAAGACTGAGAAGATGTGGACAAAGCTGGAACCGGGAAAGGATGCGATTTTACATTTCAGTCTTGAGCAGGAACCCGTGCAACAAGCAGAAGCCTCAATCAAACCAACACCGAAGCATTCAACGCCTGTTATGCCTTCGTATGTGGAAAAGATTTCAGGCCGAGACGGGATTTATGTAGCCTATGCCAATGGGATCGTAAAGAACACAAATACAGGTCTTGAGTGGAAGGCGGGTCCTGACAAAAACACAAGTTGGGGAAAAGCGAGATCCTGGGTACGGAGCCTCAATCTTGACGATGGCGGGTGGAGGATGCCCACTAAGAACGAGATCAAAAGTCTTTACAAGGCAGGGGCCGGTACCTGTAATATGACACCTCTCTTCAAGACCACTGCATGGTGGGTGTGGTCAAGAGAGACGAAGGGTTCCTCTTATGCCTGGATCTTCTATTTTTCCGGCGGCTACGGGTACTGGCTCGACCGCCGCACCTCCGACAACCTCCGGGCCTTTGCAGTGCGGTCCCGAAGCGATGGATAATCAGCAATTCTAATTTTGGGATTTTGGAGGCATGCGACAATATCTTGAATAAATGCGAGGACAGGAAAATGAGCGCAAGTAACAGATCAGGCAAGATTTCCATAAACTTCCTTCTTTGGGGGTTAATGGCACTCTTGTGGTTATCTGTTGTGCCAAACGTTTCAGCCCAAACCTATGACTTTGATGAGGGGCTTGAGGCGCTTACAAATGGGCTTGTTTCAGAAAACAGGGGGATCTTGAAAAGAAAGAAGATAGCTGTTTTCGGAATCATTGAAAGTAAGTCGGGGGAAAAGTGGGAGGTCTCTTCGCATATTGAAGATGGGATTGTGGACGTGCTCGTAAAGAATGGATACCGGGTTATTGAGAGAAGAAGAATTCAGGATGTCATCCAGAAAGAGATTAAAAAATCTACGGATCTGTGGTTTGACCAGGCCCGGGTGGCCCAATTCGGAAAGCTTGTGGGAGCGGACTTTGTTGTGACGGGCAGATACGTTTTGTGGGGACAGGGCATGCTTAAGATCAGCATACGGGCCATCAATGTTGCTGACGGAGAGATTGTGGCAGCGGACAAAGTGAAGGTTCACACAGACCGGATAGCAAATTTACTGAAATCGGAAGAAAAGAAAAAACGCGTGAAAGGGGCTAAGGTCAGCCCTGAGAAACCGGTTAAGGTAAAGAGAATCGATGAACTCACCCACGAAAGTGGAAAACTGGGAGGGTATAAAGCGTTGATCATCGGGATTAACGATTATAAAGGCCTGAAGATTCCTGATCTTGAAACGGCCACAAACGATGCGACGGCTATGGCAGCGGTCCTCAAAGAGAAATACGGATTCCAGGTGAAGCTGCTTCTGGACCGTGAAGCGACTAAGGAAGCCATATACAGGGAATTGCGGCGTCTGACGGTGTCGACAAAGGCAAACGACAGCGTATTGATCTATTTTGCGGGGCATGGAGATCTTGATCGAACCTATGACGGCGGCTGGTGGATTCCCGCAGACGCCATAGGCGGAAATCCTGTGACGTATCTTGACAACGTTCAAGTTCAAAAAGCGATGCGGAGCATGAAGGCCCGTCATGTCCTGCTGGTTTCAGATTCCTGTTATTCGGGCGCGCTTTTTGGCGAGGCCCGGGGCCTGCCTGCCGTAATTGACGATAAATATTACCTGAGTCTGTATAACGAAAAGAGCCGGTGGGGCATGACTTCGGGCAACAAAACACCGGTGACTGACCAAGGCACGGGTGGACACAGTGTGTTTGCCTACCAACTGATCAAGGAATTGGGGGAAAGCGATAAACCTTTTTTGAGTACCCATGAACTCTACGCTCGGATAGCCCCCGTTATTGCCAATAACTCGGAACAAACACCGATTTGTCGTCCCATTGTAAATACCGGGGATCAAGGCGGGGAATTTGTGTTTGTGGCATCCGTGAAAAAAGAACTGCCACAGACGATTCCCAAGGTTCATCAGAGCGACCTGAACAAAGACATGCTCTTTTGGGAGTCCGTTAGAGACAGCAATGACCCGGCACTGTATGATGCGTATCTAAAAACATTTCCGGACGGGATTTTTGCTCTTATCGCCAAACGAAAGATTGAGACCTTAAAACAAAAAAAGGGGACCACCGATCCCGCACCTGTGGTTTTAAAATCCAAGTTATTTGTGGCGGTCGAACCGAGAGATGCAAGGGTAAGAATTCTCAATATAAGGCCGAAATTTCATCAGGGGATCGCCCTTGATCCCGGGAGCTACCGTCTTAATGTGTCCGCGCCCGGTTATATAACCCAAGACCAGTGGATCAAGCTGTCAACCGGGGAGGAACGGCATGTTAACATTCAGCTGCCTCCGCTTCAAAAAGCAGTGGAAATATCTCATCCTACCCCAAAACCGACACCCGCAGTTGTGGCGCCTTCTCCACCGGTATCGGAGCCGAAACCGGAAGCAGCAGCCCCCCCAACCGAACCGTCCGCGCCCGTTCGTGTATTTAATAACTTCAAACGCGCCTTTGAGTCATGGAAAGACGGCGCTTTTTCCGGGTCCTCCGGCCCGTCTGAATTCAACAGAGGCGACACAATTACGGGTGATCATTCATCAGATGACGCACCATGAACAGGCGACAGTGTCGTCGATTCCGTTCAGGAGGCCCTTTGATGATAAGGGATAATCAATGATCAAGAAACAACCCTACGGAAGTGACCTGAAAGCGCAGCTGAAGGCCGGCGCCAAAGACAAGCTTTATCATTTTACCCTCTCAGGGGGCTTGATCCGCGGGGCCATCCTGCACGGAACCCGTATGGTAAACGAAATGCGGGCCAATCACGAACTGGGCATCCTGGAAACCCTGGTGCTGGGTCACGCCTATATGGCGAGTGCGCTAATGTGCGCCAACCTGAAGGGAGATGAACGGATCGGTCTCAAAATAGACTGTTCGGGACCCATCAAAGGTCTATTCGTGGAGGCCAACGCCTTTGGTGAAGTCCGGGGTTACTTGAAAAATGTTCCCATTCCCATGGAGAGGCCCCTTGAAGATTTCAATCTTTCCCCATTTTTCGGGGCCGGCTTCCTGTCAGTGACCAAAACCTTCCGGGACGCGAAACAACCCTTTACGGGGCAGGTGGAACTCAAATACGGCAGCCTTGCGAAGGATCTGTCCTATTATTACCTGACTTCTGAACAGACCCCCTCCGTCTTTAACCTGAGCATCAAATTCGATCCTGAAGGGAACGCAACCGGGGCCGGCGGCCTCATGTTGCAGGTCATGCCCGGCGCTCATGAAGAAGACATGGATCATCTCGAAATCATGGTATCCGATCTGCCGTCCATCGGCACCGCATTCGCCCAAGGGAAAGAACCCGCGCAGTTGGTCGCAAAGCGCTTCAAGGGTCTAAAACCTCAATTTCTGGGGGATCACAGGATTGAATTCATGTGTCACTGCAACCATGACCGGGTGGAAAACATGCTGGGGCTCCTCCCAAAGGCAGATCTGCGGGACATGCTTGAGAACGGGCCCTTTCCCGTGGAGATCAAATGCCATCACTGCGCGACCCCGTACCGGTTCGACAAGGAGGATGTCGCCAAAGCAATGGCCGGGACCAGATCCTGAAATTCACTCGTCCTTTCTCCGAGTCAGTCGAATCTTTGTCACTGAAACTGTTCACTGTTGTCGGTTCATAACTCAGGCCTTGATCATCGTTTCAGCCATATCACACTTGGTGGACAACTGTAGGTGCGGATTTATCCGCCGACTTGATGATATCACAGGCTTTTTAGCACGCTGATATGCCAGATAGACAAGATATATCAGGTGGATACCGTGCCATAGTTGAGCCAAAATCATCGACTGTGTTTCCTCCAAAATTGGAAAACGCTGACAGAAATAGCTGTTGGGTAGAAAAAATTTGAGAGATATTAAAAGTTGGGTGATGTCTTATTGAAAGATCGAGAGATCTCTGCGATTGGACACGATTGACACCAACATGTCACCGGGATGCCTACAACATGTTGTGCAATCTGATGACTTGCCAGAACTCACCTATTATGATCGAAGTGGTTCGTATCACTACATCTTGCCGATTCCAGATAATAAAATGAAATCACGGCTTAAATAGACAGAAAGGGCAGAGCTTTTCGAATCTGCCCTCAATCTTCTGAAAATGTATTGTTGAACCGTTACCTCTTGCTGAGTTGTAAAACCTTCGCCAGTGGTTCCGGTTGTCTGTCCTTATATCGGAGTTTCAGAAAACATATTTGACAATTAGAAGCTCAGTTGCTATTCTCAAAAGCCGTTAACAGATTGATATATTTAACTCATTTTCTGTAGAATTTTACTCGTGATGCGTAAAGCAACTTCTTCCTTTTTCATTAATGCGCCGGGTCTGGTATTTGCGGAGGCCTGCTGTTTTTTCTTCATCAACCTCAGGCGTGGGAGGATACGAACAATGCGTCCTGTTTCAAACAAAATCGCAAGACTTTTTTTAACTACCATTGGTTTCGTGTTATTAACAGCACTTCCCAGCCAACTCTCCTGGGCCAAAAACCCTGATTTCAGCAAGGTTGACGATATCCTCCATGGCCAACGCAACATTGGACGGGCGGATGATCTGGTACTCGCCAGGCCGGTTGCCGAAGCACCTAAAATAACAAGGCAGAAAAACCTTATTGCCACGTTCGGTGCCAAAAGTTGGAATACATCATGGACGATGGGATATGTCGAAAAGTCCTTTTCACACTGGGACCAGCCAGATTGGCCGTATCCTCAGCAGACCCGAATCGCCCGACTCTATGAACAAAAAAACGATGTCCTCGTCATGATCGCAGCTCACGACGGCCCCTACAACATGGCCATCTATGTGGAAGACAGACTGCACGAGCAAAACTCATTCGTTAGCCTTTTCACCCTTAACTCCTACTGGCTGACGGCGGCGGTGGCGGACTTTGACATTGACGGCTGCGACGATATCCTGGTGATGAACGGGGAGCAAGCATTCGTCGCCACCACCAAGGATGTCAAGACGCCCGGTAGCCCTCTCGTATTTGGTCCATGGATTGAGACCAGTAGCGCTCTAACACCACTCGGAGAGCCCACGGTGGGCGACTTTAATGCCGACGGGCTTTTGGACGTGGCCTGGATCGGAGCGGATAGACTGAAGGGGGGCGGGCTGTCGGTATTTTTCGCGACGGTTTGTCCGGGAAAGGTTCCGGGACCCATCTGTAAAGAAGCGACCCGTTAGAGATTATTTTACACCCACTTTCCATCCCCCTCTCCGCCAAGATCGTCTCTTCAGGTCATATTCAGAGGATACCCGCCAATGCGTTAGCGGCCGGTGATTATTTGTCCGGCCCCGGCGATGAGCTTCTTGTGACCTACGCTAAAATCGATTACCAGCAAGGGGAGAAGTATGGTCAACCGCTGGTTGGCGAAATCTACCGATTCGATGAACAGATGAAATCCATTAGGGTGGACGAAACCGTATTCTTCCAGAACGACGTCGCAAGGCCCAATAATGTTTATGCCGTGTCCGGCCCCCTTAAAGGGTTCAACCGAAGTGACCAGGCAGTGGTCGCATGGAGCTGTTCTTTAGCCCCGGGTCATAAGACACCAGTTCAATCTACGTCGATGGCAGTGGTCACTTTTGACGAGGGATCTTCCATGAGGCTTTGGGAGTCCGCTTCATTTACTAACTGCGGTATGGCTCACTTGAGCGGCTTGGCGATAGGTCGGTTTAAAGATCTGCCCACCGGCGATGCCAAAGTATCCGACTATGATCAGGACATCGCGGTCATGTTCGGGCCGGACAACTTGACGTGTAAAGGTGGTAGTGGAAATCAGGTGGCTTTCATTCGCGTAGGTTTTGATGGTCATCCACATGACTACACCCCGTTCCTCGGTGCTCACACCGTGCCGGATTTCCTTTTTCATGGCGCCGGGGCCTATGATGAAAGGATCTTGGGAGGCAATCGTTCCGGAAGCCGGCTTCGTTCCGGTGACTTGAGGGGACGTTCCGTGCGGGTGGGCGAACCTCTGGTGGCCCGTATCAATTCCCACACACAGCCGCAAGTCATCCTGGGGTCGCCGCCCATGCATGTGGACTATGTCAACCTGCATTCGAAGACCTCAAAGCAGGCGGATGTGATTAACTTCAGTGCCCTTTGGAAATCGTTCCAATCGGTGTATGACATTGATACCAGCTCCACCAAAAAATCCACGTCACGGCACACCACCAGTTACGCGGAAAGTTTTGCCGAGTCGGTGGGGGCGGAGCTCAAATTCAAGATCCCCTTCATCGGCGGCCCGGATGCGAAAAACAAAGAAACCTGGAAACAGCTTTACAAAAACTCCGTTCAGGGGAGTTACGACACTTACAAGAGCAAGGCGTTCAAAGCTTCCACGGCCACCGGATTCGGGGATCTGATCTGGTACACGGCCAGCCGCTTCAACGTCTATTATTATCCCGTCTTGGGAGAACGCGTCTGTCCGGCCACAAAGCCCGACTGTAAGGATGAGGAGAAGGGGCCATATTATCTGGTCGTCTCAGGACCTGATAAGATCTCTTCCAATATCATCGACGCCAGGGGACTGGAATGGTATCATCCGGTTCACATGCCCGGGAACATTTTTTCCTACCCGGCCACACTTGAGCAACTCCAGAATCGCGTTCTGGGCTCTCAGCTGCTATCCCAACAAAAAAGCTTCTTCACGGACAGCTCCACCCGCACCGTGAACGTCAGCTGGAGCAAGGGGGCGGGTTCGGACATCAGTTCCGGTTCAAGTTCCACCCACTCCTTTGATACCGATTCGTCGCTCACCTTAGGGACTGTAAATCTGGCACACGCGGTGGGCGGGTTCACTGTGACGGGTTCCTTTGACTATAACAACAGCGATGCAACCAACACGTTATTTACCACCAGCACGACCCTGGCGGCCTCGGCGGGAATTGCCGTTCATAAGCCCAGCGAGTTTTTTGAACCGGGCTCCCACAAGTACAAGGTGACCCCGGCCATCTTCGGTCAGGCCTTGCCCAAAGGGGTGCTCCAGGACATGAGCACACCTACGGACGTGCAGACCCATGGGGTGCTTCAGGCGTTGTATGCCGCGGACCCGACGGATAATGATGCCGGAAGCTGGTGGCGTTCATCGCAGACGGCGTACAATCAACATATCGACGTGGCCCTTAACCATCCCCTTCGCTGGGAGACCGTCTCTAACGGTCCGAGCCTTGCCTGCCGCAATCACCAGTGCGTCTCGTTCAACGCCCCTGAACCGAATGACGTCTGGACCAGCGGATTCTATCAGATGCGGGGGTTGCTGGTAACGGTAGGCGCTCAAAGTGGACCACAGCGCGCCAGGGCAAAAGAGGGAGAGCGGGTGTTCCTTCGGGCCCGGGTCTACAACCTCAGCTTAAAAAATATGGATCCCGGGACAAGGGTCCATGCCCGTTTTTACCGCCAGGAATGGAATCCCGACAACACCCCCAAAGGCGACAGCGTACTGATCATCGAGGAAGTGATCTCCCATCCTCTGCCGGGCTTTAATGCTGACTCAAATAATTGGATGGAGGCTTCCACCAGTTTTGATACCACCGGGCTCGGTGATACCCAGTGGCTTTTCTGGGTGGTGGTGTGGAGCCAGGACGATGATGAGAATCTGGTGGCGGAGCTTCCAGGGCACGGCCTGGCCACGGTGAGGGACAAGGAGGACTGGAAGTGGATAACCGATGTCGGCCTCGAGGAAGTCACTTTTGACGGTGAGCGAACCTCTTTCAGCAATAACGTGGGTATCCTGAAGCGGGCGTTTTATATAGAGGCTGATGCGAATGAAGCGAACAATAACAACGGGGAAGTGGTCGTGGAGGCGGTTAACGTTACGCCCATGGGGTTTTCCCACAATACCCCGGTTGAATTCCGAGTGGAGGCGGAGGTGGTTTCATACGGGGGAGACGCCGCCAATGGCGTGACCGTGGAGTTTTACGATGGCGATCCGGATGCAGAGGGAGTGCTGTTTGATGTGGAAAATATCGCTCATCTTCGTCAGGGTGAAGTGAATCATGTGCGAATTCATTACAGACCCCCTAACCTTGGAACACAGCTTATTGTGGTAACAGCCAGACACGGCTCGGAAGTGACGCGCGGTGAAACCACATTTGAAGTGCCACTGCCAATACATCGATAACGATAGGATGGTTATTGTGCTTTTTGGCTCAGCCTTTCTATTGATGACTAAAATTGGGGTCAGAGTAAAATTAAGTTTTCTCTTTTCGCCACCCCAAAGGTCGCCCTCTTTTCTTTGCTCTTACTCGTCTGCCGGTTAGCAACTCTATTTCATCTTTAAATCGATCATGCCCAACCGCCAAACCCTTGTTCGTTTTTGCCCTTATTCCTTCTAACAATTCTCCATCTATGCGTTGGATAAATAGAGCGCGATAATTTTTTCGGCGCTCTAAAGGCTCTAAGCCTAACTCAAGATATTCCGGGTGTGGCGTACACAAATTGGAAACTTTACCAAGTGCATTAATTTGATAACTGGACCAACGATATTCGCCGGGATCAGTCTCCATATCTGCTCTAACCGGATTAAGTTCTATATATCTGTAGACTTCCAACAAATAACGTTCTTCCTGAACCAGGCAAGATTTGAAACGGCCTTCCCACAGCGTCCCGCTTCGCTGATATTCAAAATTGAAATATCGTACATAACGACGCCCCAATGCCTGCATCATACGGCTAACTCCGTGCTCCTGTTAAGGAGATAACTGTTGCGCGTTGCGCAACATAGTGTTAATCTTAGATCGATGATTAAGACATTCAATCATAAAGGGTTGCGAAAGTTTTTTGAAACCGGGAGCGTTTTTGGAATTCAACCAGGGCATAAACGAAAACTAAGAATCCGGTTAACAGCATTGGATACGGCAACCTCTATTGAAGATATGGACTTGCCCGGTTTCCGCCTCCATCCATTAAAAGGGGATCGGCAGGACTTCTGGGCGATTGACGTAAGCAAAAACTGGCGTATGGTTTTCAAATGTCAAGACGGCAATGCCTTCGTTGTCGATTATGAGGATTACCATTGATGAGCATGTACAATCCCCCACATCCCGGTGAGTTTATTAAAGAGGTTTACCTTGACCCGTTTCGCTTTAGTTACCGTACGGTAGCGGTCAAACTAAAGGTATCACCTTCAACTTTCCAAAGACTTGTTAAAGGGAAAAGCAGTATAACCCCGGAAATGGCTTTACGCCTTTCAATAACACTTGGTCGGAGTCCGGAGAGTTGGCTGGCAATGCAGGACAACTACAATCTTTGGCAGGCAAAACAGACCGTCAATTTGGAAGAGGTTGAACCTCTGATAATACCCACTATAATTGGGGTGGGGTCGGGCCAAGACAGCATATTGATTTCTATTAAATAACACCATGAAAAGTGGTGATTTCAGACCGTATATCGCGTTTTTTGACCCCAAAAAGTGCAATATAGAAAATAGGCCCATGCTTCATCCAACCCTATAATGCTCATTTTACCCCTAAAATGGGCGATATGGACCCAAAAATAGGGGGTATTTCAAGAACATTTCATTTCATATCAACTAGTTAGTTTGGCCCGACCCCATCTGCCATCTGCCATATGAACAAAAAGAGCTGTGACTGAAGATGAGATCTTACGCCAAATGATGATACGCCACAAAAAACGAAAGTCTGCTATCGAGTCAGCCCGAAAGATCCAAGCAGAGCACCTTGCCGGCCAGCTAGCGCAGCAATGTGACAAAGTAGAATTAAGTGTGGCGGATCGGGATCTCAGAATTTCAAGAAGAGCGTCATATTTTGCTGTCGGCGCGAGGCGACCTGGGGTAATAGAGGCCCAATTAATGCAACCGCATATGGCATGACTCGATTCCTTATAGCCAGTCAATTGTCACCATATGCGCTATTTTCCTAAATTCAGGATCTCCGGTCAATACAATCGCGTTTTCACGCCGGGCAGTAGCTGCCGCAAAACAATCCGCGAAAGAAAGAGGATACTCTGCCTTTATCCGTGCCGCGGCCATGATATCTTCAAAGCTATTTGACAATACCGTGATAGACAAACCGGGAAGAACAGTATCCAGAAAAAACTCCGCTTTCTCCTGGCTCCTTTTCCTGTAAAGAATATAATAGGTTTCGCCAATATTGATCTCATTCATCAAAAGAGGGAACCCTGAACTCTGCGCTTCGGAAAGGACTTTTTTAATCTTTTGGAAGTTTTTTTCCTTGTTCAGGTAGGCAAGGAGAGCGTAGCTGTCAAGAAGTTTTTTTGCTTTCAAGTGCCTTGTCCTCCTTGCGCTCCTCTAAGAGCGCCTTCGTTAGAGAAGAGCCTTCTTCAAATATCCCACAAAAAGCCTCGGCCGGATCATCCGGCAATGGTGTAATGAGAATACGACCCAACTCTTCCTTAACGGAAAGTTTCTTTCCGGGAACAATCTGCAGGTACTTCCTGATATCCTTTGGAATAACAATCTGTCCGCGGCTGGATGCCGTTATTATAATAGGCATAATGCCCTCCTCTACCAGTGGTTCAATGCAGTGCATGCAATTCATCCGATAATTTTCAATTTATCATACCCATACCCATTCATCAACAAATAAAAAAAACGTCTTACCTATTAAAAATGAGTAAGGACGCTTTATTGAGTGGACCCAAAACTGCTGTATTTTCCTACGGTGCGGTGTGTGGGGTGTGGGGTCGGGCCAAGACAGCATATTGATTTCTATTAAATAACGCCATGAAAAGTGGTGATTTCAGACCCTATATCGCGTTTTTTGACCCCAAAAAGTGCAATATAGAAAATAGGCCCATGCTTCATCCAACCCTATAATGCTCATTTTACCCCTAAAGTCGGAGATATGGACCCAAAAATAGGGGGTATTTCAAGAGACTTTCATTTCATATCAACTAGTTAGTTTGGCCAGACCCCATCTCAATTTCCACTGCCCCGGCCTTTATTATGGCCTTATAGCTTACAGGACGCGGAGCGTCCAAAGCGCATTCCCACGCAGAGCGTGGGAACGAGGAAAAGCTCATTAAGTAGTGATTCAAAAAATAACTGTTGCGCGTTGCGCAACACAGTGTTAATCTTAGATCGATGATTAAGACATTCAATCATAAAGGGTTGCGCAAGTTTTTTGAAACCGGGAGCGTTTCTGGAATTCAACCAGGGCATAAACGAAAACTAAGAATCCGGTTAACAGCATTGGATACGGCAACCTCTATTGAAGATATGGACTTGCCCGGTTTCCGCCTCCATCCATTAAAAGGGGATCGGCAGGAC
>Ga0257125_1001028_pt1 | contig 31279 bp, 24 predicted proteins | sample SI106_200metaG_FD_190183 | JGI IMG/M metagenome (GOLD analysis project Ga0257125, IMG submission 190183) | Marine microbial communities from Saanich Inlet, British Columbia, Canada - SI106_200 | ecosystem: Environmental > Aquatic > Marine > Inlet | place: Canada: British Columbia | collected... | reverse complement strand
CTTCGCGCATTTTCTCGGTGAACAGCCCGAACAAGCCATAGTTCCGGCTTGGGCAGCGGGGATTTTTGATCGCGAACAACCGGGCAGTTTCAGTCATTCCTACGCCGCGATGTCGTTTGGGCAGCTGCAGATCGACGGGGCAGTGGCGCCCCAATCTTATGGATCGTTACAAGCGCCCAGTGTTTACCTGGCTACGGACCCGGCAGAGGAAGGCCGATTCGGCCTATTTTGCGCGGAGATCCTGGAGCAAGCCGACCGAGATATCGATTTTGCCCGCTTCGACAACGATGGTCCCGATGGCCTACCCGATTCCGGCGACGACGATGGGGTGGTCGATGTGGTATTCCTCAATCTGGCCTCGGTCCCGCCTCATTTCCTCCTGGGCAATGCGACAGGCATAGCCACGTTGGGCCTTGAAACCGATTTTGTCACCGATGACTTGGGCGTCAACGGCCAGCCTATCCGCATTGCCACCAACCAAGGCACATTGCAGCAAGGCCGCACCTTTGTCGAGACCGTGGGGACGATGTGCCACGAATACGGCCATGTGCTGGGCCTGCCGGATCTGTACGATACGGCGTTTCTCCAGACGAAAGATCCCGGGGAGCCTGCAAACGACTCAGCCGGAATCGGCGCTTGGGGCTTGATGGGGTGGGGGGTGTTGGGCTGGCACGGCGATGATGGCCCCACCAGTTTCTCGGGTTGGAGCCGCATGCGGCTGGGCTGGACCGCCGTAGAGGAAGTCGCCGGGCAACGACAGGAAGTGCGGCTTACCGACGTCGGCATCGGTGGTGCGGTGGTGAAGATTCCGCTGGACTTTGGGGAATACTTCCTCCTCGAGCACCGACGGACCAGGACCTACTATGATCGGCATGTGCCGGGTGAAGGCTTGCTGATCTGGCATGTAGGCAACTCGTGGATAGACCTGGAGTGCGCCGACGGTCGCTGGCGCGATAAAGGGTATCCTCTGGGCCAGCAGGTCGACCCCGCCCGGGGCGAGGACAATCTGGATTTCTGGGCACATGATCGGGCCTATCGGTCTGCGCACCAGGGCAATTTGGGGGATAGCACGGATGTGTTTGATGGGATACGCTTCACCGCCTTCACGCCTCAGACCAATCCGGCTTCGTTTCGAGTCGACGGTCATCTGAGCGTCAGAGTAGAGCAGATCCGTTGGGAACAGGAACAGATGTGGGCCGAGGTGGATGCCCCCTTTATCATCCAGAATCTGCGACTTCGATCGCCCGCGGACATGGAGGCTCTGATCGGCTTCGAAGGTCGTGCTCTCGCCATCGCGGGCTTTCTTACCGTAAATGGATCATCCCTGCTCAATCTGGAGGGATTGAATGGGTTGCGGGTTGTAGACAGGGATGTGTGGATAGACGACAACCCCGCGTTAATGAGCTTGGAGGGCTTGAACGAACTCACCCGCATTGGGGGTGATCTGGTTCTCAGCAATAATGAAACCTTGGCCAACCTGGGGGCCTTGAAGCAATTGCGGGTCGTAAACAGGGATGTGCAGATTAACTACAACCCTGAGTTGATGAGCTTGGAAGGCTTGAATCGGCTGACGCAGGTAGGAGGTGATCTGGTTTTCCTCAACAATGAAACCTTGATCAGCCTGGAGGGCTTGAATCGACTGACGCAGGTAGGAGATGACCTTGTCCTCCGTGACAATGAAACCTTGACCAGCCTGGAGGGCTTGAATCGGCTGACGCAGGTGGGAGATGATCTGGTCATCATCGGCAATCCCCGTTTGACCAGTCTGGAGGGCTTGCGCCAGCTCCCGCAGGTGGAGGGCAATCTTATCATCACCGGCAATTCTCCCCATCTTACCAACTCTCTTATCCAGAACTATCCCAACCCCTTCAATCGCGGCACGATGATCCGCCTCGACCTCCTGCGAAGCCAAGATGTCGACCTGGCGCTATACAACATTACAGGGCAACGGATCACCTCCCTCATAAATGGTTATCGAGAAGCCGGTACCTACATCCTCCACTGGGATGGTCGAGACGCCCAAGGGCAGGCGCTGGCCAGCGGCGTGTATCTGTATCGCTTGAGGACTCGCAGGCAGGTCGAGACGCGCAAGCTTCTGCTGCTACGCTGAATGGTCCTTTAACTTAGTTCCTTGGAGTCGAAAAGTGTCTCGAATCTGCGAGGGAACTGATATTAACATCAGTGAATGATATCTATAGATGGTTTGCCCGTCGGCTAACAATCAGTTTAAATATCTTCACAATTCCATATTCCATATTTTACAAACACTGGAAACTCATCCATGCAAAAAAGACCGAATATCCTCTTCCTGATGAGCGACGAACACCGGGCGGACGTGGCCGGTTTTGCCGGCGACGACATCGTTCGCACTCCGGTGCTAGACGAACTCGCCCGCACCGGCGTCGTCTTCCGCAACGCCTACACCCCTTCCCCTATCTGCGTGCCCGGCCGCCAGTGCATGATGTCCGGTCAGTTGCCCAAAACCTGCAGTTGCGAAGGCTGGATCGACCTGCCACCTGGCTACCAGACCTTCGCCCGGCACTTCTCCCGCTACGCCTATTCCACCGTCGCCTGCGGCAAGCTCCACCACCTGGACTTCGATCAGATGCAGGGCTGGACGCAGCGGCCGGCCGGGGATGTACATCTTTCCACCCCCCACATCGAGGATCGCATCGAAGAGGAATTCAGCCGCTACGAGCGCCCCTTTGGCGATTTCAAATGGTCTGACACAAAGGAAATCCAGCGCGCCGGAGTCGGCCGCTCCCACATCCTCGAACAGGACCAGACCTGGACCGACGCCGCTCTCCGGTCGATCGACTGGCACTTCAACTGTGCCCAGTACGACCGCGAAGATCCGAACCGACCGCTCCTCCTCAAGGTCAGCCTCCTGGCGCCGCACTATCCCTACCAGATCGACGCCGATAAATTCGGCTACTACCTCAACCGGGTCCACCCTTATCTCAATCAGGAGATATCTTCGCACCCCTTTCTCAGCCGCCGCCAGGTCCGCCCCGGAATCGACGTCAACGAACGAGAGCTGCGCCGCACCACCTCCGTCTACTACGGCATGGTGGAGAGCATCGACACCCACTACGGCCGGGTCCTCCAACAACTCAAATACGTCGGCCAGAACCTGGACGACTGGATCATCGTCTACACCTCCGACCACGGCGAAATGCTCGGAGAGCACGGCATCTGGGAAAAGCAGAAGTTCTACGAAGGCAGCGCCCGCGTTCCCCTCGTCATCCGCTGGCCGAACGGCTTTGCGGGAGGCCGGGAGATCGACGCCAATGTCAATCTCTGCGATCTCTTCGCCACCTTCTGCGATATGGCCGAGTTGCCGATTCCCGAAGGTCTCGACAGCCGCAGTCTGACCCCCCTCCTCAACGGCGACAGCTCCGGTTGGAACGACGAATCTGTCTCCCAATTCGGCCCGCATAACCTGATGATCAAACAGGGGGCACTCAAATACCAGTATTACGGTCCAGATATGCCGGAAGCCCTCTTCGACCTGGATAAAAATCCCGAAGAAACCGTCGACTTCATCGATGCTCCCGAATACGCCGACACCCTCACCCGCTTCCGCCGACGCCTGTCCGAACTGGGCCACGGTCCCGATGCCGATCCGGATTACCGGAATGCAGGATACGTATGAACGAGAAAAATCCCGACCGAATTGCCGCCACTGCGAATGCAGAACAGGCCGAACTGCTTCGCAAAAAATACCAGTACCGCACCCTGATTCTGCGCGGCAAGACCCGGCTTCCCCATCGCGCCGCCGCCCGCCTGGTCGGCCCGGACTGCGCTTATCACCTCTACTCGCAGCAGGGATCGACCGACCGAAAATCCAGAGATAATTCAGAATAGCGACACAGACCTGTGCACATTCCCGAAAGGAAGTGATCCATATGACGCTGCCCACCCCTCAACAAGTCGAATGGCAGGACTGCGAACTCGGCATGTTCTACCACTTCGACATCCCCATCTACAAACCCGGCTGGGACTGGCGCTCCTGGAAAGACCTTCCCCCTGCCGAACAATACAATCCGGAGAAACTCAGTACAGATCAGTGGCTCGAAGCTGCCCGAGCTATTGGGGCCCGCTACGCCGTCTTCGTCGCCCAGCACTGCAGCGGCTTCTGCCAGTGGCAGACCGACATCTACCCCTACGGTGTCAGACAATCCCCCTGGCGCAACGGCAAGGGAGATGTAGTCGCAGATTTCGTCGAATCCTGCCTCAAATACGGCATCAAGCCCGGACTCTATGCCTCGGTCACCGCCAACGGCTATCTTGAGGTCGACAATCCCGGCCTGGTGAACCGCGGTCGAGGGGGCGACCCCGGAGCCCAGGAACGCTACCGCCAAATCTGCGAGCAGATGCTCGACGAACTCTGGGGCAACTACGGCAAACTGTTCGAAGTCTGGTTCGACGGCGGTGCCCTGCCCGTCGACCAGGGTGGCCCCGACATGCTCCCCCTGCTCTCCAAGCACCAGCCCGACGCCATGGTCTTCCAGGGACCGGCCGCCACCATCCGCTGGATCGGCAACGAGCGCGGTGTGGCCCCCTATCCCTGCTGGGCCACCGTCCCTGCCGAGTCCGACTACAACGGCCCGGGCATCCCCGACGGCGAGAAATGGCTGCCCGGCGAATGCGACGTGCCCGTGCGCAACCACGAGTGGTTTTGGACGCCGGACGACGAATACAAGCTCTACCCTCTCGACGAACTGGTCGATATGTACTACCAGTCTGTCGGTCACAACTGCAACATGCTTCTCAACGCCAACCCCGGCCCGGATGGCCTGATCCCGGAAGCCGATTTCCAACGCTACGTCGAATTCGGTGCGGAAATTCGCCGGCGCTTTGAAGAACCGATCGTCGAAACGCAGGGGACGGGAAACCTCCTGGAGCTATCCCTCCCGACCCCGCAGAGGATCGATCACGTCGCCATCATGGAGGATATCGCCCAGGGAGAGCGGGTCCGCCAATTCGAAGTAGAGGGCAAGGTAGGTCCGGATCGCTGGACGCAGCTCTGCACCGGCCTCTCCATCGGCCACAAGTGCATCCAGCACTTCGACCCGGTCGAAGTTGCAGCCGTGCGCCTGCGCATAGCGGAATCGGTCGCCGAACCGCAAATCCGCCGATTTTCCCTTTTTCATGCCGGCTACCGATCTTCAGATAGTCATACTGGAGATTGAATCCCTATTCTGGAGTTGCGCGAAACACCTGAAAATCCGTCTATTGCTAGAGTAGATCTATCGACCTCCCTCTCGCAGGAGAGCGCATTATGACCGATCGTCTGAGCTCTTATAAAGAACAGGCCTACGCCCGCGGTTTTGCCGAACACCATAGCCCCAAAGAAGCGAACTGGTCCCGCGCCTTCTTCGAGGTCTACCCAGACCTGCCCCGGCCCGAGCGCCAGGCCCGCAGCTTTGCCTATGCCCTGGAACGCGAGCCGATCCTCATCCAGCCCCTCTCCCGCATCGCCGGCCAGATCTACCAGGCCTGCCCCGGCGCCGGCTGCCCCGAGCGCTCCGGCAGTCCCGAACATCCGGACTGGGCCGACTTCTCGGTCTCCGAAGACGCCGTCCGCCGCATCGCCGACGAGTTACCCGAGGCGGAGTTCTACAATCGCTTCTTCGGCCACGGCGGTTTTCCCGGCCACATATGCTGGGACTTCGGCCGCATGCTCGAACTGGGGGTCGGCGGCCTGCTTGAACTCTGCGCCGAAAACAGCGTTCGAAGCGATGACCCCAAGGCACGCGAATTCTACACCTGCGTCGAGATTGCCCTGCAGGGATTTCTCACCTGGACCGACCTCCACGCGCGGCCCCTGGAAGAAATGGCGGCGACCGAAACCGACCCCGGCCGGCGAGAGGAACTACGCGCCATGGCCGCCACCTGCGCCCGCGTGCCTCGCCAGCCCTGTCTCACCTTCCGCGAGGCTATCCAGGCATTCTGGTTCCAGCATCTGGCAGTCATGTACGAAAATCCGTTCGGCGGCAACGGTCCCGGCCGGCTCGACTACTACCTCTGGCCCTACCTGGAACGCGACCTCGAACTCGGCTGCACCAATCTGGAGGAAGCGCGCGAACTGGTCACCGAACTCTTCATCGACCTCCACGAACGCATCGCCCCGGCCGACGGCTGGGTCGAGGCCCTCCCCGTCGGGGGCCGTCATCCGGACGGTAGCTCAGCCATCAACCCGCTCTCCTACATCATGATCGAGGTGATCACCGAACTGCAGCAGACCCATCCTTCGGTCTACGTCCGCCTGCCCGACGACGCTCCCGACGACTTCGTAGATCTGACCGTTCGCTATCTGATCGAGGGCAAAAACCGCGCCCAGGTCTACGGCGACGACGCCGTCATCGCCGCCCTGCACGCCAGCGGCGTCTCCCTGGAAGACGCCCGCCACTGGACCGCCGGCGGCTGCATGGAAGTCTCGCCCCAGGGCTGCAACTGCGACCTCCTCTTCTCCTTTGCCCACAACGTCCCCCGTACCCTGGAGCTAATCCTCAACGGCGGTTGCCTGTTGCAAACCGGAGAACGGGTCATCGCCCGCGACAAAACCCTGGCCGACTACGACAGCTTCGAGGAACTCTACGCCGACTTCGAGACCGAACTCGGCCGCCAGCTCGACCTCCTCATGCGCCAACTCGACATCTGGCTGGAATCCTACGCCCGCTACCGCCCCTCCTTTCTCCTCTCCAGCATGACCTACGACTGCCTGGAGCGGGGGCGCAGCATCAACGACGGCGGCGCCCGTTACACCAACTACGGCGGCAGCGGCGTCGGCATTCCCAACGTCGGCGACAGCCTCCATTCGATTAAACGGACCCTCTTCGACGAAGGTCGCTTCACCGGACAGCAGATCCTCGACGCCCTGCGCTCCGACTTCGCCGGTCACGAAGATATGCAGACCTACCTGCGCTCCCTGCCCCGATACGGCGCCGACGACGAAGCCCCCGACAGTATGGTGGACCGCGTTCTATGCACCTTCACCGACTGTCTGCGCTCCCATCGCACGCCGCACGGCGGCACAGCCTATCCGATCATCCTCGGTTTCGTCTGGGTCGTCGAACACGGCAAGCAGGTCGGAGCCACCCCGGATGGCCGAAATGCCGGACGCCCCTTCGCCCACGGTCTCTCCCCCCAATCCGGCTCCGCTGTCAAAGGGGTCACTGGAGCCATACAATCGGCCACCAGCCTCTCCCTCGACCGGGTCAGCGGCGGCGGCGCCATGATGTGGGACCTGGATCCCACCTGGGCCACGCCCGAGGTAGTCAAACCCTTGCTGCAGACCTTCATTCAACAGGGAGGTCACATCTTCCAGGGAAACGCCACCTCGATAGACGAGCTCATCGAAGCCCAGAAGAATCCCGAAGAACATCGCGACCTCGTAGTCCGCGTATCCGGTTTCTCCGCCCGCTTCGTCTCCCTCTCCGAGGCGCTCCAGAACGACATCATCTCTCGCTACCGCTATCGGGACTGAAAATGGGATGAATCCCCTGATCGATGGTCGCAACCGTCGGGAATACCTCCTGTACCGCTCTCACCTATAAGCGAAAATTCCCGAACCCCCATAGAGGAGCACTCCATGAGCGTACTGATCACCGGCGGCACCGGCTTCATCGGCGCCGAAGTAGCCCGCCAGTTGCTGCAGCGAGGCGTGGATTCCATCACTGCCTTCGATCGCAATGCCTCCATCCAGCGGTTGGACGAAGTCGCCGAAAAGATAGAACTCGTCCAGGGCGATCTGGGCAACTTCAGCCACATCCTCGACATCGTTCGTCAAACCAAACCCCGGACCATATACCACCTGGGAGGCATGCTCTCCGCTCCCTCCGATGCCGATCCTCCATCCGCTTTCCAGGCCAATGCCATGGGCACCTACCACGTGCTCGAAGCCGCCAGACTGTTCGAGGTAGAGCAGGTCATCTTCTCCAGCAGTGTCGCCACCTACGGTTACGGCATCGAAGACCAGCTCAACGACCTCACCCTCCAGCGCCCTCAGCTCTTCTACGGCGCCTGCAAGCTCTTCGGCGAGCACATGGGGCTGTTCTACCGCCGCAAATACGGTCTCGATTTCAGGGGCCTGCGCTTCGCCGGCGTCATCGGTCCAGGCGTGCGCACCCCCGGCGTGGTGCAGTACGCCTCCTGGTCGATCGAGGAATCGGCCAAGGGAAACCCCTTCACCGTCTGGGTCCGCCCCGACTTCACCATCCCCATCATCTACTTCAAAGACGCCGCTCTCTCGGCCATCAGCCTGGCCAGCGCCCCGGCCGACCGCATCCAGATGGTCAACTACGTGGTCGACGGCGTACCCCCTTCGCCCAACGCGGGGGAACTCGTACAGATGGTGCGCGACCGGATACCCGGAGCCCGAATCACCTTCGAAGTCGACGAACCGGTCCAGGAGATGCTCGACCGAGCCGTATTCCCCATAGACGACTCCTGCGCCCGGCGGGAATGGGACTGGCAGCCGCAGTACGATATCGAAACGATGGTCGACGACTTCCTGCGCGAAATGGCCGACCATCCCCAGCGCTATGCATAAAACCGACATACCGCGAGGAACGGAGATGCTGATCGAAAATTGGGAGCTGGAGATCGAAACCTCGACTCACAGCATGGATGAATTCGAATACGAGGTGGTCGCCCGTCTCGAAGTCGACCTGGGTCAGGTCCTGCCCTATCTCAACGCCACCTTGAGCAGGGGGATCTATCTACCGGATGAGCCGGTTCTGTCCTGGCGGAACGAGGGGCACAACATCGGCTTCTGGCCCGACCGGATCGCCGTCGATCACCTGGACAGTCGGGAGCAGGTGGACGAAGCGGTCGGGCATCTGGTGAAGCTGGTGAACGATGTGTGGGAAAAACGAGACCAGATCGAACCGGATCACACGACGCACGAGCGCCTGCAGCCGCTGGAACTCCTCCGCTCGCTGCCCCGAACCAACTGCAAGATCTGCGGCGAAAGCACCTGCTTCAACTTCGCGCTCAAACTGGCGGCCGGACAGGTCAACCTGGAACAGTGCACTCCGCTGTATGAAGACCGGGATCTCGCCGAGGAAAGAGCCCAATTGGAATCCGTGCTAACGACCAAATGGCCTACACTGTAGGAGAGAGACCATGGAACGGAGAGAATTCTTCGGTAGCTTCCTGGCAACGCTGACAGCAGCGGCCACCCTCCCCGAAATCGCCAGGGCGCTCGAAGACTATATGGGCTCCCTGAAGAGGGAGCTGGACGGGATAACGGACGATGCCAATTTCTGGGAACGCGCGCAGCGAGAATTCCTGCTGCAACCCGGCCTGATCCACTTCAACTGCGGCAGCATCGGGGCGACCCCCGCGCCGATTGTCGAAGCCCACAAGGCCTACATCGATCGCCTCGAAGAAAACCCCTATGCACAGACCTGGTCCGGTATCGGATCCGGGACCTTCGATACGATTCAGCAGACCGCCGCCCGTTTCCTGCGGGCCGACACCGACGAGGTCTTCCTGACCCGCAACACCACCGAGGGCATGAATCTGGTGGCCGGCGGCATGCGCCTGGAACCCGGCGACGAGATCCTCACCACCGACCACGAGCATCCGGGTGGAGTGATGTGCTGGCTGCACATGGCCGCATTGCACGGCGTGCGCGTGCGCCAGATCCACCTGCCAACGCCGACAGCGAGCAAGGATGAAATCCTGCAGCTCGTCGAGGACGGCATCACGCCGCGCACCCGGGTCTGCAGCTTCAGCCACGTGAACACGACCACCGGACTGCGCATGCCCCTGGCCGAGATCGCCGCCATCACCCGCCCACGGGATATCCTGCTGGCCTGCGATGGCGCTCAGGTGCCGGGCATGCTCGCCGTGGACGTCAAACAGCTGCAGGTCGACACCTATGCCTCCAGCAGCCACAAGTGGATGCTGGCTCCCAAGGGCACCGGCCTGCTCTACGTGCGCAAAGAAGTCCAGGACCGCATCCGACCGGTATCGGCCTTCGCCTCCGGAGGCGGTTCCTACTACGCCCCCTACACAGCGGGCGGCGGCACCCGCAACCTCCCTGTCCTTCTCGCCCACCGCGACACCATGACCCTCCACAACATACTGGGCCGCGAGCGGGTCGAGCAGCGCGTGCTGCAGCTCAACGCCTACCTGCGCCAGCGGCTGGCCGCCGACGTCAGACTGACCCCGGTGACCCCTGAGGCGCCCGAACTATCGTCTGCAATGGCCAGCTACCGAGTTCGAGGAATGGCCGTAAACACGCTGTTCGACGAACTAAAAAAGCGAGACATCATCATCAAGCGCACCGCGTACAACTCGGTCCTTCTCGACAACGACATCCCCAACGAACACGTCTCGATCATCCGTCTGTCGACCCACATCTTCAACAGCGAGGCACAGATCGACCGCCTCGCCGAAGAACTCGCCGACATCCTGGGAACCACCACCTCCGTCGGCAGCGGCAGCTCTGCCCCCACCGACTTCGTCCTGCGGCCGAACTACCCGAATCCGTTCAACGAAAGCACCAATATCCGCTTCCAACTTCCCCAGGCCGAACACGTCGAGATCGCCGTGTACAATGCCGAAGGCCAGCTCGTCGACGTGCTGCAGGACGGCTGGCGCGAAGCCGGTGCCCACCAGCTCACCTGGAACGCGGCGGAGCGCGCTTCCGGCCCCTATTTCTATCAGGTAACCGCCGGTTCCGACCGCGAGGTGCGCAAGATGCTGCTGCTTCGCTGAATCGTTTCTCGCAGAAAAATCGCGATTTTACATCACTCCATATAGTGGAAATAGCAACATGAAAGCCCTCGTCAAAAAGGAGGCCGCACGCGGTCTGTGGCTCGAAGACGTGCCGGAGCCCGAAATGGGCATCAACGACGTACTCATCAAGATAGACCGCACCGGAATCTGCGGCACCGATCTGCACATCTACAAGTGGGACGACTGGGCGCAAAAGACCATTCCCGTGCCGCTGGTGGTCGGCCACGAGTTCGTCGGCGAAATAATCGAAGTCGGCTCCAATGTGGTCGATTTCTTCCCGGGCGATATCGTCAGCGGGGAGGGCCATGTGGTCTGCGGCCGCTGCCGCAACTGTCTGGCCGGCCGCCGCCACCTGTGCGCCCACACCAGGGGAATCGGCGTCAACAGCCCCGGCGCCTTCGCCGAATACCTCGCCCTGCCGGTGACCAACGTCTGGCATCATCACGGATCGATCGACCGGGACGTCGCCGCCATCTTCGACCCGTTCGGCAATGCCGTGCATTCCGCCCTCTCCTTCCCGGTTCTCGGCGAGGACGTGCTCATCACCGGCGCCGGGCCGATCGGAGTCATGGCGGCCGGGGTGGCACAACACGCCGGCGCCCGCTACGTCGTTATCACCGATCTCAACCCTTATCGTCTGGAACTGGCCAGAAAGATGGGAGCTACCCTGGCCGTCGACATCCGCGAACGGACCCTCGGCGATGTGCAGAAAGAGCTGGGGATGGTCGAGGGCTTCGATGTCGGCCTGGAGATGTCGGGTAACGAAGCAGCCTTCCGCGACATGCTGGACAACATGTGCCACGGCGGCAAGATCGCCATGCTCGGCATCCCCGAAAAGGAGATGGCGATCGACTGGAAGACCGTGGTCTTCAACATGCTCACCGTCAAGGGGATCTACGGCCGCGAAATGTATGAGACCTGGTACAAGATGACGGTTATGCTACAGGGCGGCCTGGATCTGGGCCCCGTGATCACGCATCGCTTCCACTACTCCGAATACGAAGAGGGGTTTGCCGCCATGTTGTCCGGCCAGTCGGGTAAGGTGATACTCAACTGGACCACCTGATAACCGCCCGAACATTGGAGAACCAACCATGTACGACTCGATGAAATCCCACCTGCTGGCACAGCTCGACGAAATACGGCAGAACGGCCTGTACAAATCCGAGCGGATTATCACGACCCCTCAGGACGCCCGCATCCGGGTTGGCGCCGGAGAGCCGGTGCTCAATATGTGCGCCAACAACTACCTGGGTCTGGCCGAACACCCCGCAGTAGTCGCGGCGGCGCAGGCATCCCTCGACCGCTGGGGTTACGGCCTGGCCTCCGTCCGCTTCATCTGCGGCACACAGGAGATACACAAACAGCTCGAAGCCAGCATCAGCCAGTTCCTGGGCACCGAAGAGACCATCCTCTACTCATCCTGCTTCGATGCCAACGGCGGCCTGTTCGAAACCCTGCTCACCGCCGAAGACGCCGTCATTTCCGACGAACTAAACCACGCCAGCATCATCGACGGGATCCGCCTTTGCAAAGCGCATCGTCTGCGCTACAAAAACAGCGATATGGAAGAACTGGAAACTCGTCTGCGCGAAACCCAGACCGACCGCTTCCGCCTGATCGCCACCGACGGCGTCTTCTCCATGGACGGCTACATCGCCAACCTGCCCGGCATCTGCGATCTGGCTGAAAAATACCAGGCCCTGGTGATGGTCGACGACTCCCACGCCGTCGGTTTCATGGGCGCCAGAGGGCGCGGCACTCACGAACACTGCGACGTCATGGACCGCATCGACATCATCACCGGCACCCTGGGCAAAGCTCTCGGCGGCGCCAGCGGCGGTTATACGAGCGGTCGCAAAGAGATCATCGATCTGCTGCGCCAGCGCTCCCGACCGTATCTCTTCTCCAATACCCTGGCTCCAACTATCGCCGCCGTGTCCCTCAAGACACTGGAGCTGCTCTCGGAGTCCACGGAGCTGCGGGATCGCCTGGAGAGCAACACCCGGTTCTTCCGCAAGGGAATCGGCGAACTGGGATTCGATATCCTTCCGGGAGAACACCCAATCGTCCCCATCATGATCGGCGATGCCGCCCTGGCCGCCAGCATGGCCGACGCCATGCTGGAAAAAGGAGTGTACGTGATCGGCTTTTCCTATCCGGTCGTCCCCCAGGGCAAGGCCCGCATCCGCTGCCAGATCTCCGCGGCTCATTCCGAAGACGACCTGGCATTCGCCCTCGAGCAATTTGCTCGGGTCAAGCAGGAGTTGGGAATCTGAATCCATTCAACCTGATGCCACGACACTTTGGCTCCGCCGATTCTCCTCTTCCGCGCATTCGGCAAGACCATCCGGTCGCGACACGTCGCGACACTATAAAGGCACAGCAAACGCCATGAAGAGACCAGTAGACTGGGTTGATCCCCTCATCGACACCGCCAATCGCCGCTTCTTCTTCTTCAGCTCCGCCTGCCGCCCCTTCGGCATGGTCAACCTCAGCCCCGACACTGTCGCCGACGGCGCCTGGCAGGCCGGCTACCGCTATCCCGAGGAGCACGTGCGCTGGTTCAGCCACGTGCACGCCTGGCAGCTCTCGTGTCTTCCCGTGCTCCCGACTACCGGTCCGACAAAAGCCCACCTGGGCTCCGACGAATACCGTTCCCGATTCTCCCACGACGCCGAGACCGTCCGCCCCGGCTACCACGCCCTCTTTTTGGAGGACTACGGCATACGCGCCGAATTAACCGCCACCGACCGGGTCGGCTTCCACCGCTACACCTTTCCCGAATCGGACGACGCCCGCATACTGTTCGACCTGGGAGCCGAAGTCGGCCCCTCCCAGATGTCCGATGCCCACCTCGAACAGGTCTCCCCCACCGAATTGGCCGGCTTCGTCGAGAACGATGCCACCCGCCGCCGTCCCAAACCGACCCGCATCTTCTTCGCCATCCATCTCGACAAACCGATCCTCTCCTTCGAAGGCTGGAAGGACGGCCAGCTTCTTGGAGAAATCGACGAGATCTCCGGCCCCGCCTGCGGTGCCCTCGTCCGCTTCGCTACCGCCCGGGACGAAATCGTCCACATGAAGGTCGCCATCTCCTACTGCAGCGTCGACCAGGCCCGTCTCAACCTCCAGACCGAACTCCCCCACTGGGACTTTGACCGGGTCCGCGAAGAAGCAGATCAAACCTGGAACGAATGGCTCTCGCGCATCGAAGTCGAAGGCGGCACCGACGCTCAGAAGACCAAATTCTACACCGACCTGTATCACGCCCTTCTCGGTCGCCGCAGAGTCAGCGACGTCGACGGCAAATACAGCGACATGACCGGCACCGAGCAGGTGATTCGCCAGATCCCCCTCGGCGATGACGGCAAGCCCCTGTACGAGCACCACAACTCCGATGCTCTCTGGGGCGCCGAGTGGACCATAGGTGTCCTCTGGCCGCTTATCTGCCCGGAGATCGTCACCAACTTCGCCAACACCTTCCTCGACTACTACGACAACGGCGGACTCATCCCCCGCGGCCCCTCCGGTGGCAACTACACCTTCGTCATGACCGCCCCTACCTCCACTCCTTTCCTGGTTGCCGCCTATCAGAAGGGTATCCACACCTTCGACATCGACAAGGCCTACGAGGGGATGGTCAGAAACCACCGACCCGGCGGTCTGATGAGCAAAGCCGGATACGAACACCACACCTGTGCCGGGGGCGGTGTCGAATACTATATCGAACGCGGATACGTCCCCCTGGGCATCCAGGCCGAAGCCTTCCACACCTCCGGCGCCGCCCAAACCCTGGAGTACGCCTACTGCGACTGGTGTCTGGCTCAGCTGGCCGCCGCCCTGGGCAAAAAGGCCGACTGCGCCCGCTTCACCGCCCGTGCCCGCAACTACCGCAGCCTCTACGACTCGGAGACCGGCTTCATGCGCCCCCGTAATATGGATGGCGCTTTCGTCGATCCCTTCGATCCCCTGTCCCGCGACGGCTGGGTCGAAGGCAACGCCTACCACTACAACTGGCACGTTCCTCACGATGTGCAGGGCCTGATCGACCTGATGGGCGGCCGGAAATCGTTCGTGAACCGACTCGACGAGCAGTTCCAGAAAGCAGAAGAACACGATTTCGTCGAGGACCAGCACCAGGGCTTCCTCGACTACGGCAACCAGCCCTCCACCTATATCGCCCACCTCTTCAACTACGCCGGCGCCCCCTGGCTCACTCAGAAGTGGGTCCGCCGCATCGTCGAAAAATCCAAGAGCGGCACGACTCCGTATGACGGCTATCGCGGCGACGAGGACCAGGGGCTGATGGGCGCTCTCAACGTCCTCATGTCGATCGGCCTGTTCAGCATCAAGGGGGGCTGCGACCGGAAACCGTATTACGAAATCACCAGCCCGATCTTCGACCGCGTCACCATCCATCTGAATCGGCAGTTCTACGATGCCGCAGAAGGATGTCCCGAAGACGGTGCTGACGCTTTCGTCATCGAAACCGAGAACAACGCTCCTGAAAACGCCTACATCCAATCGGCCACCCTCGACGGCCAATCACTTGAAAAGCCCTGGTTCTTTCACGGGGACCTTTCTCGCGGAGGCATCCTCAAGATCGTCCTGGGCTCCGAACCCAACCTGGCGTGGGGCAGCCGCCCCAAAGATGCTCCGCCGTCGCTGACCCAGAGCTGACAGCAGTCCACATCCGGAAGAAATAGATTCGTCCGAAGAGGAGAAATCTCATGCAAAAGCTGCTCTTTTTCGACTACCGCGGCCTCGATGTCGTCCGCAACTTCCAGCGCCAGCTCCAGCACCCGGTCAAATCCCGCCACAGTCCACTATTCGTTGCCGATCAGCCCTGGGAAAACGGCAACATGCAGCTCTATGGCTCGGTGGTCAAGCCGCCCGATGGTCCATTTCAACTGTGGTATTCCACCATCCAGAAACCGTGGTGGATCCGCCTGGCGTACGCCGAAAGCGACGACGGCATCACCTGGCACCGTCCCTGCTTCGACATCTACAAATTCAGAGGCCGCAAGACCAATGTCGTGCTGACCGACGACGTGCACGGCCCGGCTGTCATTCGCGACCCCGCCGATCCGGATCCCACTCGCCGCTACAAGCTGGTGACCGGCATGTCTCCCTCCAACTGCATAAAACTCTTTTTCAGCCCCGACGGCATCCGCTGGCGCCCCCTGGCCCGCGAGCCCCAAATCCCCAGTGAGCCGGATTCCCCCATGGCCTTTCTGCGCACCGCCGACGGTCGCTACGCCGTCCACCACCGGGCGCGCTCCTGGGCTCGTCGCATCTGTCGTAGCGATTCATTCGACCTGAAAACCTGGTCCGAACCCCGCATGGTCCTGGAGCCCGGCCCGGCCGATCCGGCGCAGCTGCAGTTCTACGGTATGGGCGCCGCCACCTACGGGCCCTACGAAATCGGCACGCTCTGGCCCTTCCACACGGACGAGGATGAACTCGGCCGCGGCCACATGAACGGCTACCAGGAGACCGAACTCACCTATTCGCGCAGCGGCTACGCCTGGCACCGGATCGACCCGGGCAATCCCTTCATACCCCACGGCCGCGCCGATGCCTGGGACGGCGGCAACCTCCAGTGCGCCTCCCAGCCGGTCTTTCTGAAAAACGAGATCCGCTACTACTACATGGGTACCGACATGCGCCACAAGCGCCACTGGGAGCTCGATCCGCAAACCGCCGGCCTGGGTTTCGCCCGACTAAAACCGGATCGCTTCCTGGCTCTGAAATCCGGCAAAACCATTGGGGAACTGCTGTCCGTGGCCTTCGTTCCCGAAGGCGGACGGATGTTCATCAACGCCTCCACCGGCAAAAACGGCTGGATAAAGGCCTCCCTGCTCGACGACTCGGGAAAACCTCTTCCCGGCTTCCGAGAAACGGCTTGCCACCCCATCAGCGGCAACTCGACCGCTCTCCGGGTGTGCTGGCGGAAAAACGAAGAAGTTCCAACCGATCGTCCACTCCGCTTCTGTCTACGGACCAAAGAGGCGAAAGTCTTTTCAATCTACTTCGTCGGCCCGAATGAGAAACCCGTGTATTACCAGTTCAAAGGGATTGGTTGAATCCTGTCCCGATGCGGTAATGCAAGAAATCCCCTCGGCACACACAGCCGATTCTGCGGGAGGTTCGATATCAAAAAGACATCACCTCCATCTCTCGGCGTTATCCGACTCACCTTTCAATCGGGATTAACCTTGCGAGGTTCCTCATGAAAAAATGGCTCAGGCTCCTTCTGATCGTCGCCATCGGCATACAGATCTATCCAGTGGATCGGTCCAATCCCCCCGTCCAGTCCGATTTTTCCGGACCGGAAGAAGTTAAAGCAATGCTCAAAGTCGCCTGCTACGACTGTCACTCGAACGAAACCCAGTGGCCCTGGTACAGCTACGTCGCCCCCGTCTCCTGGTTCGTGGCGCACCACGTGGAGGAAGGGCGCGCGGAATTCAATCTCTCGGCATGGGACGCGATCGACGAGATGCACCAGATGAAAATCCGCGAAGAGATGTGGGAAGAGGTAGAGGAAGGGGAGATGCCCCTCCCCCCCTACGTCTTGTTGCATTCCGAAGCCATACTCTCGGAGGAACAGAAAAAAGCTTTGGAGGAATGGGCGGAGGGTGAAGAAGGAGACGATGACGAAGACGAGGAACATGATGACGAAGAGGAACATGATGACGAAGAGGAACATGATGACGACGATTGAGTACCTTCAGAGCCCAAAGCCCTGCGACTTTGGGCTGTAGGCTTTCCCCCTGTATTTGCCACAATTAGGCCTATCCAACAGTGTAAGAAGACACTAAAATCGAGCTTGATTTCATGGACGTCAACTCCCATTTTAGCCCTCGAAAAGGGGGATTCTCGGGAGTCTATTCTGAGTATCCATGCATGCAACGGAGATAATGGAGGAGACTCAACATGAACCGGCGACACTTCATCAAGACGGCAGTAGCCGCGGGACTAGCGACGGGGATAGATCCGGTAATGGCGACGGCACCCCATTCTGTGCCGAAGCGCACGCTGGGTAAGACCGGAGTACAGGTCCCGATGCTCGGATTAGGAACGGTGATAGCAGGCATGGGGATAAAGGATAAGGAGGCGATTGCGCTCTATGAACGAGCGATTGATCTGGGGGTGACCTATATTGATACGGCGCCCTTTTATGGAAGAGCCCAGGTACAGCTGGGTGAGGTGATTAGACGGCGGCGGAAGGAAGTTTTCCTGGTGACGAAGACGCGTACCTCCCAGGCTGAAGAAGCGTTGAAGATACTGGAGAAGAGCCTTCAGGATCTGCAAACCGAGCAGGTGGACCTGACCTATGTCCACTCACTGGGCCAGCTGGACGTGGAACAGGTGCTAGCCAGAGATGGGTCCTTGGCTGGGTTGCGCCAGGCCCAAGAGCGGGGGTGGACTCGATATGTAGGTTTTTCAGCTCATGACATGCCTTGGAAGGCGATTAAGGTGCTGCGGGAGGCAGATGTGGATGTAGTCATGCTACCGCTAAACTTCGCGGACCGGCATACCTATCATTTTGAGGAAGAGGTGTTGCCCCTGGCGATAGAGCGGAACGTGGGCATAGCCGCCATGAAGGTATATGGAGGACCCCGAGACATGCAGTACAAAACGCCGGGACCATCCGCCCTAAAGGCCCACGGCGAGCACCATCACGAACAAGCGCTACGGTATGCGTTAAGCCTGTCTGGGGTAACCAGCGCCGTGATCGGAATGCACAGAGAGGAAGAACTACTGGAGAACATCAAATGGGTGCGGCGCTTTACGCCGCTGACGGCCAAGGAGGAGCGTGGTATAGAGTCACTGGGACGAGAGATCGGCGCCACCTGGGGATCTCATTTTGGACCAGCCCGGTAGATGGCTGGAGTCCCCTGTGTCCGACACGTCAAGTAGTAGTCTAACCCCACTCTCTGCAAAGTATCCTTTTTTTTTGCAGAGGAGGCCAGGATAGGATACTATCCAAACGGCGTTCTCGTTTGTTAAAGGATTATCCAAAAAAAATCTCTGGAACGACGGATTAAGACCCGATCTGGCATTGTCTGATGAGACAAGTTTGGGCAAGACAGCTCCACAGTATAGACACTATCAAAGCTTGGGTCACATAGCGCTCCAGCGAGGAATACATGATGGAAATTCGCCTCAAATATCTTCCAGATGACGGCGATTACTAGATATACCCGTTCGGAGACCTGAAATTTCGCACTGAACCTCTTACCAAGCCCGCCCTCGATCGAGTAATCCCTCTGGGACAGGCGTGCGGCATTCAGATGGCCTACATGGCGCGGCATCCCCAGCTCATCCGTGGGAAAAGATCCTGCGGCATAGCGTTCGCCCTCTTGCTCTGCCTGCTCGCGTCCCCCGCGTCCTCTCAGGCTCCCTGCTCGGGAATCGCCGACCTGCTGCTTCCGGATGTATTTATCACCAAAGCTGTGACAATCGACGGCACCAAGTCCGGAACTCAAGTCAAAGTTCCTCACTGCCAGGTCGACGGCGTGATCGGCAAGGAGATCCACTTTTCGCTGATCCTCCCCGACGACTGGAACGGCCGATTCATCATGGGCGGCGGCGGCGGCTATGTAGGCCAGGTCCAGAACGCCGCGCTGGGAACCGCCAACCTCGGCTACGCCACCGTCGGCACCGACACCGGCCACCAGGGCAACGGTCTGCGGGCCGATTGGGCTCTCGACGACCTGGAGCGCCAGCTCAACTTCGGTCATCTGGCAGTGCACCGAACCGCCGTAGTCGCCAGAGCCCTGATCCGCGCCCGTTACGGTTCCGATCCAGAATATTCCTATTTCATCGGCTGCTCGCGCGGCGGCGGCCAGGCGCTCATGGAGGCACAGCGCTACCCCGAGGACTTCCACGGCATCATCTCCGGAGCTCCCGCCTTCCACTGGACCGGCTTCATGGCGGAATTCGTGCAGAACATGCAGCTGAACTTCCCCGATCCGAATGATCTGTCGCAGTCCGTCATTACCAGCGACAACCTGGCTCTGCTCGAATCCAGCATCCTCAAGGCATGCGATGACATCGACGGGGTGCAGGACGGCGTGATGGAAGACCCGCGCGACTGCACCTTCGATCTCGCCGGCATCCCCTTCTGTCCCGACGATCGCTCAGCTCCCGATTGCTTCACCAATGACCAGCGTGCCGCCATCGAGCGCGTGTACGCGCCTACCGTCAACCAGGACGGCCCGATCTACCCGGGCCAACCCTGCGGCAGCGAAGCCCACGGCTGGTTCCCCTGGATCACCGGCGCCAACGAAAACCTGATAAAACAGTACAACGGACAGATCCCGAATCTGCAGTTCGGCTTCGGCACTGAATTCTTCAAGTACTTCGTCTTCGGCGACCCGGAGTGGGACTATTCCCGCTACGACTTCTCCACCTGGAAGGAAGACACCTACTTCGTCTCCACCTTCGTGGACGCCACCAATCCCGACCTCGGCCCTTTCAAAGCCCGGAACGGCAAACTCATCCTCTGGCACGGCTGGTCCGACCCGGCCCTGACCGCGCTGGGCAGTATCGAGTACTACGAGCAGGTCGAATCCCTCGACCCGGACGTCCGCGACTACTTCCGCATGTTTCTGATCCCGGGTATGCTGCACTGCGGCGGCGGCCCGGGTCCCTCCCAGGTCGACTGGATTTCACTCATTGTCAACTGGGTCGAAAACGGCACGCCTCCCGAACGCGTCATCGCTTCCAAGCGAGACAATAACGGCCAGGAGACGCGCACTCGCCCCCTGTGCGCCTATCCGCAACGCGCCTTCTATCTGGGCGAAGGAGACACAGACCGAGCCGAAAATTTCGCCTGTCGAGAACCCTGAAACTCCATTGGAGAAAGACATCCATGGCCATCGCCGATCCCCGCACCTACCTGAACGACCTGATCCAGTTACTCAACACTCACTGGCCTGAAAACCGCGCCGTCAATATCGTCTGCCACGGCCACAGCGTCCCCTCCGGGTACTTCGCCACGCCCATGGTCGATACCTTCAACGCATACCCTCACCTGCTCCACCGCGCCCTGAAGCACCGCTTTCCCTTCGCCGTGATCAACGTCATCGTCACCGCCATCGGCGGCGAGAATTCCCAATCGGGCGCTCAACGCTTCGCCGACCAGGTGCTCTGCCATCGACCCGATGTCGTCGCCATCGACTACGGCCTCAACGACCGCGGCATCGGCCTGGACGCGGCCCGGGGATTCTGGACCACCATGATCGAGCAGACACAGCAGACCAGCGCCCGCCTCATCCTGCTGACCCCGACCGCCGACGCCACCCAGCGACCTTCCGTCCCTTCCGAAGAACAGCAGCTTCTGCAGGACCATGCCCGGCAAATTCGCCAGCTCGCCGCCGACTACGGCATCGGCTTAGCCGACAGCCTGGCCGCCTTCCAGAGCTACGCGCAGACCGGAGACCTGGGCGACCTCCTCTCCTGGTCCAACCATCCGAACCGCCAGGGCCACGAGTTAGTCGCCCGCGAACTCCTGCGCTGGTTCCCCATCGGCTGACGTGAAAAGAGTGGACAAGTCATGAAATTCACACTTTGCCTAGCCCTGCTCTCTGTTCTTGCCGGCTGCGCCCGGCAGAGAGATCTCCTGCCCAACGAATTCCTCGGCCTTTCCCTGCAAAAAAAGCTGGAAGGCGCCGAAGCAGTCGAGTTCGTCGACCGCATGCACCTCCAGAAGGTCGCCTCCGTCAAAAACGAAATCGGCTTCTACGCCGGTGAAAAGGGCAAGGCCACCATCTACGTCACCCACTACGGAGATCCGGAGACTGCCGCAGCCGAAGAAAAGAAGATGACCGCCAAGATCTCCCCTGAAAACTCCGTCTTCATCATGGGCGAACACAAGGAGATAGACGGCAAACCGATCTACCGCTGCTTCGGCATGGGGCAGACGCACTACGTTTTTTCGGACCGCGAACAACTCTTCTGGATCTCGGTCGAAACCCTGATGGCCGACTCCTTCATCCGTGCTTATCTGGATTACCTCAAATAGTCGAAGTCAATTAGATCACGGTGCCCGAGGGAACGATGCCATTCCGTGGGACGACGATGATGGAATCGCGGATGTAATAGTGGTCTGCATCGGCCTGCTCAATCCCATCGGCGTTGACAAGCACGACATCATCCCCTATCTGGGCATTTTTGTCGATTATGGCGCCGCGGATATGGCACCGTTGACCCATGCCCATGCGGGGAACCCCCCGTTGGCGGTTGGCCTCGATTTGATCCACGCTCTGGTAGTAATCCGCGCCCATGATCACAGTATCTTCGATGTGGGTGTCCGCGCCGATGACGCTACGCAAACCGATGCTCGAATGGATAATCTCCGAGCGATCGATAATGCTGCCTTCCGCCACCATGCTGCTCAGGATGTGGCTCTCGTTTATTTTGCTACTCGGCAAGTGGTTGCGAGCGGCGAAGATGGGGGCCGACTCGTCGTAAAAATCAAAGGCCGGCACGATCTCCAGGAGTTCGAGGTGGACTTCGTAAAACGAGTGGATGGTGCCGATATCTTTCCAGTACCCCGTGAAAGGATAGGCAAAAACAGCGTGTGTATGAATACTCTGAGGGATGATATGCCGACCAAAATCGAGAGGGGCAGAAGTGGCCAGAAGATCGACCAGGACGTCCGTTTTGAAGAGATAGATACCCATCGATGCCAGAAAAGGACGGTCGCCCGCGGTCGGCATCCGATTGACCAGGGCCGCCGGGTCGGAGATGCAGCCATCTATCTCCGCCTCGGTCTGAGGTTTTTCGACGAAGTGCGAGATGCGACCGTCGCCCTCGGCTTTGAGCAGGCCGAAACGGTCGGCCTCTTCCCGGCGCACCGGCAGCGCGCTGAGGGTGATGTCTGCGTTGGTTTCCAGGTGGGCCGCAATCATCGGGCGGTAGTCCATGCGGTAGAGATGATCGGCGGACAGAATCAACAGATGCTCCGGCCATCCCCGAGAATGAATCAGATGGGTGAGGTTTTGGCGCACCGCATCGGCCGTACCTTGATACCATTCCTTGGTAGTGGGCGTCTGCTGGGCGGCCAGGATACGCACCGACCGGGTGGACAGGCCGCCAAATTGGTAGGTTTCGGTAATATGCTGGTTGAGCGAGATGGAGTTGAATTGCGTCAGGATGAAGATCTCATCCAACTCCGAATGGATACAGTTGCTCAGCGGAATGTCGATGAGGCGGAATCTTCCGGCGATCGGGACACCGGGCTTGGCTCGATCTCGGGTCAACGGGAAGAGGCGTGAGCCACTTCCCCCACCCAGAATGACGGTACGGAGTTGAGGCATGAAATATATTACTTTCTAAAAAGGTTGAGGGTTAGCGAATTCTCAAAAGGCGCACCCCAGCGAAGCTGCTGCGAAAATCTGGCGAGGCGCTGCTGCGATACGCCGAGCGCGCGCCCCGGGCTGAGTAGATGAAACTTCCGCCCCGCTTGACGCGGTAATGGCCTGACGCAGGACCTGTAGGATCGATCTGGGCACCGTTCGAATAATTCCCATACCAATCCTGGCACCACTCATACACATTACCGTGCATGTCATGCAACCCCCACGCATTGGGCAACTTCGTCCCCACATCTTTCTTCCCATAGGGACTACTGTTACCCGAATACCAGGCATAGTCTCCCAGCCGACTTTCATCCTCTCCAAAAGAAAATCGCGTCGTCGTCCCCGCCCGACACGCATACTCCCATTCCGCCTCCGTCGGTAGACGATACATCTCCTCCCCGGCTACCTCATTCAACTTCTGGATGAAGGCCCGCACATCCTCTCACGAGATATACACTACCGGGTTATTCTCGCCGGACCCCGGCGGCGTATGCTCCCTCCGTTTTTCTCCACGACACCCAACTTCCGGCGATGCTTCAAGAGAACGCCCCCGTAGAATCGCCGCTGCGGGCAGATCGCGGCGGCCGTGAGGGTAGAAGATCTGTCGAGGAATCGCCGTGCAGCACCCGTGGGGGAATCAGACGTCCGAAATATTACCTTCAGGCAACCTCAGATAATCTACTACCGAATCTCGAGATTCGGCCATGGATTACCTCTCTAATTTTCCCAATCCAACCGGACATTAGCGCATGTTCACCGGGTCTCAGCGCTGTCTTTTCAGTTCCTGGTCCCCCAGGTCGAGAAGCAGGATCTCGGTCTTTTCTCGCGCCGTGAGTGACACCGCGCGCTCCGCCTGGATGCCGGCGCCATCACCCGTGGCCAGGATGGCGTCGTCCAGTGTCACCTCTCCCTCCACAAGGTGGAGCCACGCACGGTGCCCCTGCAGGAGAGGGTGGACCACGTGCTGTCCGGGGTCGAGCAGGGCCGAATACATCAGGACGTCCTGGTGGATGAGCAACGAATCTCTCCGCGCGTCGGGCGAGGCAATGATGCACAGCACGCCCCGACGCTCCGCCGCGCTGAAGCGTCTCTGCTCATGGTAGGGCTCGAGTTCGGCCTCCGAGGGGCGCAGCCAGATCTGGAAGACGTGCGCCCAATCGGTCCCCGATGCATTCGTCTGGCGCAGGTGAAGGCCGCGACCGGCGGTTGTGCGCTGGAACTCGCCGGCGCGGACGACCCCCGAATGCCCCATCGAGTCCTCGTACGCAAGCGCACCCTGGCGAACGTAGGTGACGATCTCGGCATCGTGATGCGGGTGATGCGGGACGTCTGCGCTCGGTAGGAGACGGTATTCGTCGAGGAGTTCGAGGGTTCCGAACCCGTTTGCGAGGGGGCCCGTTCGGTCCTGCGAGTTGAACGTGAACCAGACCTTCTGCTTGCGGCTTCGAAGGTAGTGGCGTTCCCTGTCCCTGCGGAGCGTGATCATCAGCGCATTTTTCCTTATGGCCTGGCGGTCAGGCGAGAGCGATGAAGCTCGGTGAATAGCGAGGAGATAATCAATTGCCGGCGCCCTGCGGAGTCATGCCTTTCAGAAATCGGAAGAGGTCACTGTCGGTGGAAAGGACAAGGGTCGTGTTTTCGCCGATGATGGACTTGTAAGACTGCATGGTCCGGGTGAACTCGTAGAACTCCACCGCTTCACGGCTCTGGTTGTAAGCGCGGGCGTATATCTCGGTGGCTTTCGCGTCCGCCACGCCGCGAATCTCCTCGACCTGTCGGTAGGCTTCAGACTGGATCTTGTTCAGATCCCGCACCCGGTTGCCGCGGATTCGGGCTGCTTCACCGTTGCCCTCCGACAGGAAGCGTTCGGCAATCTGCCGTCGTTCGCTGATCATCCGATCGTAGATCTTCGGGCGCACGCTCTCGTTGTAGTTGATCCGCTTGAAGCGGATATCGAGCAATTCGATGCCAAATACCCGGACCTTTTCGGCCGCCTCGGCAAAGATCTCCTGCTCGACCCGCTGGCGACCCTTTTGAATCGGCACCAGGGATCCCATATTCAATTCTTTTTCCGCCTCGGTCAGCAGGGCGTCGCGTAGCGGCACGCGATCCTTGGTGGTGCGGATGATCTCGATCAGCTCGTGTTTGGCGACCGCATTGCGGGTCTCGCTGCCCAGAATGTCGTCCAGGCGGGATTGAGCACTGCGCTCATCGCGCAGCCGCAGGAAGTATTGGAGGGGATCTGTGATGCGCCAGCGGGCGAACAGATCGACGGAGATGTAGAGTTTGTCCTTGGTCGGCATATCCGACGGATTGCCGTCCCATTCGAGAACGCGTTTGTCGATCGGATTGACGTCCTGGATGAACGGCATCTTGACCTTCAGGCCGGCGGTGGTCACGGGGTCGCCGACCGGCTTGCCGAACTGAGTGATGATCATCTGCTCGACTTCGCTCACCGTATAGATCGAACTCATCAAGACATACGACCCGACGACTATAACTACCAGGATCACAATGCGGGTGGTCAGTTTCATGGCCGATCTCCTTTCTGGGCGTCGAGATTGAGCAAGGGCAGGATGCCGTGCGTCTTTTCATCGACGATGATCTTGGACTGTATGCCCGGCAAGACGTCCTGCAAGGTCTCGACATAGATGCGTCGACGCGTGACTTCCGGGGCCTTGGTGTATTCGGCCAATAAGGCGCTGAAACGGGCGGCATCCCCTTCGGCTTCATTGATCCGCTTGAGCCGGTACCCGTCCGCCTCGCGGATCCGCTGATCTTTCTCGCCTTCGGCCAGCGGGATCACCTTGTTGTAGTCGCGCCGGGCTTCGTTGATCAGCTTCTCCTTCTCCTGCTGGGCCTGGTTGACCTCGTTGAACGACTCCTGCACCGGTTTGGGCGGATTGATGTTCTTCAACTGCACCTGGTCGATGCTGATCCCCATCGCGTACTTGGTGGAGAGGGCCTGCATCTTGGTCAACGCTTCCGTTTCGATTTCCTGCCGGCCAATGGTGATCACCTCGTCCACGGTGCGGTCGCCGACGACTTCCCGCATGACGGATTCGGAAACATAGCGGAGGGTGGCACTCGGCTCGCGGACCTCGAAGAGAAACTTGACGGGATCAGAGATGCGGTACTGAACCACCCACTCCACCAGTGCGGCGTTCAGGTCACCGGTCACCATCTCCGTCTCCCGCCTGGTGTTTTGCTTCCCATCGCGAGGGTTCTGGTACGGATCGCTGCCGCCCGGAGTCGTAAACCCGAATTCCTGCTTCAACTGTCGTTTGACGGGTACGATAGTCGCCCGGTCAATACCCAGTGGCAGCATGAAGTGCAGTCCCGGCGGGACCTGTGTGTGATACTTGCCGAAACGCTGCACGACGGCGACCGAGTCACTTGGAACCGTGTAGTAACTCGTCCATGCAATCATGCCGACCAGAGCGAGGAGGACATAGACGATGACTCTGCGCGGGCTGCCCCCCAGAGTGCCCTGCGTGAACATCTTCTTTACCTGTCGTACCAGATCCTCTATGTCGGAACCGGGAGTAGCTCCGCTCCCGCTGGGGCCGGTTCGCCCCTCGTCATTACTCGGTGACATTGGCGTACTCCTCTCTTGTGTATGCTCGACATCATACTCGGTGACCCCTGTCCGGGGAGGTAGCTACCCGACCTTCCCTGCAAATATCCGGCCATGAGCGATTTGGCCGGAATGCGGTGCGTTGGAGGGGTTCGAGGCTTTTCTTGTCGATCGAAATGAGACGTAATACGCTCATTTTGATCGATATGGTGGAGGAGGGCGATGCGCGTCGAGGAGTGCATGGAGGTTTTCCTCGCAGGGTCGCGGAGAGTTTGAACGGAGCGGAGAACAAGCTGCGAGTCCATCGTCGCGCTTTGGTACAGAGTGGTTGGCGACGTAACGGAACCGCTGGGGATCGTCGCCAAGAGCGTGAAAATGCAGCAGGCGGTGGGTCTGGCACGACGGGCAGCGAACGTCGATGTCACCGTGCTCATCCCAGCCATCTCGTAGTTGGTGCGGTTATTGCTTGTTAATTACCATGAGGTGATAAAAATGAACATATCTAAAGGCCAACCCGCGTCGCATCTCGCAGGGTCATGGTTTTCAAAAAATTCATCTGACTCGAAGACCGGTCTTCGAGAGGTGAACCCGATCCAGACTGTCCCTCTGGGAAAGGCAGTCTTCAAATACGCCGGTCTGGGACTCAGTGTGAAAACCACGCGCATGCTGGGAAAGGTCGCTTCCCATCTGGGGGACAACCCATCCAACATGCTGGAGATACGCGATTACCTGGGCGATACCAGCAAGGCTGGTCTGGGCTCGTCCCGAAAGCGAATCAATCTCGTGAAAGCCTATCTGGCCACTCAGGGGGTCGATGCCTCTCGCTTTGTCCTCAAAGGCTCGAGTGCGACCAGGCGGTCGGTTCCCAGGATGGCCGCTGGCACGGAATTGATAGTTCAGATTACGGGAATCCATCAACTAGGCCGGGTAGATTCGACAACAACCCTACCCGAAGAAGAAGATGCAGATGCTGGAGCCGAATCCGCGCCCGGTTGAAAGATGAACAAAAATCATATGGGATTTTTATCGAGATCCATTAGGGTCGGTTTCCTCTGCGGTATCGCCCCCGCGGGTCTGTACGCCGGTGGATGTGCCAGCACCCATACCGAGCAGGCCAGAGCCGAGGCCAAACGGAGGATAAAGGGGAGGATGGAGGTCGGGGAACGGCTGCGCCAAGCCTGGGCCATATCCTGGGCCCGAGAATCCCGGGAATTCATCCCTATCTTTTTCGACTATGACCAGTACCGCATTCGCGAAGATCAGAAAGCTGCTCTCTACAAGCTCGCGGCAAGACTCAAGGCCAACCTCGAGTTCAAACCGCTCATCGAAGGACACTGCGACACGCGCGGCACGGACAGATTCAACGTCGGCCTGGGTCAGAGAAGGGCGGACAGCGCCAGGGATTTTCTGATTAAAGCCGGCGTTTATCCGGCGCAGCTGACGACCGCCAGTTTTGGCAGTGAACGTCCCGTGGCCCCGGGCAAAAACGAATCGGCCTGGGCAAAAAACCGACGCGTCGTGTTCGTTTGGGTGGAGCCCCAGACACTCGATAGCCCCCGATGACGGACAGCGTCCCGAGAGACCAAGAGCGGACTTCCCTTCTACTACAAGCGCGTAGCGGTAGCCCGATCCCTGACCAACGATCCAGCGGTGGTGTTGGCGGATGGACCCACGGGCAACCTGGATCTGCGCACCGGCACCGAGATCATCGAACTGCTCAAAGAGATGAACGAAAAGTCTGGGGTAACGATCATATCGGCTACTCATGACCACAAGATGCTGAGCGTGTCGGATCGAGTAGTGTGGATCATGGACGGCCGGGTCGACCGCATTGCCAACTGCGACGACCTGGAGATTGAGGTGACCCAGGTAGCGGCTTAGGGCTGAGAGGATCCGTGCGATCCTGCGAGTCGAACGTGGATCAGAGTTATGAGGAACGGACCGAACGGCGGGGGAGATCGCCATCCGGTCCAGCGGGGAAAAATGAAGAGGAGTGGGTAGGGAGGGTAGAATCCGCGCTCGAACCGGCCATCGCTACTGGACATACATGTCCAGGTGTGCCGTTAAGTGACCTTACTTCTACCCACTCGTTTAGGGTGTATAGAGGGTTTAAGTAGTCAACTATGAGTTCTTCGGTATATTGTCGATGTCGATGATATCAGTGTAAATTTATGTGAAACAACAAATTAGATGTTGAATTATGATGCGTTGGGGATCTCCATAAAACCAGGAAGTATATGAGCGACTACTTAACTCGCAAAAAGAATGCCATGATGAGAACCAGGAGCAGCCGGGGTTGAAATAAGGTAGCCGATCCTCGCCTCCTCCCGAGATCAGTTGAGAGAAAACTCCATGAGGGCCTCACCGTACCGTTGGCGTAGCTTGGTCAGCGCCTTGTTGCGGAGCTGGCGCACTCGCTCCCGGGTGATCCCCAGCACCTCTCCGATCTCTTCGAGGGTCATCGGCCGCCGACCGTCCAGCCCGAAATAGTCGTGGAGAATCTGCTGCTCTCTCTTTCCGAGGATGACAAAACACTCCCGCACGACGTCTACGAATTCGGCGTGCTCGACGATTTCAGCCGGTGTCTCTTCCGAGAGGACCGATACATCGCCCCAAGTTTCTTCGCCATCCGCAAAAATGGGGGCGTCGAGGCTGACATCCGGCTGCCCTGCCGCCAGTGCTCTGTAGACCCGGCCAATGTTGAGGTGGGTGCTGACGGCGAGTTCGTGCGGCGTCGGCTCCCGCCCCAACTCCTGGGTCAACCTCGCCATCTCTCTCCCGATTTTTCGCCGGCCTTCTATCCAGCTCAGTGGTGGACGGGCGGCACTGCCGTTCTCGGCCAGAGCCTTGAGGATCGCCTGCCGGATCCACCAGACCCCATAGGTGATGAATTTCAGTCCGCGCGTCTCGTCGAAGCGGCCGGCCGCCTCCAGCAATCCCAGATTACCTTCGGAGATCAGCTCGCTCATGGACAGGCCGCGGCCGCAGAAATCTCGGGCCACGCTGACCACGAACCGGAGATTGGCGGTAATCAGTCGCTGCCTGGCCAACTCGTCGCCGTTCCGGGTCTGTCTGGCCAGTTCCGCCTCCTCCTTCCGATCCAGCGGTTCGGAATCTCGTATGTCCCGCATGTAGGCATCCACCAGTCTGAGGGATGCATCATCCGTTTTTCTGTAGGCGATCATTTTGTTTTGAGTCCCTTTGATAGAAGTGTTTATGGCGCCTAGTAAAAAGTTCTTAAGAAATGATGCCTGAGTACGGCTGAACCGGGGGTGCCCTCTCGCTCATGATGTTGAAGTCTTCGAGTGTAGCGCTCAACGCCGTTGGCGTTGGCGGTCTTCGACAGCGCGGCCTTCGGCACTCACCCGACATCCTGTCGGGCTCCGAGGCACATACCCCTGTCCTGGGCAATCGCTCCCTTTCGGATTGCCTGGTACTACTTGATCTTCCCTGCAAATATCCGACCATGAGCGATCGGGCCGGAATGCGATGCGTTGGAGGGTCTCGAGGCTTGCATTGTCGATCAAAATGAGGTATTGTACGCTCAATATGATCGATATGATAGGAGTGGCCGATGCGCGTCGAGGATCTGCATCACAGCGAGCTACTGGAGTTGGACCCGGAGGGGGGGGTGATCCGCTTTGCCGGCCAGCGTGCGCTCCTGCTCGACGCGGTCGCCATGGGGCTCCTGCGACAGTATCTCGTTGAGAACTTTGGCCTGACCGCTGCCCGCGCGGTGCTCACCCAGTTTGGCTTCGCCCACGGTTGGCGCATGGCGGCGACCATGCAAGAGGAGTTCCAGTGGGCCAACGATGAGGAATGGCGTCGCGCCGGCTCCCGCCTCTACACCCTGGAGGGGCTCTTCCACACCCAGCCGGGAGGCGAGGATCCGGTTGCCAAGACAGGAATGGTGTTGCTTGCCTCCTACGAGGCGGAGCAGCATCTCCTGCACTTCGGTCGCTCCGATGCAGGGGTGTGCTGGACCATCTGCGGTTTGATGAGCGGCTACGTCAGCCACACCGCCGGTGAGGAGATCTACGTCCTGGAAGATCGCTGTTTGGGTGCAGGTCACGCCGCGTGCCACTTAATGGGACGCACGCGCGAACAGTGGGGGGACGAACGCGCTGAGGAATTGGCGTTCTTCGACTCGGGGCGCCTCGCGGAGTGCCTCGATGTCTCCCTCAGCAGGGTCACGGAGACTTTGGCGGCGGCGGAGGACAAGCTGCGAGCCCATCGTCGAGTGCTGGGACGGGTGATTCGCGACGTGGTGGAGCCGCTGGGGATCGTCGCCAAGAGCCCGAAGATGCAGCAGGTGGTGGATCTGGCACGACGAGTAGCCAAAGTCGATGCCACCGTGCTCATTACCGGCGAGACCGGCGTGGGCAAAGAACGCATCGCGCGACTCGTCCATGACGAGTCAACGCGCGCGGTGGGGCCTTTCATCGCCGTCAACTGCGGCGCCATCACCGAGACGCTCCTCGAAAGTGAGCTTTTCGGGCACAAGCGCGGCGCCTTCACAGGCGCGGCTTCGGACCGACCGGGCCTGTTCGAAGCCGCGCCTGTGAAGGCGCCG
>Ga0257125_1001011_pt1 | contig 31797 bp, 29 predicted proteins | sample SI106_200metaG_FD_190183 | JGI IMG/M metagenome (GOLD analysis project Ga0257125, IMG submission 190183) | Marine microbial communities from Saanich Inlet, British Columbia, Canada - SI106_200 | ecosystem: Environmental > Aquatic > Marine > Inlet | place: Canada: British Columbia | collected... | reverse complement strand
AATGTCCTATTTTGAACATTTCCGAACGCATGTGCGAGCACATGAGCGTGAAAAATTGCCAGCGACATAAGCTTCAACGAATTTATAATTTTGTGAATATGACCATGATAAAGATGGTTTTTCATGCCTTTGACCCAACGTAATCGCTTTTTATTATATCCCCTGTAATTTTTCACGCTCTGGTGCTCGTACTTATGTTCTGAATTTACCCTGCTTCATGATTTGGGGTATGTTCATGAACCGTGTGAAAAAGACCCATGTGTCGTTGTCAGAGGAACAGGGAATCGGTCTAAGCGCAGATTTATACACGGCTATGTTTGCATATCCCCGCGAGGCGGCATAATTGAGGGTAAAATAGCTTCGGTATAAACACAAAATGGGCTGCAAGAAGAAGCCCTTTTTCATGTTAAAATAGAGTACGTAAATAAGTATTTTGGTACGCAAAAACGAGAGGCGCAAAATGTCCAATGAAATCACAGTAGCCAATAGCAACTGGGTCAATGTGGTCGATATGGCTCTGACCACTTTGGAAAGTGAACGAAGTCAGCGAGTCTACCTACAGACATTTGATGCCTGGGCAACATGGTGTGACGAAAACGGTAATGATATTTTCAATTTCTTGTTGGTGTCTGACTGGATAGCTTCTCAGGATACGACGAAAGCCACACGGCAGCGACAACTATCTGCCATGAGGAAACTAGCGCAGACTTTGTACATCCTGACCGGTGATGATGTTGCCCAACGGATGCTGGCCGTGCTGAAGATGATTAAAGCACCCAAACCAGACCAGGAGATAACTGACAGCCAGGAGCGCAAACGTAAGGCTCTGTCTCCCAGCGAAGCTGAGAGGCTTTTACACGTCTGGGATGGTGACAATACCCCAAGAGGCAAACGAAATTGTGCTATGATCGCCGTGATGTTGTTGTCCGGTGTGCGCCGAGCGGAATTGGCCGCCATCATGTGGCCGGATGTCAACCTGGAGGAAGGGACGATCTTCATCCGGCATGGCAAAGGTGACAAGAGCCGCGATGTGGCCCTTGCCGGTGATTTTGCAATCAGGGCGCTGAGAGAGCTAATGGAAGTGATGCCCTATGACTGTCGTTATGTGTTTCGCAGTGTTCGCAAGGGTGGCAAATTCAATATCGAAGACAAACCGATCACGGGGACGGATGTTTACCGGATGTGGAGGAAGTCGTGTGTGATGGCTGGTGTTGATTCGACCAAACCACATGATGCGAGAAGAACGTTTATCACCGAAGGATTGACTGTAGGAGTTGAAACCCACAACATCCAGAAGCAGGTCGGTCATGCCCGCGCAGACACAACACTACATTATGCACAGTCTCTTGATGCCAAGAACATCAGGGCGAAGTTGCGTTTCCGCTATGGGGGTTAGAAAAAGCACCCTGCCCTGTTTTGATATATTGACGAGGAAATAATGACTGACTTTGATGACCAATGGGACTATCCTGATTATGAGGAAGATATTTCTCCGCAAATGGAAACACTATTATTGGCCACCCGTTGCTTTGGTCGTGCCACTGCTTTTCCCCATACTCTGATGCAGCACTTCTGCACGGATAAGGCCGAGTACGATGACACCATAAACAGGTTGATGGAACGCCAAATGATATCTGCTGCTGGTACTGTAGCCTTTGATATCACCGAGAAAGGCTATGATTGGCTGGCTTACCGTAAAGTTCCACCGGATGTCTGGCTGCACGGATTACAAGCCCTGCCTGCGGCGGTTGAATCCTGTCTCTCTGCGGATGACCGGGAATCTTTGGAGCTGCTGCAAATCCACTGTTCTTTCGCTGATTTTTGACAAAGGGTGAAAAATTGGGTAAACCAATGCCATGAACGCATTGGCAATTCAAACAGAACGAGTAGACGACATCCCATTGCTGATAGCACAACAGCAAAAAATGGGAATTGCGAAGATTTTGGATCAGGTTATTCAGCCACATGGCAATCGTAAGGGTTTGAGTGTTGGCGAAATCGTGCCGCTATGGTTGAGCTATATCCTATCCGAAGGGGATCACCGTATGGTGATGGTTGAAGACTGGATAGGCAGCCGTTTAATATTGTTCAGTGATCTGATTGGCAAACCAATTCGCCCAAAAGACTTCACCGATGATCGCTTGGCTGGTGTATTGGAAAAGTTGGCTGACAATGAGGTATGGGAGACCGTTGAAACCAAACTGGGGCAACACATGCTTCAAGTCTATAAGTTGGCCGGTACTGACGCTATAGTGATCAGGTTAGATAGCACCAGTGTGTCTGGGCATCATCAGATCACCGAGGATGGTTTGTTCCAGTTTGGCTACAGCAAAGATCATCGTCCTGACCTGGCACAATACAAGCTGATGTTGGCAACACTCGACCCACTGGGCATGCCCGTTGCTTCATTGATTGTGTCGGGGGAAAAGAGTGATGATGGCTTATACATTCCAGCCATCAAACGCAGCCAACGCATAGTCGGTAAGGGTGGTCATCTCTACGTGGGCGACAGTAAGCTCAGTTCACGGCAGAATCGGGCTTATATTGCCAAGAGTGGCGATTACTATCTCACTGTTTTGCCTCGCCGTCATCAAGGTGATGATGAAATTAGCGCCTGGATACAGCCTGTTTTGGACGGTAAACAGGGCATAACAGTGGTGAAAATCAGCAAAGATGAGAAAAAAGGTGAAATTCTGTGGGCGCTCGGCTATGAAACAACCCGTCAACAGCAAGTCAAGGTTGACGGGAAACTCTATCATTGGGAAGAGCGTGTGGCCGTGGTATTTCACCCGGCACAAGCCAAGCAAAAACGGATATGGCTGGAAAAACGTCTGAAGAAAGTCGAAAAGAAGCTGCAAAAACTGGTCACCAAACGCTCTCAGCTTAATTCCCGATGGGAGGATTTGGTCTTTGTGTATTAAATGGACGAAACGCGGCGGTAGCGTACTTCACAGAAAGAACAAAAAGAACAAGAGATTGATGTGGCGCGAAGCCGCCGCATAATCTACATTGAACGAAGCCAGGTCTAAACCCCAGGCTCCATATATATGGGATTTAAGGCGGTGGGATGGAGGCGTTGACTTCGATTTAGACTGAGCAGTCAGGCCATCAAAGAGCAAACAGAGTTAACATCGTATTAATGAACACAACATCAGCAAGATTCGAGATGGTTGTCCGGCTCAAGGATGGAGCATTGACCGTCCAATTGATGGCAATAGGCAAGGCAGTAGCAGCGATCCCGTCTGAAAACGGAATCGAATAACTCAAACGCCTGGAACTATCTGGACAACCGGTCATGATTACGGCGGACACCGTGATTTCGATCGAAGTTTTTGCACCCACCGCATCACTTGTCCGCAAGTTGGACAAAGCACCTGACGTTGTAAATCGACATCCGTGTCGTCGTCTGTGTTTATTTCTTCCGGTTCGGAGGTGTCCAACCACAAGCGGATCACCGCCAACCAGTGTCGCAGGCTGGGGCTGAAAAGACCATAATAGCGGACTTTGACAAAGCCTTTGGGTAGCACATGCTGCAAGAAGCGGCGCAGGAATTCTTCGGCAGGAAGGGTGCTGGTACGCCATTTGCCGGTGTCGGATTCGCGGTAACGAAAGGTGACCTTGCCGTCCGTCACATTGAGAATGCGTCGGTTATTGATGGCGACACGGAAAATGTAAGGAGCCAGATACTTCAACGCGCCTTCGCCTCTGCCCATCGGTTTGCAATGCGTCACCCAATCTTGTTGCCATACTTGAGCTGGAACCTGGTCAAAGAGGCCCACTGCTTTCAACGCATCGCGGAATTTGGCGCGGAAAAGAATCGACAAGGCCCTGACAGGAACTAAAAAGTTGTGTCGGGTAGAAACCCATTGCTCACCATCAACCGATAATCCACCCGCAGGTACGAGATAATGCGCATGCGGATGATAATTGAGCTGGCGACCCCAGGTGTGCAACACGCCGACCATGCCAATTTGTCCCCCGACATAGCGCGGATCCCAGGCCAAATCTTGTAGAGCGGCTGCCGAGGTACGGAACAGGATATTGTAGACGACTTTTTGGTGCCGCCGAGCAACCTCATGTAAAGCCGAAGGCACGGTAAAGGTCACCATGAAATAGGGCACGGGTAGCAGGGCGGCCTGCTGACGCTCCAACCATTGTTGACCTTGGTCATGCTGACATTGTGGACAGTGGCGATTCTGGCACGAGTGATATTGATAATGGGTTTCATTGCAGCCATCACAATGATAGACATGCCCGCCCAATGCCGCCGTTCGGCACTGGGCAATATCCCGCAACACTCGCCGGTGACTGGGCAACAGCCGTTCCCCATATTTTGCTTCGTAGGCTGCGCCGTATTGACAAACAATCTCGGCCAGCGTAGTCATGGCAATCGGGTCACAAACTCATTCAATTGGGACACAGCCGCCGCTTCGGCTTTCTGGGTTAGGTGTAGATAATGGGCTGTTGTTTTGGGCGAACTATGTCCCAGCCATTGCTGGATCAATCGCAAGTGGACACCGGCTTCTAACAGATGCGTCGCCCACGAATGGCGTAGGGTGTGAATAGTCGCCGCCTTGGTCACACCACTTTGGGTCAGCGCAGCTTTGAAGGCAGTCGAAATCCCCTTCTTTGACATGGCACTATTGGCTCCGGGGATCACCCCGCGGCGTTCCCGTTGCGGAAATAACCAGACCGGATTGCGATGGATGAGCCAGAATTCCCGGAGGTCTTGGAGGGTTTGATCCGGCAACGGTACCCGTCGATCCTTACCGCCCTTACTGTTGCGGATGTGCAGTTGCATCCGTGCGCTGTCGATATGACTAACCTGTAAGCCTACTCCTTCGCTCACGCGCAGACCACAGACATAGATTGTCTTTAAGCAGGTCTGGTAATGCGGTTGGTGGATACAACTGAGAATGCGATACACTTCACCCTGACTGAGGATAACAGGCTGCTTTTTCTGCTGCTTGGGGCGAATTCGTTCCAAAACCGGCCATTCTCGCCTCAGGCTATATTCAAACAAGAACTTGATGCCACAGATGACCACAGTACAGGTGCTGCGAGCCAATTTCCTGTCGTCTTTTAAATACAGAAAATAGCGGCGCAGTTCTTCATCACTAATTTGATCCGGTGATTTGTTGTAGTACGCGGATAGATCACGCACCACGCGCACATAGGTTTTCTGCGTGCCTTCCGAGAACCCACGCAATTGCATATCTTCGATCATGCGTTTTCTTAAAGCGGTCATGCTTTCTGCTCCTATAAACTGATTATTCGTTATAGGAAAGCATAGCCTCGCTTTAGGCTGTCGATGCGTGGCATAGGTTTCAGAGTGGGGAATTTACCCTGCGCGTAGCGCTTCGTTCAAAATCCACTGTGATAACTGTTCTCATCGTCAAGATCGTGCAGGAACGACACACTACTATCATAATGCCATTATCCCGGTGATGGTTAAGCCTGAATCACCGCATGTAATTTCTCTGTGCCCTGAATTTATTGTGCCTCAAGATGGTCATGAGAAACAGGATTGTGAACGAGCAGCAGTCAAAAGGTGGTTGTTACAGCATCATGGTGATTATCAACCCCATCAAGTGACCTTCCTGGGAGATGATTTATATGCCAATAACCCACTGTGCAAGTTAATTGAGGAAACCTACGAACAATATTTTGTTTTCGTATGCAAACCCAGTTCGCACACCACGCTCTATGATCGGCTGACTTCTTCGACAGAGGTAGAAACCAGGCAAGAACGCCACTGGAATGGTCGCTACGGAGAGATTTGGTCTTATCGCTTCGTCAACCAGCTACCCTTACGCTCTGGTGATGATGCCCTCTTAGTCAATTGGCTAGAATTAACAATTACACACGAAGAGAGCGGCAAGCAACTCTATCACAATAGTTGGGTGACAAATCACCACATCACTGCTAAAAATGTGGATCATTTAGCCAAAATCGGACGAACTCGTTGGAAAGTAGAAAACGAAAATATCAATATTCTCAAGACGAAAGGCTATAATCTTAACCACAATTTCGGTCATGGTAAAAGCCATCTTTCCAATGTCTTCTTCTCTTTGAATATATTGGCTTTTCTAGCTCATACGTCTCAGCATTTGCTCGATACTGCTTATCGTATCTTGCGGGAAGCATTGGCTGTGCGTCGGACATTCTTTAACGACCTCAAAGCATTAACCCGTTATATGGTATTTGATAGTTGGCAATCACTGTTTGAATTCATGATTGAGGGTCTTGAATTAGACGTGTCTCCCACTTGATTGTTTGTCGTCAATTTCAGAATGAGAACTGCTGGATTGAATCCTATCAGGGCAGCAATTACCTGCCCTTGATGCCCGTTTTCTACCGTTCGTGTCGAGCCGTGCTTTTCCACCTGCTTGATGAACTTGAAGTCCAATCCTGTACCCAGGATCAGACGCTAATCAAGGCACTGGATTTCCTGCGTCAATGCCGAGCTATGCACCGCGATACACTCGATGAAATTGTGGAACTGGATTTTGCCAGCCCTCGTTGGCAGCGATTGGTGCTGGTGCAGGTTGAAGGACAGACTGGTATGAATCGCCGTATGTTTGAGGCTTGTGTGTTCTCTTATTTGGCCGCAGGTCTTCAAGTGGGCGATTTGTGCGTAGTTGGCTCAGAAGAATATGCTGATTATCGAGAGCAACTTCTGGACTGGGAAGACTGTAAACCGATGCTGGAGGAACATTGCCAAGCGGTGGGAATTCCCAGCGAACCCGACAAATTTACCCAGCAAATGAAAAAATGGCTGTCCAATACATCAAAAGAAGTTGACCGATTTCTCTCATCGAATGATTTGCTGCGGCTTGATGCTAATGGTCGTCCCTCACTCAGAAAGCTGGCTAAACAGATTGATCCGCCCGGTTTCAAAGAACTCGAAGTCGATATCCAGCAGCAAATGCCGCTGCGAAACTTGCTGGAAATCCTGAATAACGTTGAGAAATGGACTTATTTTAGCCGTCACTTCGGTCCGCCATCTGGCGCTGACCCCAAATTAGCCGATCCAGCCGAACGCTATGCGACGACGGTTTTCACTTATGGCACTTTTATGGGTCCCCATCAAATGGCTCAACATACCGATAACTTGAACGAAGGTGTATTGCTCAAAACCAATCGCCAGCATATCACCGCCGAAAAGTTAGATGCGGCTCTGGCTGATATTGTTGACACCTATGCTCATTTTGATCTTCCCTATTTTTGGGGAACGGGTGGTATTGCTGGCGCAGATGGCACCCAGTTTGATTCTTACCGCAACAATTTGAAGGCTGAAAGCCACATTCGCTATGGAGGTTACGGCGTAATGGCTTACCATCATATTTCCGACACTTACATCGCACTATTCAGCCACTTCATAGCCTGTGGTGTTTGGGAAGCAGTCTACATTCTGGATGGCCTGCTCAAAAATCGCTCGGAAGAGGTGCAGCCACAGATCGTTCATGCCGATACACAAGGGCAGTCGTTGCCTGTTTTCGGTTTTGCAAAATTGCTGGGCATTGATCTCATCCCACGTATTCGTAACTGGAAAGACCTCACCTTCTATCGCGCATCATTGGATGAACATTATCAGACCATTGATTCGTTGATTACCGCCATTATTGATTGGAAACTCATTGAAACCCACTGGCAGGATATCATGCAGGTCATTCTTTCGGTCAGAGCAGGCAAGATTTGGCCTTCAACACTGCTGCGGAAACTAGGGTCTTACAGCCACAAAAATAAGCTGTACCGGGCATTTCGTGAATTTGGCAATGTTGTACGCACGGTTGCATTACTGGGGTCACGGTATTTTTTTCGGGGATTGTGGCGCTAAGGGATAGTCATCAATCAATTAACTGTTTTACGCAATGGGCGTAAGGCATTTAGCGGATAGACCTGCTCCAGATCGAACTCATAATGGCCCAATAAATTGACATGCTGCCAACCTAATGGTGACACATGAGCCAGATACTCATCGGGAATAATTTCTCCTCTGTTCCGTAGTGTAGTAACGACTCGATCCAGATAAACAGTGTTCCAGGTTGAGATCATTGCTACCAATAGCATGGTACTACTGGCGCGATTCATCTGTGCATTAAATTCTCGTTCAGACATTTCACCATCTTGCCCAATAGTAACAGCACGAGCAGCACTCCATATCGCTTCTCCTTTATTCAGTCCGCGCAGATTGCGCCGTTGCAAAGCTAAATCCAACAGGTAAGTCAAGGAGAAAATTGTGCGCTCCAGTTTACCCATTTCCTTGAATGCCTGGGCCAACTGATTTTGTTTAGGATAAGAAGCCAGTTTACGCATCATCAGTGAAGCAGATACTGTGCCATGTCGAATTGAGGCAGGCAAACGACGCATATCATCCCAGTTTTGGACAATCAACTCTGTATCAGCCGTTCCTTTTAGTAATGGTCTCAGGGCCTTGCTTGTTGTCAGAGGATCAACCGAGTACAGATATCTCTTGGTTATCCCCCGGATGCGAGGAGCAAAACGAAAACCCAGCATTCGACATAAAGCAAAAACATGGTAGGTTGCGCTGGCAGTATCGGTGTAGTGTTCCTGGATGTCAAAATCGGTTTCATGGTGGCAGAGTGCATCAATAACATACAATGCTTCACTGGTATCCTCCATCACCTGTGGATAAAACGGCATCCAAATGTCAGAAGCATGAGCCACAATGGTGATACCGCGTCGGTACCAGAAATGACGGGCATTATAGACAGCATTGGGCGCGTTGACGGTTACGGGAACACGCATACCATCTGAAGATGAAGAGATACCTCTGCCCCAATGCCGAGAAAAAGGGTGATGCAACACAAAATTATCCAGCCTGGCGATTGCCTGACGCAGAGTTTCTTCCCTGAAATGCCACTCAGCCGAAGTCATCAGTTCCTGTTCCGAAAAATCACAGGCCTGGGCCATTTTAGTTGGGCCAATGTTCATTCCAGATTCCATCAGCGCAGCAACTAAGACTGCCTGATGATATCCAATAGGAGCTTCATCGGTCAATAGATGGGGAAAAGATTGCAAAACATCGCTCCATTGATTGACATCGGCAATCACCTGCCCCATTTCGACCAATGGTACAAAACTATATAATCGGCGGCGAAGTGCAACGGCTTCTGGCGGTGTCGTCTTTTCTAATTTCTGTAAATGAAGAGAGCCATCATCATCCAGGTAAAGATGACTGTCTTCCTCGGCAATCACGTCGGTTACTTGTTGAAGAAGATCAACTATTCGCTCCTGACATTCTTCCAAATAGGCATGAGGATCATCACCAATGGCCAATCGAGTCTGTTTTTCATCTTTGAGCTTTTTCCACGCCTTGTCGGATAGCAGATAATCATCAAATGCCTGGTAGCGATGGCTTCCGACCACGGCAATATCACCGGAGCGCAAACCATCTTGTACACGATCAAATGCGGCCAATTCATAATAATTGGGATTAATGCCGTCATCGGTTAAGGCATGTCGTTTCCATCGTTTGCGTTTCAGATGGTCAAGTGGAGCAGTAAAAACTTCGTTGCCGATGATCGTTTCCTTGGTCTGCACCCTTTTCTTATGTTCATCCGACAGGTGCAGTACATGGTCTAACGCTTCCAGACCAGAATGAGTGTTATGGGTAGATTGAAACGAAAGTGTACGCATCATCGACAGCATTGCTTTGCGGCGACGAACAAAGGTGTTTTCAAGCAGATCACGAAAATCCATATCAGTTGGTCGTGTATATGTCGTAGCAGAAGCCACTGTTTCTGCCAGAACCTCTTCCTTTACCACGGCAAAGACAGCTTTGAATGGATCAATCTCTTGCTCTTTAGCATTTAGGAACGCGGCCATCGCTTGTTTTAACGTATTTAGATCGCGGTTGAGTTGGATAACATTTTGGTGTAAATGGTAGCGTTGTTTGTTACGTCCCTTACGCATCAGCCCACCTAGCCAACGGTCAAACATATCCAGCAATTTATCAATCAGTTCCTGATGTAATACATTGAGATAAGCCGCTAACAGCGCATATCGCTCTTCCGAACTCTTCAAATTACTTAGGGCTTGTGGACGGTAACGTCGTCCACGCTGACCCAATTGACGAAAACGGGCCGGAAAAATATTGTCTGGTCGAAGCGGCAGTTGTAACTCTTTGAGAAATTCAATACGGGTCAACAAATGGTACATGCTCGCTGATGATGGCTTTTTAGCGGGAATACGCAACCAGAATAAAGGTGTCTGTCCTCCTTTATCTGCATCAATGACCAACAAATTCTGCAAGATTTTCTGTTGATGAGTAGACAGTTTGTGAGTAATTCGATGATGAACACGCCATTTGGCAATACGCTGAACATGCCACACCAGTTTTTCGGTTATAAGAACGGTTGGAGCAACTAACTTTCGCTGACGCATCCAAACCATTGCCGCATCAACTAATGGTAGAGCTTCGTCGTTCTCCATAGCTAGTGGAAGCAAGTCACGGATCAGTGGCATGATCTCATCTTTGCCACAGACGCAATAACCATATTGTTGACAGATCGACTGAAAATGATCGGATGGTGTCTTACGCCGATGACCATAATCAGCAAATGCACTGGGTGACAACTCTAATTGGTTGGCCATATAGACGATAAGTTGCTCGGATATACTGATCATTTGCATCAGATAGCGTCCTGGAAAACGTAGTGTGCATAGTTGTAATGCTATACCTAATCTGTTGTTCTCCCCGCGATGCTGATAGATAAAATCCTTATCCTGTGAGCTGAGTTCATAATACAGTGACATATCTTGGGCAGAAAGGTTATCTGGTATGGTTGTGAATACTAATCGTTGCTCTGGCGTAAGCACTTCAGGACTTTTGGATGACATGATTTATCCGGTCAATTGTTGTAGTCGCTGTTTTAATTGTTGGCGGCTTGGCAATGTGTAACGTGCGGTTGTGGTAATTGCGGGCAAACCATCACGGGTTTGGTGTCCAAGATAAACAGCAATCTCTTCCAATCTCCACCCTGCCGCTCGTGCTCGATGTGCGAAATCATGACGCAAATCATGGAAAGCGATATCGTGAATAATGGAATATTCATCCTGGCGCGATTGGCGTTTCATCGTTGTCCAAATATATTCTAGTCCTCGTACACTCAGGTGATCTGATCGCCCGTGTCTACGCAACCATGCTGCTCGTTGACTGGTGAAAACATAGGAGCTGTCGGGGTCACGGGCATCGCGTTGTGTGTAGTCTTCCTTACATATATAGTCATATAAAGCACGGCGTGTTTGATTATGAAGATCAATAGTGCGTGTCTTTCGGCCTTTGCTGTCTTTAACAATGATCTGTCCAGCACGTTGATTGACCTGACAACTATCTAAGCGTAGCTGGGCAATTTCACTAATGCGTAATCCAGTCCAATAACCCAGAGCAAAAATCGCAGATAGGCGTTGAGATTGCATGATTTCAACGCGATTCTTTAGTACATATCGTTGCTCCGGTGTAAGTTCTCGTGGTGCGGTATTCACAATCACTGGCGGCTGTATCTGGTTGGCTGGATTATGAGTTATGTACCCTTCGCCTATAGCCCAACGACAAAAACGGCGCAAAGCCGTGAGCGTTTGATTACGGGTACGCGGCGCACGGCCATTTGTGGTCATATAACTCAAATAACTGACAATAGCTGTTTCTGTAATGGTTTCTGGCAAAAACGGATTACCGCCAGGTTGTTCTAATGACCAACGGATGAAATTTCGTAAAGCTGAAAGGTATGCACTGATTGTTTTTAGATCGTGTAGGGCTAAAGACAAGATACATGTAAAAATAGCCCAAGCTCAGACTGAATTTGAAGGGTGTAAGACGATTATCATCTACGTATACACATTAGTAGATATAAAAAATGATAGAAGTGCCAATTATGACTACTAACATAGCAAATAAGCCCTCAATTTCATGTCTACTAACCATTTTGGGTACGAAACCTAGCAAAAATGCCCCTATTTGGAGGAGAGCTTGGGCTATAATTGTGCTTATCTTGTCTTTACCCCGTGTACAGTTAATGATTGAGCAAAGTCTTGCAAAATCTTTGGGTCTGAAACCACAGCAACTTCCCTCCAAACTTTCAACGATTAATTGATAGAAAAGATTATGCGACAAGTTTTCAGTCTAAACTTGTCTGTTTTCGCTCAAATTACAGGCTCATTAGGGGTAATTATAGCTAATCTCATCCGATATTTACAAATATAGGTAGTGAATTATGCGACGAGTTTATCCAAAAAAATCCATCCCAAAGACCTTAGCGCCACAATCCCCGAAAAAAATACTGTGATGCCGGAACGATTTTATGCCATTTTCAATCAAAACTTGACCGGGTATGTATATACTCGGTCAAGTATACTCGGACAAGTTTCGCCGAGTTTCCCGATTTTTTGGCAGGTGACCCCTTGTTGGCACTTTCCCTGATTCTTGTTGACTTCTTTAACAAGTAGCTATTAATACTAATAATTACTTTAATTATCTAAAAAAATAAAATGGAAACTTTTTGCCCATTCTGGCGCAGAAAACCCGCTGTGTTTGTGCTTAAATCTAGTTCGGCTAATGGCATATTATCCGAACAAGCGCTATAATGGGCAAAAGTCAGTAAATGAGACCGCCATGAACCATGACTTAACCCCAATAAACAAAAATGACACCATACTGAACGCTCAGAATGGTGCCGACTGGCAACAGGCTGCCCACGATTGGCTGACCAACTTTACCTCAGCCCGCACCCAACGAGCTTACCGTGCTGCCTGGATTAATTTTTTGCGCTTCATTGACAAAACACCTGCCGCCGTTACCTCCTCCGATGTACTGGCTTATCGCCATCATCTGGAACATACGCCAAGTTCACATACTGGCAGACCACTGGTTGCCAGTACCATCAATCAACGCCTCAGCGCTCTGGGATCATTTTTCACTTTCGCCATAGCACGAGGATTGCTGGATAAGAATCCCTGTAAAGAGGTGCGACAGATGGCGGTCAATCCCTACGGCAAGGCCACCTGGCTCGATGGTGAACAGCAACAAGATGTCCAGCTCCTGGAAACAATAGACAGGGACACTATCCAGGGTCAACGCGATTATGCCATCCTGCTGATCTTCCTGACGACAGCTGTGCGTGTCGATGCTGTCGCCAGGCTGCGCGTCAATTCACTGCGTTTCCAGGGCGAGAACATTTACCTGACTTACACCAACAAGGGTGGGAAAATCGCCGAGAAACAATTGGAACCGATAACTGCCGCGGCAATCCTGGATTATCTGGATACACGCGGAGAACTAGCTCCTGAAGCAGCGCTCTTTGTGGCCACCGCACGGGGCAGAAGAGTCATGAATCATCTGCCCCATCTGGCGGCTAAAGAGGGTAGGGCGCAAAATCCCCTCACGGCCCGCACTATTGAGAAACTGGTGAAAAAATATTGCGACAAGGCTTTTGGCAAAGGGCACGGTATCACCCCCCATTCCTTGCGCCATACTGCCGCCATGAATGCCATTATTGAGGGGGCCAGTGTCATTGAGGTCTCTTCCCTCCTCCAGCACAAGTCGATTGGCATCACCACCATCTATCTGCACGCTACCGACAAAGCCGGAGACCGCATTTCGCGCAAACTGGGTCAGAGGTATGCCGACAGAATTTAACTTGCTTGGTGCTGTTTCGTCGAGAATGTGAGCAATAACCGGAAGATCATCAGGCCGATTAATACACCGACGATATTTGCTACCAGGTCAATCAGTGATGCTCCGCGCTCGGGCACAAAGAATTGTGATAACTCTGCGCCAAAACACCAAATAATCCCGCCGATAAGCACAATACGGGTCATTTTTGCTGTAGAGGTGTACAGGCTGATCGTCCAACACCAGAGTAAAGCTAAAATGGCGTTGATAATGATGTGGCCTATAGCGTCGATTGTCTCCGTGCCGCCGAATAATTTGGAAACCCAGGACACGGCGGTTCCGTCACCGGATGAGGATAGCATTAACTTTATAGCGAGGGCTGTCCAGATTATGGTGAGTGTCCACCGGACGGCGGAGCTGTAGAGATGGGGCAATAGTCTGTTCAATGTAGTTTCGTGTTTAATTGCTGATTGTCGTTTTGGTATGGACACCGATAGTCTCCATCTGTTTCTTGGTTAATCGTTTAATGTGAAAAAATCGTTCGAATGATAAGCCAAATATCAGTAAATAGATTTGCCCTCTGAGCGTATTTGAGGTCGATAGCAAGTTTAGTAGGCATGATTTCTTCTATGTACGTTTGCTCCCAATCCGATCCTGATAACATTTGTTCTTCGTTGCGATAGGTGAGCGAAGCCATACTTGTTATTCCAGGGCGCGAATTCAATATAACTCGTTGCTCTGGTGTGTAAAGCTCGACATAATGTGGGTCTTCTGGTCGCGGCCCAATCAAGCTCATTTCACCGAGTAAGACATTGATTAGCTGCGGCAACTCGTCAAGTTTTGTTCGTCTCAGAAAACGCCCCACAGACGTAATCCGATCATCCTGTGCATTGGTTATGCCGGGGCCTTTTCGATCTGCATCCACCACCATCGAACGAAATTTATAGAGCGTGAAATGCTCACCATAGCGCCCTACTCTCGTTGCCCGGTAGAATACAGGGCCAGACGATGACAACTTGACCCATATTGCCAGCGTTACCAGCACTGGTGACAACACCAGCAGACCCAATCCTGAACAGACAATATCAAACAACCGCTTCAGCATGGATTATGCCCCAAAATGGTCAGCGATTTGCGTAACAGCCGAGATCACATCGTCCACGTCTTGATCCGACATCGCAGAATAGATCGGCAAAGAAATAATCCTCTGAAATTGCGCGTAGGCTACCGGAAAATCTTCCGGCTCATAACCATAGGTCTCGCGATAATACGGATGTATGTGTAATGGTATCCAATGTACGCTCACACCAATATTAGCCGCCCGCAAATGCTCAATGAACGTGTTGCGATCAATTGTTAGTTCATCCAAATTTAACCGCAACACATACAAATGATAAGGGTGGGTGCTATCCGGCGATACGGTGGGTGGCTCTAATGCAGGATGCACGCTAAAGGCTGCGTCATATTGGTGGGCGATTTCCATCCGCCGCCGATTCATCCGCTCTAGTTTGCTCAACTGCACCAATCCCAACGCCGCCGCAACGTCAGTCATGTTGTATTTAAATCCCGGTGCGATAATCTCATAATACCAACTACCTTCGCTGGTGTATCGATTCCAGGCATTCTTGCTGATCCCGTGCAGCGACATCACCCGGCAACGATCCGCCCATTCATCATTATCGGTGGTAAGCATACCACCTTCACCTGTCGCCAGCGTCTTGGTAGCATAAAAACTAAATGCGGTAAAATCGCTGATGCTGCCGACCAGTTGGCCTTTATAACGGGTGGGCAGGGCGTGCGCCGCATCTTCAATGACGACTAAATTATGTCGATTAGCGATCTGCTGAATAGCGGTTAAATTTGCTGCGTGTCCGCCCACATGCACCGGAATAATGGCTTTCGTGCGTGGTGTGACTGCTTGGGAAACTTGATCCGCGTCGATATTCAATGTCACCGGGTCAATATCCACCAGCACAGGCTTGGCGTTAAAATAACGCACCACTTCCGCCGTTGCCGCGAAGGTGAATGTCGTGGTGATGACCTCATCTCCAGCTTGAATACCGGCAGCTTCCAACGCAATATGCATAGCCGCCGTCGCCGAATTGACCGCGATAGCATGTTTCGCGCCCACATACTCGGCAAATGCAGCCTCAAATTCACGGGTCTTCGGACCTGTGGTCAACCAACCAGAAGCGATCACCTCGCTGACCAGATCAATCTCTTCCTGATCTGTATCCGGTTTGGCAAATGGAAGATAGGTATCGCGAATGCTTATAATTGCCTCTGTCATGTGCTAATCTCCTTGATGATATACAGGTTGTGTTTCTGAGTTATATCCAACAGGGAGTCCATCCAGTTGAAAATCTGCCAAACTGAAGTGTCCAATCAGCAAAAATCGCCCAATAATCTCGATTTGGATGGTTTTTTCTACCAAATTCTCGGCAGAATCACTCAAATAATCGCGACCTATCAACGATTTTGTGGCGCTGACAGGGCAAAGTCGGTGTTATTTCTGAGATTCCTGATCGGAATCGATGAAAAAAGCCTGTTCTGTCACTTCACAATGGCAGCCTCTTTGTGTGGACGGACTCCCTGTTAAAGTATACAGAAAACTTGTCCCTGTGGAGTGATGTGGTGCTAATTCTAAAGACATTTTGGGCGGTGGTGCGTTAGACTATGGTCTTCTCCATTCGCCCATACCAGTTGCCATTAATAATAACTTTTTCCCACCCCAGATATTCATAAAAATGAATTGCTTGTTGATTTTTATGATTCACAGTTAGGTGCATAAGTTTGAAGTCTTTTTCTTGTGCTTTTTGTTCAGCATATCGCATCAATTCCCTCCCAATCCCCTTTCCTTGGTGTTGTGGACTGGTAGCTATCGACAGTATGCCAAAAGATGGAATAAGTCTTTGTTTAATTGGTTGTGGAGTTGGAGCTAGTGGACGTTTGATCAAAATCCGAGTAGCCTGCGTAAGTTTTTTACGAAAAATCGGATTGGTGATAATAAGCCAGGGATGGAGTAAAACATTGTGCATCAAGAATAAACGGTTTTTTTTTAGGAAGCCTCCGAGAGCACCACGCGATATGCCGCCAACGCAGAAACCAACCAATACATCGTTTTGATATGCACCAACGAATATATGTTCATGAGGACCAACTAGTTGCCACTCATAGTAACGGCGCACAGCTCCTTTGCCTAGTTTAGTCAATGCACTATCTGGAAATGCTGCACAGTGGACATCAGCCACCATACACAAGTGGGATAATTCGATATTATGGATTGATATGGAGTTCATAATCAATTTTCCCTCCAACGACTCCAGAAGGCCAACAGCCCATGCAAAAAACCCAATCCATAACTTAGGTGCAGTGAGGCGAATATGCCTGGCAATCGCCATAATTGTTTGTTTTCGGAGTTATACATGGTGATCCAGCTAGCAGTCAGATTTGCTATGATGTATGAAAACATAAGACCTAGCCATATCATCAAAAACAGTCGGCCACATAATGATAGCACGCTTCCTATTAATAATAGAAATACAAATATGGGTGGTACAAACTGCCGAGGGCGCATTTGGAGCGGGTGTTTTTGTAAAACACGTACTTTGTAGAATCCATACTGATAATATTGTCGTATTAAGGTTTTCAATGTACTACGATTATAATACTTTGATTTTATATTAGGATCGAGGAGTATTTTCCCGCCCTGAGATTGCAGTCGGTAGTTAAATTCATCGTCCTGATTACGCACCATTTCTTCATCGAATTTGCCAATACGCTCGAAAACTGTGTGCCACCAAGCTCCCATGTAGACCGTATCTACCCACTCTTTTTGCGCTGAGTAATGAAATCGAGCGCCACCGACACCAAAAGGTGAGCTGGTCGCCAAGGCTATAGTTTTTGCTAATGGGGTTGTTCCAACAGCATCCATACGGCCACCAACATTGTCAGCATCAGATTGTTGCAATGCCTTGACACATTGCAACACGTAATCGGGCGCAATGATGGTGTGGCCATCCACACGAACGATAATATCCCCCGTTGCTCGTTGTAGGGCAATGTTCATTCCGGTAGGGACAATACGTCTGGGATTATCTAAAATAGTAATTTCAATCAATGACTTTTCTGCGAGGTGATTTATATGGTCGCGTGTATCATCATCAGACATACCATCAGCGATAAGTACCTGCATCCGGTCATGCGGGTAATCTTGGGACAAAACTGCACCTAGACTGCGTTCAATGAAATCCGCTTCGTTGCGAATAGGCATGATAATGGTGACGATAGGAAAATCGATCATTGCACCTTGGTCCGTTCTTCTGGGGACAGATTGCAAATCACAGCGCGGAATTTGCCTGCTGGTGTGCGAGGTATTTCTGAGACGGGGTCAAAGATTATCTCGACATCCCCTACACGCTCACGGAGTCGTTTATCGATCGATTTCTGTGCCTCGGAGTTAAATTCTGGGGTAGGAACATAGCGCACCCGTATTCGTGTTAGTGTTTCTTGGATGATCTGCGCTTCCCTCACAGGCAAATTGGTTTTAAAGACTGGGTCTAACCTCCCAATCTGGCGGCCATCTGGTGTGTATAGAATGTCATCAATACGACCATTAACCTTATTCAAGCGAGGTAGAGTACGACCGCATTTGCACAGTGTAGTTTCTGTTGATAATGCACCCCGATCTCCCACACGATACCGGATAAGTGGCATATCTAAATTTATTAACCCTGTGCAAATAAGGTCCCCGACTTCTCCAGTAATCACTGGCTTTACATCCTCCAACACTTCAGTAATACCAACTTCAGGCCATAGATGCAGACCTCCTGCTTCACATTCTCCGGCGGCCGTAACAATTTCCGACATTCCATAAGTTTCACGCACCGGGCATCTAAAAGCAGAAGCAATGTTATCACGTTGATATTCATAGATTGGTTCGGCGTTGGTAATGATCACTTTAATATCCCAGTTAATCAGATTATTGTGTAAGACTTCCTGAGCTAGGGTGTGAATGGATGATGTGTAACTATATATATAGCGAATTCGATATTTTCTTAAAGCTTCAATGTAATGAGGGATCAAATTGGTCGAAAGATGGTAGGAAGACATATAGAGTTGATTCAACGCTCGGTTCCAGACCCAAAAAGGTGGCTTTTTCTGGTGAAGCGGGGTAACAAGTTGGCCGCCAAGTATTGCCCACCGATCATAACGAGATACACCATTCCATTGACGCCATCGCGCTTCAAATAAGGCAAACCACCTGCGCACAGTATCACAACTCCACCACAAATCTAATGAAGTACCTGTTGTTCCGCTTGTATGTTCATGATACATATTTTTGATGTTGCAGTCGTCAGCTACAAATGCTTCGGGATTGGCACGGAGTTGCTCCTTCTCTAAAATCGGCCAGTTTTCCAAATAATCCCAAGATGCTTTATATCCGTTGCGCCTGTGTTTTTGCCATAGGTCACGGTAGTATGGCACTTGTGTTGCGGCACGATGCAATATAAAGGACAATCGCTCTTCTTGGTAGACCTTCCACTGCTCTGGTGACCAACGGTCGCGTTCAAGTGCTTCTTCAACTAGGCGTTCCGTTTCTGGTCCATACCGCCATGAACGAAGGTAATAGCCACGCATTGTTGCAACAATGTCACGAAATGTTGGGGGAAGGCTATGATAAATCTTTAGAAGGTTATTATTCATCGAAATGCTCTCGGGCTACTTTCAAGAGAAGTTGCTCCCATTGTGGCAACATAACCGACCAGTCGAATTGTTCTGCTTTGGCACGGGCATTACGTGATAGCTTTTCTGCTAGACCTGGTTCTGTTAGGATGCGACGCACGGCGTTTGCCATAGCTTCTGGGTCGTTGGGAGGAACAAGGAGCGCATCCTCACCATCTGTCCAGATATATGGCAGTTCACCGACATTTGTTGTCACTATGCACATACCTAATGCCGCAGCTTCCATAACAGAAACACCAAAACTTTCGGCGGTGGTCGTGTTTAGGAATATGTCATGTTGAGACAGGTATTCAGGTACCTTAGTTTTGGGGACTGCTCCTGGTGTGTGGATACGTTCATTGACCCCATGCTCTTTTGCCTTCTGGCGCATACGCTGAAGACTTCCATCCGCTTTATCAGGACCATACATTGTCAACTCAAGTTCTGGGAAATCAGGGGCAAGCTGCGCAATAATCGCAGCCACCATTGAAGGGTTATAGATTTCATGAAAGGCGCGTAACCACGCCAGGTTGGGTTTGACTTGTTGTCGTAATTGATAGTGATATGCGCTCAGATCAAGTCCATTAGGTAAAACTTGAATATCATCGCGATAGTGGCTTAAATTATCATGAAGATAATGCGATGGTGTTGTCACGGCATCAGCGGAGCGTAACATTCGCTCAACTCTTCCTGGCCAACGTTGTGCGAATGGAGGTAAGTTGCCACCATGCAAAGTCAGAATATAGGGTTTTTTCAATCGGCGCAATAACCAGGTCGTTATTTCAGCCCAGATGAATGATGTTCCACTAAAAACATCTACATGCGCAATCTCATAGTGCCTACGTGTACGCCAAATAGTGCTGAGCATATCCAGCAGTCGCAGGAGGCGAGATGTTTGGGTGGACGTTGTTTCGACGCTCCAATCTGCCTTCACCAATTTATCCGCCAATATTTCGCAAATACCTTGCGTGCCATATGCAGAAGATAAAAAATTGCCAACAATCAAAATTCGTTTCTGGTTGTCAATGGAGCTTTTATTCATAGGTTTTGATGACCTTTGCTGGTTGTCCACCTGCTAGCACGTTATTTGGCAACTTTCCGTGAACAACCGCATTGGCAGCCACCGATGCTCCGCGCCCCACTTCGGATCCCGCTGTTATTGTGACGTGCGCTGCTATCCAAGCACCATGCCCAATAATAATTTGTTCTCTTTTAGTATCGCCATCTCGATGAGAACCTTGTTTATAAGTATGGTTAGATGAGACGACAACACAGTAAGGGCCAAACATGACCTCATCCTCAATATGTATGATTGCTCCAGCCATAAACCAGCATCCATATGCAATATAAACATCTGAGCCAATTTCAATAGATCCTGGATTGTAAAAAGTGATATTACGTCCTAAACGTAAGTTTTTTCCACAGGAACCCAGAAATGGTCTAACGAGCGCACCACGCAACCTGAGAACTGGCACATTATCTGGTAACCAGTTAGTAATAAGAAGCAGAAAATGCACTGGCCAATCATGTCTCATAAGGCGATAGAGTTTTTTCATGTCAGGATATCCACTGTTGCAATATCGATATCATTTCCGTGGCCCTTTTTTCTAACGTATTTTGTTTCGCTAAAGTACGCCCATTGTGAATTAGTTTTTCCCGCAGTGTCGCGTCTTGCAGCAAGGTTTCAATTGCTTGGGCAAGCAGTTGACTATTTTGAGGCTTTACCAGGAAAGCGGTATCTTTATTTTTCAAAAATAGGGGGATCGATCCAACATTAGTAGCGATCACCGGCAAACTATGTGCCATCGCTTCCCATATTGTACGTGGAAATCCTTCCGAGGATTGAGAAGCAATAAGATATATGTCGGCATTTTTGTAATAGGCGAATAGATCGGATCCGACAGCTTTAAATCCATGATAAATAATCCGGTCTGTAATGCCTTTTTCCCTGGCTACCTGTTCAAGTTCATCAAGAATCGTATCGCCCTTTGCCGGCCATCCCACTAAATCTAATACCACATCCTCACCATGCTTAACCAATAACGCCACCGATTCCACCATTTCAAAAAGCCCTTTAGCGCGGTCAATGCGCCCTGTGTAGAGCAGTCGATAGGGTTTTTGCAGGCAGGTATCCTCACGGATATAAAAATCAGCTTCACTTAGCGTTGTAGTGCGCGTTTCATGGAGATTGGAAATTTTAGACTCAAGTTGCTGATAGAGTAGGTGACTGTTGACGAATGTTAGTGCATTTTGAGCGACTTTAAGTTGCTGGCGTGAATTCCACCATGACAAAAGGCGAATAGCTTCTTTACGCCAACGCGGCTGTGGTAGATCGTCAATTCCAGCCATAGAATCACCAACCAGCAATAACGCAACTGGCAGATTGTCTGCTGCACTCGCCATACCCGACAACAATGGCGATGGCCCTCGGATGAGTAAAGCATCTAATTGTGCGCGATTTTCTCGCACCGAACGGGCAAATTGGTGTGATTGCAACATACGACGTGGAGTAGAACAATGAGGTCCGATATTGACCCAAGAGATGTTGGCGGACTGTATCGTATAATCCATGAATGGTATTTCATCAGGGCGGGGAGAGTGCATGAAGCATATCAACTTTTCGCAATGCACAGCCAAACTATCCAGGTATCGCCCCAGGTATCCTGGTGTTTTCAAATTGTTATTTTTATCCCGATACATAGGGATATGATAATGAAATCCTAGTCGCAAAGTGGTCAAACTTTCTTCAAAGATATTTAGGCGGATAGTTGTGGAAACTTATTGGATTGATTCGAGCTATATATATAGTAAATAGTTGAAAATAATGCTGCTAAAAAATATAGCGATCCAATTATATCCAAGAACATCATCATGGCAAAAAACGGAATAAAACTATGCATTAAAGCTCTATCTACCAAATTAAAGGCTTCATATTGCCGCAATAACAATCGAAAATAGCTGCTAATCCAGATTATAAGCGCGACGAGTCCTATGATGCCGCTCTCAGCCATAATGGATAAATAAGTGTTATGCGCCGTAGTTCCTTTCCCATGCCTGCTCTCCACATCGATATAAGTGGTTTTATATATTCCTGAGCCGATACCAATAAAAGGATTCTCTATAATGATTTGCGATGATTTATTAATCGTATCATAACGTCCACGATTGAAATCGTAAGATTGTTCACCGATAACACGCTCGACAGCTATATTCCAATAAGGGAATACTTCGAGATAAATATCAAGAAATGATGTAATAAAAATAGCGACGCTAGCTATCACTGTAATTACAATTCGCATACGGGAATGACGTCGTTTTATGAAGAAAATTGCTAAAATCATGGAGATGCCAGAAAAAGTGGTTAACATCCCAGAGCGAGAGTATATAAGACTACTGACAAAAATACAGACCACCGTCGCGCCAAAAAATATTATGCGACCGATACGGTAATGAAAGTCACTCATGGTCTTGCTTTTTTCCCAAAACAAGAAAAATGTTAAGAAAATCACTGTACACAACGCGAATAACAATGATAATGCATTTTTATCTCCACCATCTGGACCCCATCCACTAAATGTATAACGAGCCTGTGCGCCCAGTGTAATGGTACGAGAAACGATTTCCAAACCCCAAAAAAAACCGGCGAAAAGGAGGGCAATAAGGACAAACTTACGTGCCCTAGCGTACATTAATATTTGTGTAAGGAGGTAATAGGATCCTAGTCCAGCAGTCGCTCCAACCGTGTTATAGATGATTTGCCCTTGATGCTGTGGTGAGCGGAAAATGCCTAGTAATCCGCCGATAATAATGGGAACGAGGATGATTAATAGCATCTTTGCTGCTTGATTTATGATTATTCGGTTGCCCTGTAATAGGAAAATGGCACCACTAATCCCGGCCAACATAAACCATCGTAATTCTATTATGGGTATCAAGGGCACAAGTGGTTTCCACATGACGAACCAGATATAGCTTACCACTAGGATGGGAACTATTTTCGGCGATTCTATACGCCCCTTATTAGTCATTATTAATGAATTGGTCTGAGATGAGTGTTTTAGCGAGTTTTCTCTTTGCATTCAATGATGCTTCCCGTAGTTGATAGTCAGAAGATGCCATTTGAAATCGCGATTATTGAGGGAGGTGCCATTCCTCAGATAAATAGTCTACCAATTTCTGGACACAAACTTCGACAGTGTAATCCAGGGCATGATGATAGGCTGCCATCACCAATCTTTTGCGTAGGGTGTTGTCCCATCTAAGGCACTCAATCGCATTGACTATATCTTGGCGGTTTTTAGGTTCGATAAGTATTCCATGCTGTTCATGTTTCCACAAAGCTGGAATACCACCTACCGCTGTAGTGATAACTGGACAACTATGCGCAGCAGCTTCCCAGATTACATGAGGAAATCCTTCAGTATAGGTGGGTAAAACAAAAAAATCAGACTGACGATAAAATTTGAATAGATATTCCCCATATTTGACCAATCCATGCCAATGAATACGGTGACTAACTCCCATTTTTTGGGCTAGTTGTGATAGATAAGTTCGTTCATGGTTACCAACGGGGCCAACCATGTCAAGCTGATAATCTTCTGCTCCTGGTAATGCCAGTGCTTGGATAAGTTCGCTTACACCTTTTTCCAACACAATACGTCCACAATACAACAAACGAGGAGTAGGATTGATCATGCGTGGGCGCAGTGGCGGAAATTCGGCACTTGAGAGACTGTTGGTTGGAATGAATTGTACGGGGTGGTTCGTGTACTGATGTAGTTCATCGACCAAAAGTGGCGAATTTGCCAACAACGTTACCCCATCTTTTGCCATTGCGTGAACTTCTTTGGGACGCTGTTGTGCCATAACCCAACTGTAAATACTTTTGAAAGATGGACGCAAAGGTGGCAACTCACCACTTAAACTGCCAACAAGCATAAATGCCTTGTTTTGAATAGGCGTGGATTTCCATACAGCGTGTTGCCGCGGTGTGATACCCCGGATAACCAGCCCATCAGCACCTTCCGCGGCTTCGGAACACACACGCCGTAATTGTCGCATACGAGTAATGCGGTCCCACGTTTTTCCCGGTTTGCCCAGGCTGTATAGGCAAACGTTAGGCATACTCACCGAAGTGTCTTGACGAGGAGTGCGTTGGTCTGTCTTGTATAATAGCAGTCTAACCTCACAGCAATGTTGTGCGATGGCATTGACCCAGCGGCCAATGAATGCTGGTAGCCATATTACTGCTTGTTCGTCAACATAGGCTGTTGCATGGTGGTGTATGACAATTGTAGCCTGTTGAAATGTTATGTAATGGATCATTTCATTTGGCAAGATGACCCTTCTCGCAGAAGTTGCTCATAGAAGTTGATATTCTGGGACATGATTGATTTAACCGAAAATCTCATCACCACATCTTCTCGCGCATTCCGTCCCATCTCCTCGGCAAGTTGCGGATTCCGCAATAGCGTCAAAACCCGATCCGCTAATTGGTCAGTATCATCAGGGTCTACTAAGAACCCCGTTTCGCCATCTCGAATAACTTCTGGGCCTGGACCGCGAGAGCTGCCTATTACCGGTGAACCTGCTGCCATCGCCTCTAACCAAGCCCTAGGATGTGCCTCAATGTAAGAAGGATAAACGATGATTCCCTCACGGCGGAAAATATGCACTAGTTCATGGTAAGGAACTTGTCCGGCAAAGGTGATGCTTTGATCAATGTGATAATGTTGAGCCAATTCCTTAAGTTGCTCAATCGTACCCTTGCCAGCTTCTGGCATGTCACGCCCATAGTAGATTAATCTTGCATTTGGTTCCATAGAATAAACCTTACGCCATGCTTCAAGTAATTGGAAAACGCCCTTCTTGCGCGTTATTGCTGCTACACTGGCAACCGTCATCGGGTTTTTGATTGTTTGGCTGGGAGCAAAATTCGCTATATCAACCATATTGTAAATCGTCGCATCTACCTGCTGCCCGCGCCTTAACCAGGGTGTTACCTGCAAGGTCATAAACTGGCTAGAACTAATAATGTGGTTTGCCCGGCGTAGGCTACTACGCTCGAAATACGCTTTTAGAGGATTTGGTTTTTGACCTAAAAGCGGGAAGAATAGAATATCGGCACCATGAATGCGGATGATTCGCGGCACAATGTTAGGAATGCCCCACATCCAGCCCTGATAATCTGCTCCATCTACTAACATGATGTTTTCTTTTCGAATTTGATTTTTCGCCCACCGCCCCAAACGCCACCGATCTAGCGGCATATTAAGTCGGTAACGCCCCCGCGAATTGGGGCTAGCCGGTAAACGCCATACTTTTACATCGGCATCAATATCTACGGTTACAGCCCGAACATCAGCATAAATTCCTCCCACTGTCACTCGCCACCCCAAATCTACCAAAGAGTGCGCTAGGGTCTTATAAAATGTGCCAATCCCGCCACCAGGTGAGGGGGGATACTCATTGCAAATAAAAAGAATGTGTGGCTTCATGACAGTATCCTTCGATATGTATCCACAGACTCTGTAAAACCGGTCTGCCAATCGTAAAGTGGCTTCCAGCCAAGGGTTTGGCGTGCATGGCTAATATCACACCGGAAATCTCCCGTCTCAACACTCTTATCCATATTAGGCCAGGGAATATGTGTGACCCGGCCACTCTCGGAAAGACTGACAATAATTTGGGCGGCCTCAACAAGGCTGATGGATTGCCCGTAACCGATATTAAAGATTTCACCTACCGCGTTTGGATGACAACCCATGCTTAACAATGCATCTACGACATCACACACATAAATATAATCACGAAGTTGTGTGCCATCACCATAAATAGTTATTTCTTCATTACGCACGGCCTGCATAATGAAGAAATTGATTACACCATATCCTCGGCGGTCTGGCAACTGATAAGGTCCATAAGGATTGGTCAATCGCATTACCGTATAAGGAATACTGTGATGCTGATAATAAAGACGATAATAATGTTCGACTGTGAGTTTATGCAAACCATAAATACTTAAAGGAGAGGGGGTGTGATCTTCTGCAACAGGTTGACCATCAGCTGCACTATAAACTAGGCGGCTTGAAACAAAAACCACGCGGGGTCGGGAAAAACATTTTCGCACCCCCTCCAGCAAGGTGAGGTTTCCCTCAACATTCGATTGCATATCATTATGGGACTCAATAATGCTCTTCGCCGCACCGGATTGACCAGCAAGGTTAAAAATCACCGTCTGTTTGTCCAAATGATCTTGGTAACGCTCTATCTCGCGCAAGTCAGCGCGGAGTAATGTGATAGGAATACCGTTAGTGATATCTTTGAGCCACCGTAAAGCCATTGGTGGCTGTGAGCGACTGACAATGGTGACCTCTGCGTGACATTTGACCAATGCGCGAATCAGATTGAGACCAATAAATCCTAGACCTCCTAACACCATCACGCGCTTACCGTGATAATCTATCATTGGTCAGTTCCTCTTGCACGCAAAAGACCAGCAAAAATCTTGGGTAGATGACTTAAGAGACGTGCAAGTTGGCGAAAGTGCGGCGTATGCATCAAGAACAATCCCGCCACCTCACCTAATACATGTCGCCATGCACCGACTTTGGTGTAATGATAAGCGATTGACAATCCTACAGTCATATGCAGCTCATGTTGCGAGCGATTATGTGTGCCTTTGGGAATAAGCGGGTATTTCTTCAACTGTCGTCGCTCATACCATAGGCTTGAAGCGGAGCAACCACCCCATACAGAAGGAGGAATAGCATGTTCCCATACACGGCAACGGATTTTCTCGGTTTCTTTAACAAATTTCTCTTTGTTCACAATCACCATGCTTGTATCTAAACCAATCCGGTAGTCATACAGAACATCGGGCAGATTCGTTATCTGAGTTACTCCGGCGAGGCGACTCCATAGTTCATAATCTTCAATCGGTGCTTCATGGTCATACCCTCCAACAGATAGGACGATGTGTTTGTGAAACACCACCGAACCATGACAAAAAGGGTTACCGATAAACAGATGTCGTTTCACTTGATGCGGCATACACAAGGGATAACGGATACCAATGACGGTGCCTGTTGCGTCTATAATCCTATAGGCCGACCCAACTACGCCAATTTGAGGATGCGTTTGTAGGAATAATATCTGAGCGCTTAATCTCTTGGGCAATGCCCGGTCATCCTGATCAATCCGTGCAATAAATTCACCTTTTGCCAAGTGAATACCCCGATTAAGTGTGGCAGGTAACCCGCAATTCTCCTGAGTAAAAACACGAACGCGATAATCTTGTATTTGTTGGATAATGTCCCATGAAGCATCGCTTGATCCGTCATTAATGATGATAAACTCGAAGTTTGGATAGTCTTGCTTTAATATGCTCTGGATGGACTCTTGCAAATATGGCTCACCATTGTACACAGGCAGGATCACCGAAACAAGAGGATGATTGTGCGCCATCGATTAGGTCTCCGTAGATACTGGTTTGCGAGCAACAACATAATAGGCGCTGCGTATAGATTCCACTGGATGGTTGAGATACTTACTCTGCCTTAACCTAGGAAACACAAAGCGGCGTACCGGCCACATCATACGGCGTATACGGGGATATTCCTTCAATAAGTCTCGCAAAAACCATTCGACTGTATAGCCAGCACTATGTACGCCTTTCACTTCCAGCACTGTAAAGTTTGCCCATTCCATAAGAGCACAGATACCTTGTTGAGTATAGCGCACAAAATCCTGTGGTACGCCGTGTTGTGGTTGCATGAATGGAATCGCGACGACGGCTGTTCCACCCGGTTTCAAAACTCGATAAAATTCCTGTGCCACTTCCCATGAGTAGCGAGTGTGTTCGAGTACGGCAATGCTCACAATCGAATCAAACGTGTTATCGGCAAATGGCAGATGATGGACATCCGCAATCACATCAACTGCAGTAGCAAATCTGGGATTAACATCAAGCCGAACGACATCATCACCCAAATTAATATACCGTTTGCCACAACCAGCATTCAGAATATGCCCATGCAACCAGTGTCTGAATGGAGCTAATTCATTTGCTAATTCCGAATCATCAATTAAGGGTACTGTCATTGTATTCCTGCCAATAATTTAGAAACACTCTTTTTGAGAATAATTTGTGTAAGCCGAATTATCATAAGTGGAAACCACAGGATAAACAATGTTCGACGATTCAGGATGCTGATAAGAGTTTTGATTTCTGTGGCGTTTCCTTCCATCATGCGACGCAGCGAAATCATCCAATATTCGCGCCACCCGCGTAACCACACAGTTTGTTGCCGCCGCCAATGCCCTTGATAATAGGTATGGGTCTGAAAAAGTTTGTGATACATCTGCTCACCAGTTGTCAGATGGCGTGCATCCCTTATGTAGTCACGTGTAGCTGTATTTTGATGGAGTAATTCATAACTCATGATCTCCGTGACAAAACCGCAATCCCAGCGTTCTAGCATACGTATCCACAACTCGGCTTCGGTGCAATATTCGATCGCAAGATCAAATCCACCGATCTCCTCATATGCAGCACGTCGAAAAATGACCCGACTTGGATTTCCAATTGGGCTGACCATCCGTGTTGTCCAGTTCAATATTTTGTCTCTTGGGTAGAAATCCCGCCCAATCTCCGGCTCTTTTCGTGTCACAATGTGTACATAAGCATCATTATAGACATCAGTTCTCACCGAGCACAAACCTACCGTCGGGTATTTTTTGAAAATCTCCAGAGTTTTTTCTAAATAATCTGGATGTAACCAATCATCCGCCATCAATATTTTTATGAATGCCCCCTTTGTATAAGAAATGCAACGCACTATATTGGGATAAAGTCCTAAATTTTGCTCATTCAGATAGGCTTGGATTTGCGGATGGTCAGTATATTTTTCCAGAACCTGCATTGAATCATCTTGTGATTGATCATCACAAATGATAAGTTCCCAATCTGTAACTGTTTGAGCTACAATACTGTCGATACAGCGTTCAATGAAATGGGCGTAATTATAAGAAGGAACTATAAAGCTAACCTCACACATAATTAATATCTCCGCAGAATGCGCCGCGCCAATGTCGAAAGAATGGAGCGTTGCTTGAGTTTTTTCAATTGGCGTTTAAGCTCACTGATTTCGGTGTTTGTGTGGGTAAGTGCTGTCTGCAACGCAACGAGATCATGATTGGTATATACGGGATGGTTAGGGTAGAGTTTTGCGAGGTCAAAGTTTTTTGACATCACAGCATGTCCTCCAAATTCAATCGGCACAATGCGATCTGGAAATTGCAATTCGTTTCCATTTTCTCGTGCTTTACGTCCAATTTCTGCCATTTCCTTAATGAGCATGGCAAGGCGAGGTAACGCCGGCGTGTAGCACTCCAAATTATTGTGCAAGATTTCATCTTGATAAACCATCCGGCTTTGTTCTGGTGTTTTCATCTTTTCTAAAACGACTGAAATATGCTTACACGCTGTTATCATCCAGGCTGCGTTAACATAAGGTGGGCTATTAGAATAATCCAGAATGGCAGTTGGGCGACCACTTAGCATCGCTTCCAGAAGGGTTGTTGAAGGGGTTGTTAGAACAGCATCAGCAGAGGCTAATGCGTCTCGCAGTGATTGCGTCCGTAAGTGGGGAAACTCATCGGTCAATCCCAGCTTCTGATCTAGCCCTTTTCGCACTCTCCAAATTGGTTTCCAGTCATCCTGCTGACTTAAATAATCCTTAACATCCAATAATGATTGCTCTACCAAGTCGATCTGTAATGGTGTAAATCCAGGCGTGTTAGCCGTCATAATTAGCAGGCGCTTAGGACCCTCGTGGGTCGGTGGAGGTATCGGATCATTTAGGTAACTATCAAATCGTGCAGCACCGACGATCTCACATTTACCTATGTTACCCCACCCTTCTAAGATCCGTGCCGTTTGCCAGCCTAAGCAGGCAATTTTGTCAGTGACTACTGGTTGATAATAGGCGATTCCCCCGCCAGCACCATAAACTGGGTCTTCCCATTCATGTCGCCATTCGATAATGCCGTCCATAATGAGCAATGTAGGGATTTGCTTTTCCTTTGCAACCTGAATGCAAGCATAGGCTTCGTACCAGTCTCCGCTAAGTGTGATTAGGATATCAGGATTATGTTTGACTACCTCATCCAGAGACCAATCATCGATCTCAATTATAGGAAAATGGGCAAGCAATGGTGCATAATGGTGGTGTTGACGACGTGATAAAGCAAGGACTTGTAAATTATACATGTGCATATTTAATCCAAATTTGAAATGAAGGAGCCACTACGTAGTTATTCCAGCTATTCGTAACCATAAGAGCGATTTATATCGCCACAAGCACTTTCGAATATCTGGAATTGTTCCTGGGTAAGTTCTTCTCGCCAGCCCTCTCTTAATTGAATACTTTCATCTCTTGAGAATCTCATCTCAGTATTCCCTATTACTCGAGTGTTGTGTTTTCAGTTTCTACCCTTGCAGGTTGGTTATTTGGTCATAATGAGTGAAAGTATCGCAAATATTATTTCTGGCAAACCCTATAAATTATTATTGAGAAATAATAATTATCTTTGTAGTGATATTACATATCGAAAATTAAGATCGGTCAACCCACTGATTCAGTCTTTTCAACCTGTAGATCACGACAATCAGGTCAGTTTCTATCGACGGTATTCAGCATTTCATGTGAATGGTTCAAAACACAACACTCGAGTAATTTTATAGCTAAGGGTACAGAGCGACAGCATCGGGTCGCTCTTTTGCAATGGCAGCAGTTCCGCCGTTGGCTTGATGAATAACCACCCAAAAGAGCGCAGATTCACCCCCAATGGATTAGAAATGCCAGAGAAACTATCGCGTTGGGTCACCTTTTAAGGCAATTTTCTCAAAATTGAGAGTATGATAGGGCATACGACTTGTTTTGGTGTGGTCGCGCAACTTAAGGTACCGGACGAAGGTATGAACGCATTTATTGACGGTTTTATTCCCAATCAACTCAAAATCGATCTCGATGTTTACCGCAAGGCGAAACAATTGGTCGGTGCGTTGTTGTTGTTCATGCTTTTTTCACCTATCTACGCAACCGCTATTTACCTGGCGGGGGGTGAAACGCCACAAATACTCCTCAGCCTTGTGCCCTTGCTGACCTCTGTGTTGTTGCTTTATTTGTTGGGCAAGGGTGGCGGCCTGGTGCATTTGAGCAATGTGTTCATTGGCGTCATTATGGCCGAAGCCAGTTTTCTCGCCATTAGTTATGGGGGCATGACCTTGCTTGGCGTCGGCCCGTTGATGTGGCTTATGCTTTGCCCGCTTATGGGTTTCACATTGGCAGGTAAACAAACTGGCTGGCTTTGGGCGATGGGAATTTTGCTAGAAATCACCCTCATTTTCGGCTTCACATTAAATAAATATGCTT
>Ga0257125_1001010_pt1 | contig 31812 bp, 30 predicted proteins | sample SI106_200metaG_FD_190183 | JGI IMG/M metagenome (GOLD analysis project Ga0257125, IMG submission 190183) | Marine microbial communities from Saanich Inlet, British Columbia, Canada - SI106_200 | ecosystem: Environmental > Aquatic > Marine > Inlet | place: Canada: British Columbia | collected... | reverse complement strand
TGGCACGACAAGCACTCAGCTTGGTAAAAAACAGGTGTCCAGCCAAACAAGTAGGCTGGATTAAGAAAAATTGGGCAGGTTTGCTTCGGATATGGCTGACTTCAAATTGGAAGTCACGGATTCAGGTCATAGTCAACTATGTTCTACAGTGCTTATTTTGTGTAATTTCTTTTATAGTAATATTTACATCATAAATAAGGTCCTGCAAAACTCGTAACTAAGAACCCGTAAATTTGCTCACTACACTCTGCTTGAATGATCTGTATCAATATTTAACTTGGTAATATTTGAAATTTATGTCTGAAATAAATCCCGAAGAAGTTGAGGTTTTCCCATGGAGTGAGCAGCTCGAAACCCATGTGCAGACCATTGACGAACAGCACCGTGTGCTTGTCAAATTGCTTAATCAACTGGCTTCCTATTTAACGGTAGAGACTAAAAAAATCCAACTTGAAACAGTCTTCAATGAGTTGGTTGACTACGCCCAGTATCACTTTAAAACAGAAGAGGCGATTTGGCAGCCCTGTTTTGAGGGGGATAACTGGCTACAAGAACACAAAAAATCGCATGACTCTTTTCTAAGTCAGATAACCTCTCTACAGCATCAGAGAGCCTCAATAACAATCGAAGAGGCTGTTGAGGATGTTGTCAAATTCCTCATCAGTTGGCTTGCATACCATATTCTCGACAGTGACAAGCGTATGGCTATAGCACTACACGCTGTTGAAGGTGGAGTTTCGACTGCAGAGGCAAAAGTGGTTGCTGACAAAGAGATGAGTGGCTCAACCCGCCTGTTCATTGAAGCCATACTGAAAATGTATGAACAGATGTCCGTACGTACACTCGCTCTACTCAAAGAAAAAACTGAGCGACAACGGTTGGAAGCAGAACTTCTACGGTTTAATGAACAGCTTGAACAACAGGTTGCAGAACGTACTCAAGAGCTTATTGAGGCCAATCAGAGTAAAGATGAGTTCCTCGCTTCGATGAGCCATGAACTACGCACCCCGCTGGCATCAATCATTGGAAACTGTGAGTATCTTCAAGAGAAAGAGGAAGATTCTGAAAAGCTGAATGTTCTTCAGACTATAGGAGCGGCCGGTAAATCTCAGTTAGCGCTGGTTAATGACATCCTGGATATGTCCAAGATTCAGTCTGGAAAGTTTTCGATTGATGAGTTCTCCTATGATCTCTCTGAAGTCCTTCAAAATATTGAGAAAATGGTCTCTGTACGTGCACGTGATGCTGGGCTCGAGCTGGTGTTCAAGCGTGAGAGTACTGAAAATTTTCTGCTGCTTGGAGATGCCAATCGAATCAGCCAGATCTTGATTAACCTGTTAACCAACGCCATCAAGTTCACAAGCTCTGGATCAGTACGCCTTACCTGTTGGAACAGTGCTAAACAGCTCCACTTTAAAGTTGAAGACAGTGGAATTGGTATGTCTGCAGATACGTTAAAACGGGTGTTCAATGCTTTTGAGCAGGCCGATGGCTCCATCTCAAGCCGCTTTGGAGGCACTGGACTGGGTCTCTATATCTCTCTCAATCTGGCCGAGATGATGGGAGGTATGATTGATGTCTCAAGTGAAGAGGGGGTTGGTTCAATTTTCCAGCTGACTATACCCTATAAGCCCAGTAGCACTCCAGCGGCTGCTATTGAAGAGAATCACAAAGACCAATTACAACACAACGAAATGTATGTTGGGCATGTATTAATCGCAGAGGATACGCCTGAGTTACAACTGTTAGAACGTAGAATTCTTGAGAGAGTCGGGGTTACTGTTGAAATAGCAAATGATGGTGTAGAGGCTGTGGAGCTTGCTGAACAGCACTCCTTTGATCTGATTTTGATGGATATGCAGATGCCGAAGATGGACGGTATTGAAGCAACTCAGGTTCTGAGAGAGAGGAATATCACAACCCCTGTGGTTGCGCTAACTGCAAACGTCATGCAAAAACATAGGGACCTGTTCAGTCAAGCAGGGTGTGATGGCTTTTTGAGCAAACCGATTGATCGTCAGGAACTACATAGCATTCTAGCCAAATACTTAATGTTACGTAAAGACCGTCAGATGTTAGACAGTTTGAAGATAGAAAATCGACGTAAAGTGAATCGACGATCTGAAGAGATTGCTACGATTGAGGATGACAGGACAACACCACGCCGTTTACAGGACCGTCAAAACCAGGCAGTCCGTCAACTTTCTCCCGCAGTGGATGGATATATTGATGACGAGCTACAAAGACTCTTTATTAGCCGGGTCGGACAGCTCAATAGTGAACTCTGTGAGGCTTATGATGCTGAAAACTGGAGTGAAGTGCGTAAGATTGCGCTGATGGTCAAAGGCAGTGCTGAATCTTTTGGTTTTCCCAAGTTAACTCAACTGGGTAGAGAGGTGTGCAAGACAATTGATCTGAAGCAAACGGCCTCGATACCAGAGGTAACAAAAGCCCTCATAGAGGGGCTGAGTGAAAACCAACCTTAAACCAAATAGAGGCTTTTCAGCAATACTCTTCAAATGTTGATACAGCAAGGTATAACCAGATTGTAACTTAAGACTCTTTGGATTCGACCGGCATTCCCGCTTTGCGCCACTCAGGGAAGCCCTCTTTCAGACGAAGTGCTTCAAACCCTTTCTTCCGCAACATTGCAACGGCATCATAGGCAAGCATACAGTAAGGACCACGACAGTAAGCAACAACCTGTTGTCCCGGCTTCAGCTCATCAATTCTCTCTTCCAACTGATCCATTGGGATACCCAATGCACCCTCGATATGTCCTGCATCATATTCAGCCTCAGGACGAACATCCAGCACAGTTACAACACCATCACCAGCTCGCTGCATCAAATCACTGATATGAACGGGTTCAAGATCATCTTTTACCGTAAGGTAGGTGTTCACTAAACGTTCAACTTCTGCCAGATGTCGCTCAGAAAGCTTTCGCAGTGCAACCAGCAGATCAACTACCAGATCATCCGAAAGGTTGTAATGAACATACTGCCCTACCTTTCTGGCTGTGACCAAACCCGCATTTCTCAAGAGCTGCAGGTGTTGAGAGGTATTTGCAACAGTCAGTCCGGCAGCCTGGGAGAGCTGCTCTACTGTTCGCTCACCTTGTGCAAGAATTTCCAGTAACTCAATACGATGAGCATTACTGAATGCCTTACCCGTACGGGCAAACTGTTCAAAAATCGATTTTTTATAGTCTTTAACTGCCATAGACTATCAATAATCACACATTCTATTGAATGAGTCAAGCATACTAAATAATTTAATCAGTCACTTAAATTGTAGATCTGAATAACTCATGCTCAACTAAACCCTTGCGAAGGGGTCTTTAGTCCGAACCAAACCAGAAATTCTCATTCATCTCCAGAAACTCCTCATAGGGAAGGTAGTGAGAACCATCGCAAGAGAAGTTAAGTGCCACAATTCCATTGATAATATTGACTGAAGCTGCTCGCAGATAGATCGTTTCATCCACCTCTCTGAGCCATTTAAAGCGCTCAAGAATGGTATGAACCTGATCTGCAGGAACCAATGCATTCTGAGGGTATACACGAAGTGGGTAAGCCAAACAGACAGAGGGGTTGAGAATCTCATCCAATACATGGACACGATAACGATAGGGATCATCGAATAGCCAGAGCGTCGCTCTGGAGCTGGAAAAGTGCAATTTTGCATGGAAAATACCGCGTTCAACCATTAACTCATCGACTGTCGATAAGACATCATCTATTCGTTCATCCATCGGGCTGATTGCACGACTCTGCATAAAGAGTGTGTCACGAATAGAGGGGTCACCCTTGACCTGCATCCAGACACGGCGGTCCTCGGTTGCCCGTTCCATCTCCGGCAAGCTACCCAACTCAAAATCAACACAGACAAAGCCTTTGGCTTCAGTACCAGTACGAATCAGCTGTACTGCCGTCACCAAACTACGACGGTTACGCTGACTGATGTAGACATCGGATAGAAAAAAACCACTGCTTGGTACAACACTCGAAATATAAGGGCGTCCTGAAAGATCCTGTCCAACCCGGCTCTCATCAAGTTTACCCGTGGAGAATACATTGGAGCTTAACTGAAGCCCGTTGATATCCACTATATAGAGCAGTCGTGAAGCAGAAATCTCACCATAGTCATCCAGTGCAGTGAGCAACACCTGATCCAGATGCTGCTGATCACCCCAACCACTTGCACAATGCTCCGCCAATGCCCCCATGAAGCCGCCCAGATGCTCTTCAAGCAGATGCATTCTTGCCTTGATTGTCTCGCTGAATGTATTAATGGTCACGCTCTGCTTTGCTCCACTGCCGTATTACAGCACCTACATAACTTTCCTGTAAGAGGTGATGCGAATCAAAACCTGACCTGCATCAACTATTTTCTGTACTATAACTCAGTGATCATCTACTCAACCATGAAATTTTAATGAATGAAGAGTTACCATTAAGACTCGATAAGTGGCTCTGGGCTGCACGCTTTTTCAAGACCCGTAAACTTGCTACGGATGCCATCTCTGGGGGTAAGGTGCATCTCAATGGTCATCGGATCAAACCTTCCCGAACCATCAAAATAGGTGATCGCCTGGAAATTCGGCGTGGGGAGACATTTTTTGAGGTCTTTGTGGAGGGGATCAATAAACAGCGACGTCCCGCCAGCGAAGCGCAACAGCTTTATCGCGAATCTGAAAAGAGCCTCAAGGATCGACAAGCCATTTCAGAACAGAAGCGGTTAGAGGTACATGCCTATAATCAGCGGGACCGACGTCCCGATAAGCGTCAACGGCGCAAGATCCTGGAGGTCAAAAACCGAATATAATGATCCCTAGTACTCCGACAACGAAGCAGATGGCCCCATTCAGCCTTACTGAGACGGTCAAAACAATGTTGTCGGAGTACTAGTGATGGGTAAAAATTACTATTGTGCAATAAAGGACTTCCTGATGTGTGAATCCGCTTCAGCTACCCGCTCTGTGTTTGAGCAGACACTGCTACAGCGCGGCCACCCTGAAATAGAGCCCTATATGAAGTTGAACTGTACTACAGCAAATTCACTGAATTTCCTGTCATCATCGCATCAATGTTACGCACCACCTCAGCCATACACTGCTCTGCCTCTGTAGCAGTGGCAACACCCCCTCCAGGTACATGGGCAATCTCGATTCCCCGTGCCGCTGCAGCCTCATAATCAACCAGATCACAGCTTTTATCTGCACAATCACCAACAATCGCTACCATTTTTAGTAGAGGTAGCTTCTCAATGATAAACCCGCTAATTCGGGTCGCGGTAGTCACCAACACGTGAGAACGCCACGCCAGCTCAGCCAACTCCTCCTCTGCAACATTGGCCCGCTCCACCCAACCATACTTGGGGGCTTCAAGAAAGGGAAACTCCACCCCTTCCGGTAGATTCTGTTTATCAATCACTACAATATTCATGGCGCTATTGTTTCATGTTCTATGAATATTGGATACCACAACTGAACATCTTATTGATGCACTTCAATCCACTCAACCCACTGTTCAAACAACTGTAGATTGAGTGCAGCCTTCGCCACCTTGGGTTGCAGATCCTGAGTATAACCCGCCGACTGTTTGATCTCGTCTGCCAAGCTGAAGTTTCCCCCCGCCTCGGCAAAGATCAGTCGACCCGCACCAAAGTCCCACAAGCGCTGTCCCCCATGCAGATAGAGCTGAAGTCGACCGGCTGCGAGCCAGCACCAATCCAGTGCTACACTGCCGATACTGCGTTGTGAACGGAAAGGGGGTTGGGTTGCCAAATTACAGGCCAAGGTTGCAGGTAGCCGTTTGAGATCGACCATCGCAACGCAGTCAGCCAGTTCTATAGCCGCTGCATTGAGTGACAGTGGCTTGCCATTCAACCATGCTCCCACCCCCTTCTGTGCGGAGAAGCACTCCTGTCGAATCGGATCGTAGATAATCCCCAGTTGGGTCTCACCAGCCTGTAGATAGGCGAGTGAGACTGCAAAACAGGGCATTCCGGCAACAAAGTTGGAGGTACCATCCAACGGGTCCAGACACCAGATCCCTGCACTGGAGTTATCCAACAACTGCTGTTGTGCCTCTGCAGACATCTCCTCTCCCAGAAACGGGACTCCCGGATATAGTTGAGAGAGCGCATCACTGACCCGGCGTTGCATCCCGATATCTGCCTCTGTGACCAGAGTACCATCCGCTTTGGCGCTGCTCTCGATCTTCTGATAGCGCGGCAGGATCTCCTGCTCTGCACTCTCAATGATGAGCTGTTGTAACGGTTCCAGTTCAATCCGCATGGTATACATCCAGTCAACCTATAGAGCCAACAGTATAGCAGTCGGCTCTTTAATGCATTTAGTCACTCTTCTCTGCTCTCTCAGCAGCCTCTCTGCATAGCAAAAAATAGAAAATATTAATAACACGCTTTTTGATTATTATAATTTAGGGAACCCAACGCACCACCTCATCCATTGAGCGACGGGTTTTGGGGTGAGGCGGCTCACCAGCCCGATAGCCAAAGGCGATCTGTACCGCAGGCTGGTACCGCTTTGGATCAACACCAAAATGCTCCTCCAGCACCGCAATGGTCTTGTCCATCTCAAAACCCTCAATCGGGCAGGAGTCGATCCCCATCATTGCCGCTACGGTCATCATATTCCCCAGTGCGATATAGGCCTGACGTGCCGCCCAGTCGCTGATCTGACGATCTCCCTCAATATGGAAATCATGCTCCTGAAACTTCTGATAAAAACCACCATATGCATCCACAACCTCATCCGGTAGTTGTTTTACATTTTTCAGATGGTTCTGAATATAGTCGGAGTGGTGGGTCATCGTCATCCCGGTATGGACCAGAAAGATGCCGTAGTGGCTGGCGGTACGCAACTGCCCTTCACTGCCATTGGTTGCCCCATTGGCCCCCCAAGTAAATTCACGCAACAGCTCCCGCTTCTCTGGATTTTGCACCACCAGTAGCTGCCACGGCTCCATACCAAAAGAGCTGGGAGAGAGGCGCGCTGTCTCCAGCAGAGTATTGAACGTACTCTCACTGATCTTGCGCTCCGGGTCGAACACTTTGGTGGCGTGACGAAAGTTGAAGGCCTCCAGGATTTGGGACTGCACATCGGAATGGCTCATCACTTTTCTCCAGTAACTCGGTTTATGCTGAGCAAGTCAATAGAGTAGAGATTTACAGCCTGCCCGCGCGCTTGCGTTCGTTCTCGGTCAGCAACTTCTTACGAATACGGATCGACTCTGGGGTCACCTCCACCAGTTCATCATCATTAATAAACTCCAGTGCCTGCTCCAGTGTCATGCGGATTGGTGGCGAGAGTATCAGATTTTCATCTGTGCCTGCAGCACGAATATTATTGAGCTGTTTGGCCTTGAGCGGGTTAACCACCAGATCATTATCTCGTGAGTGAATACCAGCAATCATCCCCTCGTACACCTCCTCGGCATGGCCAATGAAGAGACGTCCCCGCTCTTGTAGATTAAACAGTGCATAGGCAAGTGCCTTGCCTCTTCCATTGGAGATCAGCACACCATTATGGCGCTCACCAATCTTCCCTTCTACTTTCGGTCCATAATGGTCAAAAGAGTGGTAGATCAAGCCTGTACCAGATGTAGCAGTGAGAAATTCGGTACGAAAGCCGATCAGGCCACGTGACGGGATCATGTAGTCCAGGCGAATACGCCCTTTGCCATCAGGCACCATATCCTTCAGTTCACCTTTACGCTCACCCAGTTTCTCCATCACGCTGCCCTGGTGATTCTCTTCCACGTCAACGGTCATACTCTCATAGGGTTCGCTGACTACACCTTCAATTTCTCGAATGATCACCTCTGGGCGAGAGATGCCCAACTCATAGCCTTCACGACGCATATTCTCGATCAAAATAGAGAGGTGTAGCTCACCTCTACCTGATACACGGAATTTGTCTGGATCTTCCGTCTCCTCAACCCGTAGTGCTACATTGTGGATCAACTCCTGATCCAACCGCTCTCTGATATTGCGACTGGTGACATACTTGCCCTCGAGCCCCGCAAATGGGGAGTTGTTGACCTGAAAAGTCATGCTCAGGGTGGGTTCATCCACTGTGAGCGGGGGCAACGCCTCTACATAATTTGGATCACAGATGGTGTCTGAAATTTTCAGTCCGTCAATACCGGTAAAAGCGATGATATCTCCCGCAGAGGCACTTTCAACCTCAACACGCTCCAAACCGTAAAAACCAAGTACCTGTAACATACGACCATTACGCTTACTGCTGTCTACCGAACTAATGGTGACATTAGAGTTGCTGCGCACACTACCACGCTCAATACGACCCACTCCGATAACACCTACATAACTAGAGTAGTCAAGTGCGCTCACTTGCATTCTGAATGGCCCTGTTGCATCTACATCCGGGTGTTTCACATGTTTGACAACCGACTCCAACAGAGGGGTCATATCTCCTTCACGCACCTCAGCATCAAGGCTGGCAAAACCCTGTAACGCAGAAGCATAGACCACAGGAAAATCAAGCTGCTCATCCGTTGCATTTAAACGATCAAACAGGTCAAAGGTTTGATCAACCGCCCAGTCAGGGCGCGCACCGGGGCGGTCCACTTTATTCACAACCACCATAGGACAGAGTCCACGCTCCAACGCCTTCTGCGTCACAAAACGGGTCTGTGGCATCGGCCCCTCTACAGCATCAACCAACAGCAGAACAGAGTCAACCATGGAGAGTACACGCTCCACTTCACCTCCAAAGTCCGCATGTCCCGGCGTATCCACAATATTGATGCGGTAGCCATTCCAGCGAATCGCGGTATTCTTGGAGAGGATGGTAATACCACGCTCCTTCTCCAGATCATTTGAGTCCATGACTCGCTCTTCGGCCTCACCACGCACCTCTAGGGTGCCGGATTGCTGTAACAGTTGATCAACCAGGGTGGTTTTCCCGTGGTCGACATGTGCAATAATTGCGACATTGCGCAGATTTTCGATGGAATTTGGCATCAAAGTGGTCCAGTATCAGAATAGAAATCGTTGTAGCCTTGCAGGCAAGCCAGATGGTTACAAGATGTGACCACAAGGATAAACAGTCAATTATACTATAGAAGATGAATCGATCCCCCAATTTCAGTAAAAATCCTGGTTGCTGGGAACAGCAGCTTATTCGTAAATTTAAAAACCCGCTATTCCCGGATGGGGAGCGTGATGTCGTACACCATCAGGTGGTTGAGGCTCGCGAGAAAGACAAGGCGGAGCAGCAAACTTTTCACAAACAGTTTGAGACCGTAGTCGCAAAGGTCTCCAAACTGCCCGAGAAGGCTGAAGCAGAGCAGTTGATGGAGCTGATTTCAGAGATGGCAAACTGTTATAACGACTGTATGACCCTCTGCATCGATCTACCCAAAGAGAAACAGGCGCTATCCCGTCTGTTAACCCTCTTTGAGGAGACACTACTACGCCATGCGGGTGAAGAGAGTGCCTTTATCGAGCAGATTGAGCGTGACAGAGCTGAACGTAAAATCCATAAAGAGATATTGGAAAACCGGCTCATCGCCTCAATGATGCGTGAAAATAGCCCCATCTCTGTGGATGACCTCCCTGCCACACTGCTCTCTACCCAACCGCAAGAGGTGCAATCACTGTTACCGTTCCTTGCGGTGGAACAGCTCGGCTCACTGCAACAGCAGATGGCGACCATTCTGGAGGGTGCAAAACAGTCATCCGAGCAAATTGAAGATGCTGCATTTGAGATTTTTGAACTGATCAGAAAAGAGAGTGAGGCAGATCATGGCTGACAGCTCTCTGAACCACTGAATGTACCACCCCGCTTACATTCACTGTTGATGACTACACACTCTTCTCAATATGCGATCAAAGTCGAGCAACTACTGCGTACCTTCGATGCCACCCGTGCCGTCGATAAAATCTCGTTTACAGTTGAGCCAGGCTCGATTACTGCACTGCTGGGTGGCAACGGTGCCGGTAAAACCACAACTCTGGCGGTGCTACTGGGTCTACTGATTCCCGATTCTGGAGTCATCCATATTTTAGGGGTGGATATGGTCCATGACCGTTACCAGGCACTGCCGGATATGAACTTCTCTTCCCCCTATCTGGACCTTCCAGGGCGGCTCACCGTTGAAGAGAATCTGCTGGTCTATGGACGACTCTATAGTGTTACCAACCTGAGACAACAGATTGGACAGCTCTCGGAACAGTTAGATATTACTCAATTTCTACAGCGCCCCTACGGCAGTCTCTCTGCCGGGCAGAAGACGCGTGTCTCGTTGGCAAAATCTCTGATCAACCAGCCAAAGGTGCTCCTGCTCGATGAGCCCACCGCTTCACTCGACCCCGACACCGGTGATCGCATTCGCTCTCATCTGGAGCAGTATGTAAAACAGACCGGTGCTACCGTACTACTCGCCTCACACAATATGCCAGAGGTAGAGCGTCTCTGTGATCAGGTCTTATTGATGCGCGCTGGTCAAATTGTGGACCGTGGTACCCCACAGCAGTTACTACAACAGTATGGTCTGGAGACTCTCGAAGAGCTCTTTCTTGAACTTGCACGAGGTGTGCATTAAGCCGATGAACCATTCTACCCATTTCTCTCTAAGCCGCGTTGCAGCAATGGTGCTGCGCTATGTATATCTGCTGCGCCGTTCCTGGCCTCGTATATTGGAGCTGGTCTACTGGCCCGCCATGCAGATGATTCTGTGGGGATTAATCTCCCAGTTTTTTGTCCAGCACAGTAGCTGGCTGGCACAGGCCAGTGGCGTTCTGCTCGCCGCTGTTATGCTGTGGGATGTACTGTTTCGTGGTCACTTAGGGGTCTCACTGCCCTTTATCGAAGAGATGTACGCCCGCAATCTGGGTCATCTCTTTGTCTCACCACTCAAAGTATCTGAACATATCACTGCCCTGTTGGTGATCAGCCTGATGCGTACCAGCATTGGCTTGTTGGCAGCCGCACTGATCGCCATCGCCCTCTATACCTTCAATGTATTCGAGATGGGGTTACCTCTGCTCGCCTTCTTCACCCAACTGATTGTGATGGGCTGGGCCACCGGTCTCGGAGTGGTTGCCCTTATTCTTCGTTACGGCCTGGGGGCTGAAAGTCTTGCGTGGGTGCTGGTGTTTGCCCTTGCTCCGCTCTCTGCGGTCTACTACCCTGTCGATATTCTGCCTGAGATGGTGCAACCCATTGCAGCAATGATCCCCGCCAGCCACGCCTATGAAGGTATGCGTACAGTGATGTTCGAACAGCTGTTCCGTTGGGATCTCTTCTGGAAAGGGGCAGCTCTCAATATCCTTTGGCTGGCCATCGCAATCTGGCTCTACCTACAGGCCTTTGCCCGCGCACGTCAACAGGGTTCTCTGTTTCAGGCAAGTGAATAAGTTGATCAAGGATATCAGCACCGTCTGCAGCGAACAGAATCTCAGTCTCTCGCAACTCAACAGTGCGATTAACTGAGCCGGACGTACCAGAGAAACAAATAAACAATAGCCGATTGCGTTGCCCCGATACACTATCTTGAAAAGCCACCTTCATAATATCCCCACCCATATCATCACCGGCTTTCTCGGTGTTGGAAAAACAACCGCGATCCTCTCTTTACTACACTCAAAACCACCCCATGAACAGTGGGCGATATTGGTCAATGAGTTTGGTGAGATCGGTGTAGATGGAACCGTATTGACCATTGATCATAAAAACCGGGGAGGGGTCTCTATTCAGGAGGTACCCGGTGGCTGTCTCTGCTGTGCTGCCAGTGTACCTCTGAAGGTCGCCCTGAATACACTACTGAAGCAGTCTCAACCCGACAGACTGTTGATTGAACCAACCGGTTTGGGTCACCCCAAACAGATTATTAGCGCGCTCTCTCAACCGGAATACCACTCTGTACTGAACCTCCGAGCCACCCTGACGCTGGTTGATGCTCGAAAAGTTTCCGACACGCGTTATCGTGACCATCCGACCTTTCAACAACAGTTGACGATTGCCGACCTGATTGTAGCCAACAAATCAGATCTCTACCATGAAGATGAGCTGGAACGGTTACAGCAATATCTCTCTGATCTTGGATTAGACTCTACTCCGGTTCATCCCGTAGCTCACGGTGCGATTGACCCCAAATGGCTCGATTTACCCCACCACAATAGGGAAAAAAGCGCACCGGTTGAATTTTGCACTACGCGCTCTACTGAACAGGAAAAACAGAACTCCTGTGTGACAGCAGAGCAGTTTACCAGTCAGGGGTGGCAATTTGATCACAGTCGACCCTTTCAGTTTGACTGCATCCGCACCTTGTTATCCCAGCTTAAGGTGATACGTATGAAGGCCGTCATCCTGACAGAGAGGGGCGGCTTTCTCTTCAACCGAATTGACGATCAACTCAGCATCGTGGAACACAGCCCCGTAACCGAATCTCGCATCGAGTTAATTGATCAGGATGCAACCCGCTGGGATTCACTACACGAGCAGCTCAATAACTGCCTGATAGAAGAGTAAGCGGTTTAGGGCACCTCTATTTTTGGTGGCTCTATTCAGGTGGTGCCGCAGCAGTATCGGCATGGTGAAATATCTGTAGCGTCCAGGATTGACCCGTATCGATAAAGGCAGCATGACCCTCTTCAGCCAGCTTCATCGCCTGCTCCCGACCTACGCTGATTGCTGTATGGGTATACTTCATAAATACTGTCGAGACCTGTTCATTGAGGGTGCGTAAATTAGTTTCACAGCTCTCCATCTGTTTTGGGTAACAGAGGTTGTCATAGTGGACAAAGACAAAGCGTTGCTCTTTCGGCTGTGTCCATTCAAAGCTGGTGGCGTGGCGCAATGCCAAATGGAGTGCTTCCGGCCCATCCTGATTGAGGTGGTTTTGGTTATTTTGCTGAAAGGTCTCACTACGGATACGTCGCAATAAATCCACAATCTGGGATAAATCTCTACGGTTCTCTTGTGAGCTGATATTGGCCTTTAGAATGGGGTATCGAGTCTTTCCATCACCATAGAGAATCAGCGAAATATTAATTTTCTTGTTACGGTTTTCCCAAAAGTTGGTCAATGTCCGTAGCTCATACTCCAGTCCATCGAGAAAATTTGCATAGGAGTTGGAGAAATCGACCAACAGCAGTAGCTCCATATCCTGGATCGAGATCTGCTCATTTTGCTGTTGTAACGCGGCAACCTGCTGCTGTAGTGTCTCCCGTTCACGATAGAGTTCTACATACTTTTCCACCATCGGCTCTAACTGATCTGACTTATCAGTATTCATAAAGAATGGGAGAGAGACCAGCGTGAGAATAACAAAGGCCCCCAGGGCCGATGCAAACAGATCCATGCTGGCTACACCAAAAACACTCAGTCTATTTTTTGGTTGATACATGTAAAAGTAGCCTACTCTTCGGTCTCACTCTCTATAACCCATTTTGAGAGTTGATCATTGATCTCCTGCTCTTCAAGAGAAGAGATAAACGAGCTGAGAATAGTCATTACCGTCGACAATACCAAGCCCGCAATAGTGGTATAGAAGGCATACCCTAACGCATGAACGATATTGGTGAACCACACCTCAATGGCAACCTGATCAAGAAAATTGGTTGGCATATCTGCCGCCTTCTCCAGCGCCGATGAGATACCAACCACCGTTCCCAGAAACCCGAGCGTTGGAATGGCCCAGATAAAGATCTGGATTGCCCGGTAGTTGAGATCATGTTGGTGAAGAAGCAGATCAAAATCGGTTCTGGTGTGGTGATTGAGTTCGCTACGGCGTACCGAAAAGAAACGGATAAAGAGTAGCTCTAACACCGCACTGAAAAAGAAACACCACATGATGATGTAGATCGCTTTTGCCCAGACCGGGCTGTTCAATCCAAAGAAGATTTCAATCAGGATAAACAGTTCACTGTCTGGAGAGATTGCTGCAAAGGAGTAGAAGACCATCACAAAAAATGCAGAGGTCGAGTAGAGAAATATCTTGAAGTACGAGAGCAGACGAATAAATGCCGTCACAATGATAAAGAACAACATCGCATAGAAGAGTTGTGGGAGATAGTCTCCGGGTGCCAGGTAAGGTATCGACATAAGCCAATCCATCAACTGCTCAAAATAACTTTTTGAGAGTAGATCAATCAGAGCCAGGGAGAGTATTCCCCACAAGAGCCAGATCAACACCACCCGTAGGACTGGACTGTTTTTTAGAAAATCTGTCGACATCAACGGCTCCTCATACTACTTTCCGATACAGAAAGAAGAGAATATTTTTCCCAATAAATCATCACTGCTGAATACGCCTGTAATCTCGGAGAGCGACTCTTGTGCTGCTCTCAACTCCTCTGCCAATAACTCGCCTGCATGGAAATCCTGCAACTGTTTTCTCCCCCTCTCCAGCGCACAACGTGCATACTGTAGTGCATCCAGATGGCGACGACGGGCCAAAAAAGTCCCCTCACCACTTGCCTGATAACCCGCACGCTGTTTTAAAAACTCACGCAGTGCATCCAGCCCTGCACCACTCTGGGCTGAGAGTGCAATTTCACTTCTCTGTTCGCCACTATAGCGCCCAGCCTCTGCACCACTCAAATCAATTTTGGTTCGTACAATCGTAACCGGAATTTGACCCATCTGTTGCAGTGTCTGCTCATCCTCAGCACTGATCCCTAGTTGATCGTCTACCAACAGCAATACCCGGTCAGCCTGTTCAATCTCTTTCCAGGCACGACGTATCCCCTCTTGCTCTACCCGATCTTCACTCTCGCGGAGTCCAGCGGTATCAATAATATGGATCGGCAGACCATCAATCTCAATCTGCTCTTTCAGAAGATCTCGTGTTGTACCCGGAATCTCCGTCACGATAGCGGACTCTTTCCCAGAAAGCGCGTTGAGGAGACTTGATTTTCCCGCATTGGGGCGCCCTGCGATCACCAGCTTCAACCCCTCTTGCAGCAATACCCCCTCCTTGGCACTCTCAACCACCCGCTCCAGCTGTTGTATGATCTTTTGTAGACGGCTAGCCACATCCCCCTCTGTCAGAAAGTCGATCTCTTCCTCCGGAAAATCCATTGAAGATTCCACATACATTCTCAACCGGGTTACCTGCTCAACCAACCGTCCCACTTCATTGGAGAAGGTACCTTGTAGGGATCTCAGTGCAGATCGTGCTGCCTGTTCTGAGGCACTATCGATCAAATCTGCAATTGCTTCAGCCTGCACCAGATCCATTTTGTCATTGAGAAAGGCACGTTCAGAAAATTCACCCGGTCGAGCTGCCCGTGCTCCCAGTGCAAGTACCCGGCGCATCAACTGATCCATCACCACCGGACCTCCGTGACCCTGCAGCTCCAGCACATCTTCACCAGTAAAAGAGTGAGGGTTGGGAAAGAAGAGTGCAATTCCACGGTCAATCACCTGACTCTGCTCTCCCATAAAATCGAGCAGTTCTGCCATTCGTGGCTTGGGTAATTTACCAAGTATCTGTTGTGCTATCGCCTCTACCCGGTCTCCTGAGACCCGAAGTATCCCTACCCCACCACGACCATTGGCTGTGGCCTGTGCACAGATAGTCTCTCCACTCGAAGCCAACTATCCGGCAGCCTCAATCTTTCGGGTAATATAATACTGCTGTGCAATCGAAATGGCGTTATTCACCACCCAGTAGAGCACCAATCCTGCAGGGAAGAAGGCAAAGAATACAGTAAAGACAATCGGCAGGACCATCATCACCTTCTGCTGAATTGGATCAATCGGTGCTGGATTAAGGCGCTGTTGAATCAACATCGAACCACCCATTAACAACGGCAGGATATAGTAAGGGTCCATCGCCGAGAGGTCTTGAATCCACAGTATAAACGGCGCCTGGCGAATCTCAACACTCTCTAACAGTACCCAGTAGAGTGCAATAAAGACAGGGATCTGCACCAGAATCGGAAGACATCCTCCCATCGGATTGACCTTCTCTTCACGATAAATACGCATCATCGCCTCATTCATCTTTTGACGATCATCTCCATAACGCTCTTTCAGCGATGTCAGACGTGGTGTCAGTTTACGCATCTGTGCCATTGAGCGGTAACTGGTCTCAGAAAGTTTGAAGAAGACCAACTTGATCAACATTGTCAGCAAGATAATGGAGAAACCCCAGTTACCAACCACATCTTGAATCTGATTTAGAACCCAGAATATAGGCTGTGCCAAGAAGGTCAACCAGCCATAATCAACCGTCAACTCCAGCCCTGGTGCCATCTGCTCCATACGGTCCTGATCCTTTGGACCCAAATAGAGCTGCATCATCAGATCACCCGTCTCCCCTGCAGCAACTGTTACCGCTGGCAGAATCGCACCAATTGCATAACGTCCCTGTGAAGGCTCATAGGTATAAAGAGTTGGTTTCGCCCCTTGTTGAGGGATAACAGCACCGAGGAAATAGTGCTGTATCATTGCTACCCACCCCTGCTCTGTAGAACGGGTTAGTGGCGTAGAGGCCATCTCATCGAAATCAACCTTTTGAAACAGCTCCTCCTGCGTATAGACTACACCTCCAGTATAGGTATAGATAAAGGCATTCTCAGCTTCCGGGCCTTCACTATTTCTCAGCAGCTGCGCATAAGCCCCTCCTTTCCAATCACTGCTTCCCCTGTTTTCAATACGATATTGCAGGTCTATTTTGTAGCTGTCACGATAGAAAATATAGGTTTTTGTGATTTTCAATCCACTATCTGGATCACTCCAAACCATGGAAACCGGCAGCTGCTCATCACCTATGGCTAATACATAGTTATTTTGTACTGTAGTATAGAGTGCCTGATGACTTGGGTACTGTGTCTGATCTGTACCTTGTGCCCCTTTAATACCACTCTGAGTGATAAATATCTGACGCCCCTCATCACTCAACAGACGGAATGGCAGATCCCTGTGCTCTGAGTCTAGACCATGCTTGATCAGCTCCATTTGATGCAGGTCACCACCTTCAGTATTGAGCACAACTCTCAACAGATCTGTCTCAACCGTAATCGATTCGCCTGTCTGAGTCACTGGCATCGCAGAGGCAACCGGCTGATTCAGAGTTCCAGACTCTGGTACAGCAACATTGGGTATTCCACTGCTCTTCTGTCCCTCTGGCTGAGGTACACCCGGTGTTATCGTCTGTTGTAACCCCAGCGATTCAGACTGTGCAACGGGTTGGCCAACACCATAATCAAGTTGCCAGGCATCCCACAACAGCAGTGAGATAAAGGAGAGTGCAATAACTAGGATCAGTCTTTGAGTATCCATGGTAATTTGAATGTGTTATCGATCGTTGTGATGGGCAATTTTATCGAAAAGCTGTTCTAGTTTGCGACGGATTTGCACCTTATTAAGACCAACAGCACCGGAGCGACAGAGGACAACAATGTCCAAGCCTTCAAGCATGCGCTGTTGATGACGAAAAGCTTCTCTGGCCATGCGTTTGACCCGATTACGGTCAACAGCACGCCGAAGCTGTTTTTTTGCAATTGCCAAGCCCAATCGAGCCTGTTCATTTTTGTTTTTTCCAGCAAGTAGAAAAAAGGCATTGTCGCCCGCTTTACAGCAACTATTTTGAAAAACCTCTCCAAAATCAGCAGCTGTAAGGAGTCGAGAATCTGTTGAAAATGAGAACTCCACTCTTTTTCTAGCGAAAAAAAGAGGTGCTATAAGCACCCCCTTTGTTTCGTTGCTTTCTATAAACTTGCATCAAGCAGCGAGGCGCACACGACCTTTTGCTCTACGAGCATTTAAAATCTTACGACCTGATTTGGTCTTCATTCTTGCGCGAAATCCATGTGTGCGCTTGCGTTTCAGCACACTAGGTTGAAATGTACGTTTCATAATCCTATCACCTTAAATCAAACAGTTAATCTCTTCTGTCGAGTATCCATCCTCAGCAGAGAACGGCGAACTGTACTCTTATCATTATGATAAATCAACGACTCATCAATCGTTGAACCGTTTTTTTTTCAGATACTATTAAACAACTGTGGATAACTTTACCAGCTACAGCTACAATTCCTCGCAACTTAGAAGGATCTAAATTTTTATTTTTTAGTGTTATTCCTTCTAAATCATATAAATATAATGATTATGGAGGGGTTCAGTGACAGGGGTCTGGTCAAGCTGTCAGCAAATTTTACGCAACGAACTGTCAGACCAGGATTATAACGCTTGGATTCGGCATCTTCACGCTTCAGAATCGGATCAGCAGTTGGATCTCTATGCGCCCAACCCCTTTGTTGAAGAGCATATTCGGGAACACTTTTTACCGCTGGTTGAGCAGATTGTAGTAGAGATTACAGACCACAATTACGCTATTGAACTTCAGGTTGCTTCAGCACCGACTAAAAAAAGTAAACGGAACGGAAAACAGCAACCATCTTCTGAACCCATCCATTTCGAGAATAACTTAAACCCTTTTTTGACTTTCGAGAATTTTATCGAAGGCAAATCGACTCAGTTAGCACATGCAGCCTCTAGGCAAGTTGCTGATAATCCAGGTGGTTCTTATAACCCTCTGTTTATTCATGGATCAACGGGATTAGGCAAAACACATTTGATGCACTCTATTGGCCATCATCTACTAAAAAACATACCTTCAAGCAGAATTCTCTATATTCGTTCGCAAAATTTTGTCAATGATATGGTCAGTGCACTTCGCCATAATAAAATTGATCAGTTCAAGAAGTACTTCCATAGTCTTGATGTACTTCTGATTGATGATATACAATTTTTTGCTGGGAAATCCTCTTCACAAGAAGAATTTTTCAATACATACAATGCGTTACTTGAGGGTAATAAACAAATTATATTAACCAGTGATAAATTTCCAAAAGAGATTGAAAACCTGGAAGATCGACTTAAATCTCGTTTCGGTGCTGGTCTCACAGTAGGGGTAGAACCTCCTGAACTCGAGACACGGGTCGCGATCCTGATTAAAAAAGCTCAGCAACTCTCTCTGAATCTATCTCAGGAGGTTGCCTTTGAAATTGCGAAATTAGTCAAGTCAAACGTTCGGGAGTTAGAAGGTGCTCTCAATAATGTTCGTGCAAACAACCAGTTAACCGGTGAACCATTGACTGTAGAGAGTGCCCGTAATGCACTCAGAGATCTAATTGCGGTCCATGACCGCCTGATCTCGATTGATAATATCCAAAAAACCATCTCTGAATACTACAACATCTCACTTTCAGAACTACTTTCAAGAAGTCGTTCCCGCTCAATTGCTCGTCCACGCCAGATTGCAATGTCACTGGCAAAAGAGCTTACTGAGAAAAGTCTGCCAGAAATAGGTAAAGCCTTTGGCAATAGAGATCATACGACCGTAATACACGCATGTCGAACAATCAAAAACTTATGTGAAACTGATTCCAGAATCAGTGATGATTACAAAAATCTGCAAAGAAAATTGAGTGCCTAAAGGATGAACAACCTGTGAAAATGGCTGTGGATAACTTCTTTGCAAATAGGAAAATAAATTTTTCCTAAAATCTATCCACACCTTAAACACAGACAACTTTTACTATTAAGAACAACTTAAATTTTAGTATAACAGTATGAAAATAAAACACAAAAAATAGATATACACACTATTTGTCACCAACAAATACTACTACTAATATATATACTACTTGTTATCTATACCACAGGATATTTTGAACATGAAATTTTCAATTTCAAGAGAACAACTACTACAACCACTACAATCTATTAGTGGTGCAGTCGAAAAGCGCCAAACACTACCGATACTTTCACATCTCTACATCAATGTATCTGATGAGAACAGGTTGACTATTATCGGGACCGATCTCGAAGTTGAAATCAAGATAACACTTCCTTTGGAAAACAAAGCAACTGCAGGAACAACGACTATCCCGGCACGTAAATTTCTCGATCTCTCAAAGGCACTCAATGATCAATCTCTAATCAATGTCGATATCAAAGAAAACAGAGCAACAGTACGCTCGGGTAAAAGCCGTTTTACCTTATCTACACTGCCAGCAGATGAATTTCCTCGTGTAGATGATATTAGTGAAATTGCATCTGTCGGTGAACTATCGCAGGGCACACTCAAAAAATTACTTCAGAAAACCCAGTTCTCAATGGCCATGCAAGATGTTCGCTACTATCTTAACGGGCTTCTTCTGGAGCTTGAACAGAATAACATCCGTTTTGTAGCAACCGATGGTCACCGTCTGGCCTATGCAAGTTATTCCAGTGAAGAAAATTATGGTGAGAAGAAACAGATTATTATCCCCCGTAAGGCCGTTCAAGAACTGTTAAGGCTTCTGGATGACAGCGATAGCCTTGTACAGCTTCGAATTGGTAATAACCATCTTCAAGCTAGTGTGGGTGATATAACGATGACTACCAAGCTGATAGATGGGCGATATCCAGACTATAACCGTGTAATTCCTCGTGAGGGAAACAGAACACTTGTTGTTGAGAAAAATGAATTCAGCAATGCGATCAGTCGTGTCTCTATTCTCTCAAATGAAAAGTACCGAGGTATTCGGATGTCAATGAAAGAGGATCTGGTTGAAATCCATGCAAACAATCCTGAACAGGAGGAGGCAGAGGAGGAGCTCTCTGTTCAATACTCGGGAGAACCCATGGAAATTGGTTTTAACTCTGCTTATATGGTAGACGCGCTTGCCGCACTCGATAACAACGATGTATCAATCTACTTTATTGATGAAAATAGTAGTAGTCTGATCCACACACAAGTCGATCAAGAAGAGTATAAATTTGTTGTTATGCCAATGAGGCTTTAGTATAACATACTGATAAATTATGTGTTTTAAGTGAAAATCAAATTATTACGCATTGACAACTGCCGTATAATCTCCCACTGCTCTATTGAACCTTCAGCCAAATTTAACTTAATCAGTGGCCCTAACGGGAGTGGAAAAAGTAGTCTTCTGGAAGCAATATCAATACTTGGTACAGGAAGGTCTTTCCGCAGTAAATCAGTTATTCCTATCGTAAAAAAAGAGTGTGATTCTTTAATTGTATCGGCAACTATTGAAGAATCACGTGGTTTTCTGCACTCTATTGGAATAGAGCGTGGTAAAAATGTACAGAAACTGCACCTTAACCATAATCCTGCTCAGAAACTCTCACAAGTTGCTGAATACCTTCCAATTCAAATCATTACACCGGAATCAATTGATCTTGTACTGGGAGCACCAAAGGGACGTAGATCGTTTATAGATTGGGGATTGTTCCACGTGGAACCTCAATATCTCCTTCTGACTCAAAAATACCAAAAGCTTATCAAGCAGAGAAATGCTTTATTAAGGGGCAAGGTCTATGAAGATAGTGAATTAGATTACTGGACTCAGGAACTTGCAAAAATAGGTGAGGAGATAAATCAGTGCAGAGAGGGTTATCTAGATGAGCTACTCGAACATTTCTCTAACGTAGCTACTGATTTATTGAATATGATTAATAATCTTAGCGTGAGCTTTGAGTTTAAGCGTGGCTGGAAGAGATCAAACACACTCTATCAATCACTCTGTGAAAATCTCCAAAGAGATAAAACTGTTGGCTATACATCAATGGGGCCTCACGAGGCAGATCTGATCATTATTGCAGACCGTGCAAGAGCAAGACAACATCTCTCTAGAGGTCAGGCAAAGTTGCTCTCAATCTTTCTCTACCTGGTACAAATTTCACATCTTAATCAGAAAAGGGGAAAAAGAGCAGTTGTTCTTGTAGATGACCTGTTTTCTGAGCTCGATAATGATAATGCAGTCGCAATCTATGACTATCTAAAAGAGAGCGATCATCAAGTCTTCTGTACAGCAGTGACTATTGAATACTCATCGAATAGCTGTGATAAGGCAAAAATGTTTCACGTGGAACATGGGAACATAACGCCTGTATGATGGTTGTGGGAAAGATAAATTACAGTTTCCCAAGAGAGGGAACTGCTCCTTAAGCGACTATACGAAGAGTAAGTAGATGCGCCGCATAATTTTACCCCGATGGCATTGCATCGTCTTAAGGGAGAAATTACGAGTTTACGCCTATAAGTGGACATTGTTGAAGCAAAAGGGGATCGGAAAACACAACTGTGGTGAATATCAGGAGTGAAGTGTAGCGTTATCCTTTATTGATACAATTAATAAGTTGTGGATAACAGTGGTATTAAATGGGTATAAGAGCGGTATAAGTTATATTCAGAACTATTGACAAGGCACTTAAAGAGCTGATTTATAGGTGATAACTGTTTGAATATGATATACTTAGCTGTGGATACGCATGAACACGTGAGTTGCTGTTGTTGTTTTCCGACAAGATGGAATTGTTTGGATGATGACCTCCAGACTGAAGATATTTAATCAGTATTGAAAAATAAAGATGTTTAACGTGATTGAGATAGAAAAATAGATGAGCAATGAAAATCAATATGATGCCTCTAATATTCGGGTACTGAAGGGGCTTGATGCCGTTAGAAAACGTCCCGGAATGTATATCGGAGACACCGATGACGGGACAGGTTTGCACCATATGGTGTTCGAAGTAACCGATAATGCTATTGATGAGGCATTGGCGGGGCACTGTAGCCGTATCATTGTGAAAATTCACACGGATAACTCTATCTCGGTTCGTGATGATGGGCGTGGAATTCCTGTAGATATACATCCAGAAGAGAACCGCTCTGCTGCAGAGGTAATTATGACTGTCCTCCACGCAGGGGGGAAGTTTGACGATAACTCCTACAAAGTCTCAGGAGGGCTGCATGGCGTTGGTATTTCGGTTGTAAATGCCCTCTCTGAAGAGCTGAACCTGACGATTTACCGGAATGGAAAGATCTACAAGCAGGAGTACAGGTTGGGTGAACCTGTTGCACCGCTGAAAGAGGTGGGTGAGTCTGAACTGATGGGGACAGAGGTTCATTTCAAACCAAGTACTGAGATTTTTGCGACAACTGAGTTTCATTATGACATTCTCGCGAAACGGTTGAGAGAGCTCTCCTTTCTCAACTCTGGTGTACATATTGAACTGCATGATGAACGTGAAGCAGATCGTCATGATGTCTTTAAATACGAAGGTGGGATCAGTGCATTTGTAGATCATCTGAACCGTAAGAAAACACAGATACATGAAAAGGTCATCTATTTTCAGCTTGAAAAAGATGAGGTTGTGGTAGAAGCTGCGCTACAATGGAATGACTCATACCAAGAGAATATCTTCTGCTTTACCAACAACATTCCTCAGAAAGATGGAGGAACACACCTGGCAGGATTCCGTAGCGCACTGACACGCTCTATTAACCGATATGTAGAAAAAGAGGGGATTGGAAAGAAATCCAAAGTCTCATTAGCGGGAGATGACACACGAGAAGGTCTCACTGCAGTTGTCTCTGTTAAAGTACCTGATCCAAAATTCTCATCGCAGACGAAAGATAAACTTGTCTCATCCGAAGTTCAAAGTATTGTAGAATCAGTATCTTATGAGGTAGTCTCAGATTTTCTCATTGAGAATCCCACTGAAGCTAAGCTAATTACCGGAAAAATTGTAGACGCTGCCCGTGCTCGTGAAGCCGCGAGAAAAGCACGTGAGTTGACACGTAGAAAAGGGGTGTTAGATATTGCAGGCCTACCTGGAAAACTGGCAGACTGTCAGGAGAGGGACCCGGCATTGTCAGAACTTTATCTGGTAGAGGGTGACTCAGCAGGGGGTTCTGCGAAGCAGGGAAGGGACCGTAAGACACAGGCTATTCTCCCTTTGAAGGGTAAGATACTCAATGTTGAGAAGGCCCGTTTCGACAAGATGTTGTCTTCAGCGGAGGTTGGTACTCTGATTACTGCGCTAGGGTGTGGCATTGGAAAAGAGGAATATAATCCAGATAAGTTGCGCTACCACAGAATTATTATCATGACGGATGCCGATGTTGATGGCGCACATATTCGAACTTTGTTGCTCACATTTTTCTACCGTCAAATGACAGAACTGGTGGAGAGAGGGCATATCTATATTGCGCAGCCACCACTCTATAAGGTGAAGAAAGGGAAGCAAGAGCGTTATGTAAAAGACGATGCAGCGTTAGAGGATTATCTGCTGCAGAGTGCAATTCATGATGCACAGCTCTATTTGTCAGAGTCGGTACCACCCATTTCAGGTAGTGCGCTAGAGAGTCTGGCAAAGCAATATTTACAAGTTGAAAATAGTATTGAGCGTCTATCTAACCGTTATGAGAAAGTTCTGCTGGAAGCGCTTTCGGCAACAACACAGCTGAAGTTGGATGAAGTGGATGACCAGGTCGCACAAGAGTGGTTGAATCAGCTATTGCCTCTGGTGAATGAAAATCGTAAAGAGGGAGAGAAGATTACTGGCCGGGTAGGGCAAGAGCCGGGTTATGGTCGTGCAGTTACTTTTAACATTCGTACACATGGAATGGTTGAGAGTAGACAACTGAGTGAAGATTTTTTCCGCTCTGCTGAATATAAGAGCATGATGAAGTTACGTGATAGTCTTGAGGGTTTGATACTACCGGGTGCTGAGATTCGTCGAGGTGAAAAGAGACAGGCAGTAACCCAGTTCTCTGAAGTGGTGTTCTGGTTGATGAAAGAGGCGAAAAGAGGTCTGCAGATCCAACGCTACAAAGGTTTGGGTGAGATGAATCCAGAGCAACTTTGGGAGACTACAATGAATCCAGAGACACGTCGTATGTTACAGGTCAATATAGAAGACGCGATTGGTGCAGATGAGATTTTTACAACACTGATGGGTGAGCAAGTTGAACCAAGACGTGATTTCATCGAGGCGAATGCACTGTTGGTCTCGAATTTGGATGTCTGAGTTTTATAGCTCTTTTAGATCAGCTTGAGATTCAGCAACTATAGGGATTCGATCTCAGCCATCTGAGTGTCTATCCAATCCTCAGCCAGCTGGTTGATTTCGCTGCTAGATCGCCCCTCAGGGTAAATTGGTGCCCCAATTCGAACCTCAATGACACCGGGTCGCTTCAACAGTCCGCGGCGTGCCCAGAATGAGCCTGCATTATGGGCAACAGGAATAGCGGGATAGCCTGATTTGTTGGCCAACATTGCACCACCTGCAGCAAATTTCTTCTTCTTACCCGGAGCAAGCCGTGTTCCCTCAGGAAAGATAACCACCCATATGCCAGATTGGAGTCTCTCAATACCCTGATCAATCACCTGTTGTAGTGCCTTTCTTCCAGCACCACGATCGATGGCTATAGGTTTGAGAAGGGCTAACCCCCATCCAAAAAATGGTACCCACAGCAGACTTCTTTTTAATACCCAGACTTGCGGGGGAAAAATAGATTGAAAGGCCATCGTCTCCCAGGCAGATTGATGTTTGGACAGGAGTATGCCAGCTTCAATAGAATTCAGATGCTCCAGCCCACTCACCTTGTAATCGAGTTTACAGGTTACCTTCAGCCACCAGATTACAAAAAAAGCCCACTGACTGATGACCCGATACCGAACCGTAAAGGGGAGTGGTGAAACCAGAAGACCAAACAGTGTAATCAGTGGTGCTGAGACCACCATGCCGATAAAAAAGAGGGTTGACCGAAGATAGATCATTTCACACTCCTCAGTTGCAGGTAGTTGATCAAATTTTCCACAAATTGCATTCGGTTACAGACTTTCTAAGCGGTCAACTGAGAGTTCCAAGATCATGAAGCGGACAATTTACCACTGAGCAGTTTGTCTACAAAGCTGTAGAGGTCGTTAAACTGGAGTGTATGTTCAAGAATAGGGCTTTGGCTCTCAAGTGTGCGCATACCCTTACCGGTTTTAACCAGAACCGGTGTAGCGCCAACAGCAACGGATGCCTCAAGGTCACGCAGTGAATCACCTACAGAGTATACTCCGTCGAGTGATTTTCCCAGACGGGTTTCAATATCAAGGAAGAGACCCGTTTTAGGTTTACGACAATCACAGTGGTCATCAGGGGTGTGAGGACAGTAGAAGATGGACTCTACAGAGGCACCAGCCTCTTCCAGGTGGAGACACATCTTTTCATGAATTTTACCCAGGGTTTCGATATCAAAAAGGCCACGACCTATACCTGACTGGTTGGTAACCACAACGACTCGATAACCGGCATGGTTCAATCGGGCAATGGCCTGAATGCTACCCGGAATGGGCTGCCACTCAAGAGGAGACTTGATGTAATCATCAGAGTCTTCATTAATAACACCATCACGATCAAGAATAATCAGCTCCACTATGTGTCACCCTCTACACCACGAAATTCAGAGACACGAATTCGACCATCGACCATCCGTGATTTACGTTGATCCAGCTTCTCCATCTTCTCCCAGAAGGCTCGGTTAAGATCAAAATCAGCAGCAATTGCCGTACCCATTAACAGGATAAAGAGGTCTGCACACTCTTCTGCCAGCTCCTCTTTTTTCTTTCCTTTGGTAACACAGGCGGAGATTTCCCCCAGTTCCTCTGCCATCAGTGCCAGACGGTAGGTCATCTCTTCGCCACCATTTTCACGAAACTGATGCTTGTCATGGAAGGCTTGAACGGCTGCCAACATAGTTGTGTAGGAGTCTTGGATCATCATGATACTAAGCGGTATGGAGCAGAGAAATGTCAGCGATACGCAGGAACTGATTGCGAAGTTGTGCTAACAGTGCGAGCCGGTTTTGACGTACAGCAGTATTCTCACTCATCACCATGACGGCTTCAAAAAAGGTATCAACCGGATTACGGAGTGTAGAGAGCACTTCGAGAGCAGCACCATATTGATCATCAGCAAGCGCACGATCAATTTGAGTGCGCACTTGATCGAGTGCGGCTGCCAACGCATTTTCAGCCTCCTCCTCAAAGAGGTTGCTATCAACTTGCTGAGGGATAGACTCTTGGGTCTTTTTCAGCAGATTATGGATACGTTTGTTTGCAGCGCTCAGGCTGCTGGCCTCATCACGCTGTACAAACTGTTTTACTGCAGAGATGCGGTGGTCAAAATCAAGTGGTCGGGCAGGGCGGCATGAGAGTACAGATTCAAAAAGCTCTGCACCCACCTCGCGCTCTTGATAGTAGCTTCGGAGACGCTCCAGCACAAAATCGAATACCTTTTGAGCCGTGTCATTGGCAATGATGTTGCCATATCCATCAGCAGTTGCATTGATGAGGGTCAGTAGATCGAGTGAACGCTGGTTTTCAATCATGATACGCAGCAGGCCCAACGCAGCACGACGCAGTGCGAATGGATCCTTGTCACCCGTGGGTATCATACCGATCCCAAAGATTCCAACCAGTGAATCTAAACGCTCTGCCAGTGCAACCGCTTCACCGGTCGTGGAGGCAGGGAGTTGATCTCCTGAAAAACGGGGCATGTACTGCTCATCCAGAGCGGTGGCCACAGCAGCATCTTCACCACCGTGTTCAGCATAGTAACATCCCATAATGCCCTGTAGTTCAGGGAACTCCTTCACCATATTGGTGAGTAGATCACACTTGGCAAGCATTGCAGCACGGCTTGCATGTTGAGGGTTGGCATTGAGCTGAGTCGCAATGGTGGATGCCAGTTTCGCAACCCGTTCCGACTTGTCCAATAGTGATCCCAGTTTGTCCTGATAGACCACCTTTTTTAGCCCTTCCTGTCGGGATTCCAATGGTTTATTGAGATCTTGTTCCCAGAAAAATGCAGCATCAGAGAGACGGGGACGAATCACCCGCTCATTCCCAGCCTGTACCATAGAGGGGTCACGGCTCTCAATATTACTGACGGTGATAAAGTGGGCCATCAACTGGTTATTCTGATTAACCACCGGGAAGAATTTTTGGTGCCCCTGCATTGAGGCGATCAGCGCCTCTTGTGGTACCTCAAGGAAACGCTCTTCAAAGCTACCACTGATTGCAACGGGCCACTCAACCAGTCCGCTCACTTCATCCAATAGTGCGGAATCGATGAGAGGTTGACCATCGAGTGATTTGGCAACCTCATTGACCTGTTGTCGGATTTTCTCTTTACGTAGTGCAAAATCAGCTAAAACCATTCCATCCTGTTCCAGTTGATTGGCATAATCAGCTGCTGAAGTGATGGTGATCGGCTGAGGATGGTGAAAACGGTGTCCACGCGTCTGGTTGCCACTCTCAATGTTATAGAGAGTAGCAGGAACCACTTCACTGCCCAACAGAGCAACAACCCAGTGTACCGGACGGAGGAATTCAACATCGGAAGATCCCCAGCGCATCCTCTTTGGGATCGGGAGACGATCCAATGCATTCTGTAAGATTTCAGGTAGCAGCGCGATTGCCGAGACCCCTTTGGTGGAGAGGGTGACCCCCATCCACACCCCTTTAGGAGTATCGATTCGTTCCAGCTCTTCAATGCTTACACCACACGATTTGGCAAACCCCATTAAAGCTTTGGAGGGGTTTCCTTCAGCATCGAAAGCGGCTTTTTCAGCAGGACCTTTACGTAGGTTCTGCTGGTCGGCCTGTTGCACCTGAAGGTTACGGATCCAGATTGCCAGACGGCGTGGAGCTGCATAGAGAGTGACTTCACCATAAATAAGGTTGGCCTTTTTTAATCCAGCCTCAACCTCACGCCCCAAAGCCAGGCTAAGAGAGCGCAATGATTTGGGGGGAAGCTCTTCGGTCCCCAGTTCAAACAGGAAATCTTGAGTGGATGTACTCATGAGGCACCTCCTAGCATCGGGAAGCCCAGACTCTCACGACGTTCATAGTAGGCTTGTGCCACAGCACGGGAGAGGGCACGGATGCGACCAATAAAGCGGGCGCGTTCGGTGACTGAGATCGCATTTCGGGCATCCAGTAGATTAAACAGGTGGGAAGATTTCAACATCATCTCATAAGCTGGTAAAGGTAATCCCGCTTCAATCAGAAGCTTACTTTCGGATTCACAATTATTGAACTGGTAAAAGAGAGCCTCCACATTGGCATGTTCAAAATTGTAGGCAGACATCTCTACCTCATTTTGGTGGAAGACATCTCCGTAGGTTACTTTACCGAGTGGTCCATCGGTCCACACCAGATCGAAGACACTTTCGACCCCTTGCAGATACATGGCGATTCGCTCTAATCCATAGGTGATTTCACCGGTAACGGGTCGGCAGTCAAGTCCACCAACCTGTTGGAAGTAGGTAAATTGGGTCACCTCCATGCCATTGAGCCACACCTCCCAGCCAAGTCCCCAGGCCCCGAGGGTTGGGGATTCCCAGTTATCTTCGACAAAACGGATATCGTGAATCAGAGGATCGATCCCCAGCATCTTTAGTGAATCGAGATAGAGTTGTTGAATTTCAAGTGGAGAAGGTTTGATTACAACCTGAAATTGATAGTAGTGTTGCAGGCGGTTCGGATTTTCACCATACCGTCCATCCGTCGGGCGGCGTGAAGGTTGTACGTAAGCAGCACTCCATGGTTCTGGCCCGATTGCACGCAAGAAGGTGGCGGGATGGAAAGTGCCGGCACCGACTTCCATGTCGTAAGGTTGGTTGAGAAGACAACCTTGTTCTGCCCAATAGTGCTGAAGTGAAAGAATCAGCCCCTGAAAAGTTGATGGATCGTTGTTGCTCATGAATAATCCGAATTGATAAACGCCTTTGAAAGAAGCGAATTATAGCGTGAAAGCAAGAGAGAGGAGAGTCTGCTTCGCTATTTCAACGGAGGATTCAAAACCAGAAACTTAACTATAATGTGATGAACCGTCCGGGTCCTGTAGTGCGTACTGGAGAGACTCATTGGCAATTTTTACCATCTTGTGTGGTGTAACTGTGGCATTGGCAGAGGTGGTGATTGAACCAATTGAAATCGACACAAAATCTCCATTCTCGGCATCTGTAAATGGGATCTTCAGATCGGTTACCTGCTGAATAACCAGATTCCCGATACACTCAGCACCCACTAAATCTGTATCCGGCAGAATAAGTGCAAATTTTTCACGACTGTTAAAGTGAGCCACAACATCCACTGTACGCTGGACAGAACCGGTTAATACATCGGCGATCTGTATCATGCAGTGTTCCAGAGCAGCGCGACCATAATAGGTTTTATAGGTATTGAACTCGTTGATCTCAACCATCAGCAGGCTGATCTCCTCATTGCGACGAACCGCAGTGTGTACCTCTCGCTCAAGAAAGAGGTCAAAGGCACGACGATTGAAGAGCTCGGTTATCTCATCATTCAGGGAGATCCGTTCCAGTAACTCAGTCTGATACTTGAGATGGAGATGGTTACAAACCCGTAATTCAATAATGGATGGGGAGAGTGGTTTATGGAGAAAATCGATCGCACCGGCAGCAAGGCCCTGCTCATCTTCGTCTGCTGTCCCTTTTTCAGCCAGAAAGATGATGGGAATATTCCGAGTGGCTTCAGAGTCCTTGAGCTGTTTACACACCTCGAAACCATCAATATCTTCCAGAGCAATGTCGAGTAGAATCAGATCAGGCAGTTTCTGCTGAGCAATTTCAAGTGCATCTTTTCCTGACAGAGCCGTAAAAACGGTGTATTGATTGGTAAGAACCTCTTCAACACGCCTTATATCAGCAGCTTGATGGTCTACTACAAGAATCTTGCGTCTACTTTTCCGCATCTCACTTTCCTTGGTCTGATTTTGCTATTAATTGAAACTAAACTCTACCAGAGAGTCCGCCCCTCCACTACTGGTCGTGTAAATCCAGCCCCATCTTTTCAGCACGTTTTCTCCAGAGGCTACGTGCCAGTTCCTGCATATCCACGGTCTGGTCACTCTCGTCTACAATCTCCAGCCCAAGCAGAGTCTCCAGAAGATCCTCCAGGGTGAGGATACCGGCAACGGTGCCATATTCATCGACCACTAACATGATATGGGTACGGAGGCGGATAAACTGATCAAATGCTTCCGACAGGTTCGTAGTTTCAGTAACAACCTTGAGCTCTCTTCGGTAGTTGCTGAGCGGTTTATCACCATTGCCACGTGCTTGTGCAAGTAACACATCGCTGCGGAAGATAAAGCCGGTAATCTGTTCAGGGTCACTCTGGTAGATGGGAATTCTGGAGAAGGGAGAGTGGTCATACTTGTGAAAGAACTCCTCAACACGGACTCGATCAGAGAGTGAGAAGATCACCGGACGCGGTGTCATTGCATGTTCAACTTGTGTGTCGTGCAGTCGCAGTAAATTTTTCAGAATGGTGGACTCACGTTGTGATAGCTGTCCTTCAGCTTCACTCAGTTCTGAGACCGCACGGAACTCTTTTCGACTGAGTCCACTCTTCGAATCGTTGAAGGCAAAACGTGCAGTAATCAGTTCAGAGAGTAGTACAAAGGGGTAGAGTAGCCAGACCATAAAGCGCAATGTATGTGCGGTTGCTGGGGCCAGCTCTCGCCAGTAGTAGGCACCTATAGTTTTTGGAATAATTTCAGAGAAGATCAAAATCAGTAGAGTCAGTATTGCAGAGATGATACCGACCGAGGCATTGCCAAAAAGTAGTGTTGCCTGAGCACCGGCACCTGCAGCCCCTACAGTGTGTGCAATAGTATTGAGGGTTAAAATTGCAGCCAGTGGCTGATTGATATTCTGCTTCAGGCCACGCAATAGCGGTGCGCTCTTTTTCTGCTCCTTCTCCATCAGGGCGATATGAGCAGGGGTGACACTTAAAATGACCGCCTCTGCGATTGAGCAGAGAAAAGAGAAAATCAGCGCGACAAGGATAAAAGTGATTAATAGAACCATAGTGGTTAAAGACTATAGCATGACTTATTCAGGGACTCTTTAGCTGCTCTTTTTGCTGTAGTACCTCATCAAAATTGGGAATGGAATCAAAGGGTTTTCATCCACCTCTCCA